>Ga0181379_1001589_pt1 | contig 10655 bp, 9 predicted proteins | sample 2SPOviralmetaG_FD_130115 | JGI IMG/M metagenome (GOLD analysis project Ga0181379, IMG submission 130115) | Marine viral communities from the oligotrophic San Pedro Time Series (SPOT) site, San Pedro Channel, CA, USA - 2 SPOT_SRF_2009-07-10 | ecosystem: Environmental > Aquatic > Marine > Strait... | reverse complement strand
TATGTATGGGTCATTTAGAAATTAATGGTTTTCAAATGAACAAGAATGTTATCATATCACAAGGTGGTAAGGATAAAGAATTTTTTAGAAAGTTTGATACAGTTATGAGTGGACATTTTCATCACAAGTCAGATGATGGTCAGATATATTATCTAGGTACACCATATGAAATATATTGGAATGACTGGCAAGACCCAAAAGGTTTTCACATCTATGATACAGAAACAAGAGAGTTAGAAAGAATAGTTAATCCATATAGTATATACGAAAAAATATATTATGATGACACTAAAGAAAATTATTTAGAACATGATGTTTCAAAATATGCTAATAAGTATGTTAAACTTATCGTAGTTACTAAAAAAGATTTATATCAGTTTGACCAATTCTTAGACAAGTTGTATACAGCAGATGCATACGATATAAAAATTGTTGAGGACTTTTCAGAATGAGATGCAAGTTCGGTATCAGATGATATCGTAGAGAACACAGAAGATACAGTAACACTATTAAACAAATACATTGATGACTTATCTATTGATTTAAGTAAAGATAGATTAAAGAATCAAATGAAATCTTTATACACAGAGGCTCAAGACTTAGACTTAGAATGATTATATTTGAAAAGGTTCGTTGGAAGAATTTTCTTTCTACAGGAAACCAATTTACAGAGATTGATTTGAATCGTAATGAAACTACACTTATCATAGGTGAGAATGGTGCTGGTAAATCTACTGTACTTGATGCATTATGTTTTGCATTGTTTGGTAAACCATTTAGAACAATTAGTAAATCTCAATTAATTAATACAGTCAATGCTATGGAAACTGTGGTAGAGATTGAGTTTAGTATTGCAAGTCGTAATTATAAAGTTGTTCGTAGTATCAAACCAAATAAGTTTGAAATCTGGCAAAATGATAAGATGTTAAATCAAGAAGCAAACAATCGTGATTATCAAAAGATATTAGAACAACAAATACTTAAATTAAACTATCGTTCATTTACTCAAGTGGTTATCTTAGGTAGTTCAACCTTTATACCATTCATGCAATTGAAAGCTAGATTTAGAAGGGAAGTGGTTGAAGACTTATTAGACATTAAGATATTCTCTACCATGAATGTATTGCTCAAACAAAGATTGAAAGATTTAGTTACTGAATTACAAGAGGTAGAATACAATCATAAGTTATGTAGTGAAAAAATAAGTATGCAGTCAACTCACATTGAGAATATTAAAAACAATGCCGGCATTATTATTAAAGAAAAACAAAATAACTATGATAATAATTCAATGGAATTAGATAAGAAAGTAAACAATAAAAAATCACTAGAAGAAAATCAAAAGGGATTGTTTACATCAGTTGAAGACCAAATTAATATAGAATCTAAAGATGTAAAACTAAAAGATTTGCGTTCTACACTTACAGAGAAACAAAAAGAAAAAGATAGAATGATTAAATTCTTATCAGAGAATGAAGATTGTCCTGCTTGTGAACAACACATTGATACAGAGTTTAAATCACAAATGATATCTACCAAAGAAACAGAAAAAAAAGAAATCGTAGATGGTCTTACTAAAATGGAAGATGAATTGAATAAAACAAAAGTAAGATTAAATGAGATATCTAAAGTTACAAATGAAATACAAGATAACTCAATACAGATAGCAAGTTTAAATACATCTATACAAGAGTTAGAAAAGTATCAAGTAAAGTTATCAGAAGAAATTAAGGACTTAGAAAAAAGCACCATTGATAATTCTGACGAAGAACAACTAAAAATTCTTCAAGAAGAATTTGAGGGTATAGAAAAAAATAGAAAAGATTTAAAAGAAGAAAAGGTTTATAAAGAAGCATCTAAAGCTATGTTACAAGATACAGGTATTAAAACTAAAATTATCAAACAATATCTACCTGTCATGAATCAGTTGATTAATAAGTATCTGGCATCTATGGAGTTCTATGTAAACTTTAGTTTAGATGAAAACTTTGACGAAACAATCAAGTCAAGATTTCGTGATAACTTTAATTATGCCTCATTTAGTGAGGGTGAAAAAATGAGAATAGATTTAGCATTACTCTTTACATGGAGAGCGATTGCTAAAATGAAGAACAGTACCAATACGAATCTATTAATACTAGATGAAATATTTGATAGTTCGTTAGATAGTGCTGGAACAGATGAGTTTCTCAAAATACTGAATACACTTGAGGGTGAGAATGTATTTGTAATCAGTCATAAACAAGATGTGTTAGTTGATAAATTTAAACACACACTTAAATTTGAGAAAAATAAAAACTTTAGTAAAATGGTAACAGTATGACAAACACAAAACACTTAGTGCATAGAAGTTTAGATATAGGAAGTGGACTTATAATATCAATGATTATACAGATAACAGTATTTCCATTTTTTAACATATACATTGACATTTGGGCAATGCTTCATCTTGCATTAATATTTACAGTAGTTGGAATTACAAGAAGTTATTTATGGTCAAAGTATGTATTTAAGTATGGAGAATCTAAATGAGTAAAGTATCAAAATTATTAGAACCAAACAATATACTATTACGAACAACTATGGAATTGAGTGAAGACTGCGATAGAGAAAAGGTTAGACAAGATTTAATAGATTCTATGGAACATTATCAAGGTGTTGGTTTATCTGCCAATCAAATAGGTGTTGCAGAAAGAGTTTTTATTATGTATGAAGATGTTAACACTAGAAAAATACTTACATGTTTTAACCCTAATATAATAGAAACATCAAAAGAACAAATACTAATAGATGAAGGTTGTTTAACTTATCCTGGCGTGTGGCTTAAAGTAAAAAGACCAATTGCAATCAAGGTTGAGTTTGAAGACGAAAAAGGTGAGAAACACGAAAGAGAATTTCAAGGATTAACATCTAGAATCTTCCAACATGAGTATGACCATATGCAAGGTACTGATTTTACTCAAAAAGTTTCTAGGTTAAAAATAGAAAGAGCAATGAAAAAACTCAATAAAACAGTCAAAAAACTCAAAATTAGTCCAAACTAATTTACTTTTCTTAATTAAATCAATAGGTTATACACTTGACAAAACATGTCTGGTGCTGATATAATGGTTACATAATCAAATGAGAGGGATTATGAGAAGACATTCAAAAAGTAAAGTTCAATTAGAAAGTATGAAAGATAAATCTACTTTAGTCAAATTATTGGCTGAGGAAGATGTTACTGTATCTTATCAAAGTGTTCCTACTGCTAGTTTCAATGTTGAAACAAGAGAAGTTACTTTACCAATATGGAAAGACAAATCAGAAGGTGTTATGGATATGATGTCGCTTCATGAAGTGGGTCATGCTTTATATACACCTATGGATTTAATGGAAAAAGGTAAAGAAAAAGAAGTATCACATTCTTTCTTAAATGTTTTAGAAGATGTTAGAATTGAGAAAATGATTCAAGACAAATATCTAGGTTCTAAAAAAGTATTTAAGAAAGCATACAAAGAGTTAATCTCAAAAGATTTCTTTGGTGTTAAAGACAAAGACTTATCAAAACTTAATCTAATAGATAGAATTAATATGCATTACAAAAATGTACCGAATGTGCCTTTTGATGATGATGAATTAGAGTGGGTTAAAAAATCAAACAAAACTAAAACACCAGATGATGTTATAAATCTTGCTGTTGAAATGCAAGAGTATATGAAAAATTCAGAAAAAGAAAATGAATCAGATGAAGAATTTGAATTAGAAAGTGTAATGCCTTCTGATGATAATACAGAAGATAATAATACAGAAGATAGTACAGAAGAACAATCTTCGGATTTTATATCTAGTATGTTAGATGAAAAAGAAGATGAAACACCAAAAAGTAATAATGCAACATCTGAAAAAGTAGAAGAAGATAAAGAACCTACAGAAGAAACAGAAGAAAAAACTTTTTCTAAAGGTAGTGAGGGTAAAGATAAATCAAGTATAGAAGCTACAACTGATACCAATTATCAAAAAAAACAATATCAAGCAGTAGATAAAAATGCTTCAAGGATTAATTATCTTAATATTCCAAAAGTTAATTTAAAAAATGCTATTGTAGATTACAAAGTTATTAATGATGAATTGAATGAACACTATAAAAAAAATGTGATTAAAAATAATCAATATCTTAAATGGTGGGAATATACTAAGAAAGAACTTGCTAAATATAAGAATGACCAGAAATCAACCATATCATATATGGTAAAAGAATTTGAAATGAAAAAGTCTGCTGACTTATACAAAAGAAGTACAGTAGCTAGAACAGGTAGTTTGAATATGGATAAACTACATAGTTATGCTTACAACGAAGATATATTCTTAAAAATGAATGTTGAACCTAGTGCTACAAATCATGGTTTAGTTATGTTTGTAGATTGGAGTGGTTCTATGACAGACAACTTTAAGAATACAATCAAACAAACTTTAAATTTAGTTTGGTTTTGTGAAAGAATCAACATTCCTTTTGAAGTTTATGGATTTACAAATGGATATGGTAAAAGAGATGATACTAACAAAAACTTATTCATACAAGAAAGAAAACACAATGACATAATAATAAATGATTTAACACTACTTAATTTATTATCAAGTAGGTCAAACAAAAAAGAAATGTTAGATGGGCTAAATAATTTATATGCAATGGCTAATTACTATGACAAATACAATAAAAGATATTCTTGGAAAGAACAAGAAAAAATGGGTTATGAAATAAATATGCATGATAATTATCAATTGTATAGTACACCATTGAATCATTCAATTATAGTTGCTATGGACTTAATACCAAAATTCAAAAAAGATAATGGACTACAAAAAGTACATACAGTATTTTTAACAGACGGTGCAAGTAATTCATTAAACGACAAATATGTTTATAAAGAATCTGGTACAGATAGATATGGTAAATGGGAAAGTGGAATTCATAGAGAAGATATTTATTCTGATTTTGGTTATGATGATGATGTTATCACAAGAGTTACAGACCCTGTTACTAAAAAAGTTTGGCAGGGTGAAAACAAAAATGGAGATTTTAGGAATAATGTACAATTCAGATATAGTACACAAACACCTGTACTGATAGAATTTTTAAAGAATAGAGTGCCAGGAATGAATGTAGTAAACTTCTTTATTGCTGGTAAAAATAGAAAAGGAAATATATCAAAGTCAGATATTGAACACATTTTTAATATCAATTGGAATGAAAATGAAAAACTTAAAAAGATTCAAAAAGAATTGAGAACAAAAAATGTTGCAGTAGTTACTGACCAAGCTTGGACTGAGATGTATGTTCTGCCAGGTGGTGAAAAACTTGACACATCTACAGAAGATTTATCAGATGTTGAAGTCGGTGCAAAAAAAGGTGAATTAAAAAGAGCATTTGGAAAAATGACTTCTGGTAGAAAAAACCAAAGACCATTGCTCAATAAATTCATAGGAATGATTGCTTAATGAGAACCATTCCTATTTATAAAATAATAGTTGACAAAACATGTTTGACGCTGTTATAATGGTTATATTAATTAGATATGTGAGGTATCAATATGGAAACAAAAAATGAGTTAATTATGATTCTTTCTGAGGAGTTCGGCGATAGTGCCGTTCTAACCAGAAAAGATATCATAAACTGTTTAGATTCTAAAGGTGTGTTAGAACCTATTGCTTCGGCAGGGGCGATGACAAGATTTTTAGGTCAAAGTGGTTTTGAAAAAGTTGGTTATGGTAAATATCAATTACCAACTATCGGTGGTTCTAAAAAAACTACAAAAGTTGCGAAGATTAAAAAATCTGTTGTAACAAAAACTGTTAAGGTAGATAATGAACCAAAAGAGGCAGTAGTTAATCTTATGGTAAATACTGAAACACAAAATTTAATTCCTAGTCATTTTGAGGGATTTGTTTCGTGGGGTCATTGTCCTACAATCAAAAAAGTAATTCAATCTAAAATGTTCTATCCTGTTTTTATTACAGGGTTATCTGGTAACGGTAAAACATTAATGGTTGAAGAATTACACGCTCAATTAAAAAGAGAATTGATTAGAGTAAACATTACCATTGAAACAGATGAAGATGATTTACTAGGTGGATTCAGATTGATTAATGGTGAAACTAAGTTTGTGCCAGGTCCTGTTATTCAGGCAATGGAAAGAGGGTGTACTTTATTGTTAGACGAATGTGATTTAGGTTCTAACAAGTTACTTGCATTACAACCTGTTCTAGAAGGTAAAGGTGTTTTTCTTAAAAAGATTAATAAATGGGTAACACCAAAAGCTGGTTTCAATGTGATTGCAACTGCAAACACTAAAGGTCAAGGTTCTGATGACGGCAGATTTGTTGGTACTAATGTTCTTAACGAGGCGTTCTTAGAAAGGTTCGCTGTTACAATTGAACAACCTTATCCAAGTGCTTCTGTTGAGAAGAAAATTATTATCGGTAGTATGACTAAGTACATGAGTACAAAACCAGATGAAGAATTTGCAGAGAACTTAACAGTTTGGGCAGAAGTTATTAGAAAAACTTTCTATGACGGTGGGGTTGATGAAATCATTTCTACTAGAAGACTTGACCACATTGTTAAGTCATACTCAATCTTCAAAGATAAAATGAAATCAATTGAGTTGTGTGTATCAAGATTCGATAATGATACTAAGGATTCATTCATAGACTTATACACTAAGATAGACGCTGGTGAAGATGTACAGGGTATTTCTAGTGATGATGAATCAGAAGATGAAGTAGTTGAAAATACTGTAAACTACTAAATGATATCAGTCTAGTTTTTCTCATTCGTGGGGGGTTTCTACTGACTTTAAATGAAAAAAACCAATGATACCTCAGAGTGTGCCGGAGAAATCTGGTACACTTTTTTTTACAAACTATAGTTTTGTTTGTATAAATAAAGGTGTGAATGCCTAATGGGTTCACAATATTAAAATAAACTTTGCTTAATAATAAGGAGGCTTACCTATGGTAAAACTAACACATTTTGATATAAATCAAATCACACCATTTTCGATTGGATTTGATAGAGTCTTTGATAGACTTGTAGATTATGGAACAACCTACGAAACAGGTGGATTCCCACCATACAATATCAGAAAGACTGATGACTTTAAACATGTTATTGAACTTGCTTTGGCAGGATTCAGTAAAGATGAAATAGAAGTTGTTTTGACTGATGGAGTTCTAGTAATTAAATCAGCAGATTTACTCAGTCAAACTGACCCTAATGAGGGTTTAGTTCATAAAGGAATTGCAAAAAGGTCTTTCACTAGAAAGTTCACACTTGCAGATGATATTGAAATCAAAGATGCAAAATTGAAAAATGGTTTACTTGAAATAGAATTGGAACAGATTGTGCCAGAACACAAAAAACCAAGAACTATTAAAGTAAAATAATTTGAAATAAGTGTTAGGAATGGGTTGACAAAACCTGTTCCTATACATTATAATAAGTGCAAGATTGAATAAGGAGAATATATTATGAGTGATAAGAATATAAATGATGCTGATATGGGTGTGGGTGGTATTGATAGATTCAATTCTGAAACTGGCAAATCCGAAATCATTAGACCAAGTGAAATGGGTGATAAACCATTTACGATAGATGATTATAATGCACAGTTGCAAGCTGCACAAGATAAACGAGAACAAGGTGAAAATATTATGAGTGAAGAAACACAACAAGTAGATACAGGTGAACCTGTACCAGAAAATCCAGGCGGTATTGAAATTGCCTTTAGACCAAAAACAGCTGTCAATATTATGAGGTGTCAATTCCCAAATGAAATTACAACAGAAATAAATCAACACATTGAAGATACAATTATTCCAAATAATGTAGACCATTCAGAAGGTCTTGTTGGACAGATTAGACAGAATAAAGAAAAGTCAGCTCAGTTAACTTTCCCACATAAAGGTGATGAAGTTGGTGAAATGTTTGGTAGTGTATTAGAAAGACTTGCAAAAGAATTTGTGAATAGGTCAATGGGTGAAGAAACAGAATGTAAAACTTCTATAGAATCAATGTGGACTGTACATAGTTATAGTGGTGATTACAATCCAATACACGACCATGGCACTAGAACACCAATGGGTGTATCGTGTATTATGTATTTACAAGTTCCTAGATGTATTCAAACACTAGGTAATCCTGCTGAAGAATTTGAAGGATTAAATGAATCTTCTGGTGCAGTAGATGGATTTACATATTTAACATGGGGCTCAAATGGAATGAGAGATGTTAATATGATGCGACCTATTACAGAAGAATATGTTAAACCAGAAATTGGTACATTGATTATGTTCCCTAGTTGGTTAAGACATGGTGTTATGCCTTTCTTTGGAAAAGAAGATGATGAAAGAAGAACATTTTCTGCAAACATCAATGTAACTTTAGGCGAATAAGAGTGAGTTTAAAAGACCTTTCAGATTCTTTAGGTACAAAACAAAAAGAAAATTTAAATTTTGAATCTCATGCATCAATAAAAACTGTTCCTGCTTATAAATTATTAGCAGTACAGTTTCCAGATGCATTTGTTGATGACATTAACAATCATATTGATAATGTAATTATACCTAGTAATGTATCTCATGAAAGTCAGTTAGTTGGACAGATTAATCAAAACGAAAAATCTGCTCAATGGACTTTTCCTTTAGATGATAAAATGGGAAAAGATTTTAAAACTGTTATAGATAGATGTGCAACTAGTTTATTAACAGATAAAATTGGATATAGTCGTGGTAGTATTGCAGAAGCATTTGAAGCTTGGAGTGTACATAGTTATGCTGGAGATTATAATCCATTACATGCACATGGTTGTCATACACCAGCAGGATTATCTATGATAATGTATTTAAAAGTACCAAAGTGTATTGAAGAAAAACCAGAGTTTCCTACATTACATAATGCAGCTGGTGGTATTGATGGATTTACAGGTTTGATAACATCAACGAATACAATCAATGATGTTTATAGATTAAAGTTAGATGCACAGGAATACATAAAACCTAAGAAAGGATTTATGATGATATTTCCTAATTGGTTACAACATTGTGTCATGCCGTTTTTTGGTGATGGAGAACGAAGAACAATGTCTGCTAACTTTAATATTAGAGATAGTAAAGAAACACAAGAGCAATTTAAATCACCAACATTGACAAAAGAAATTAAAAATTAAAGGAGTTATATTATGAAACTAAGTGAACACACTATTGAAGTGTTGAAAAACTTTGCATCAATAAATCAAAACCTTGTTATCAAGGAAGGTAGTACATTAACAACAATGTCTGCTATGAAAAATATTGTTGCAAAAGCAGATGTAGAAGAATCATTCGATAAGGAAGTAGCAATCTACGACCTAAATGAATTTCTTGCTTCTATATCTTTATTTACAAGTCCTATTTTAGATTTTAAAGAAGGGTTTGTAACTATTAAAGAAGAAAATAGTCCAAAGAATTCTTTGAAATATTTTTATTCAGACCCATCAGTTGTTACTTCACCAAATAAAACGATTACTATGCCAAGTAAAGAAGTATCGTTTACATTAAATGGTGAGAACTTAAACAAACTGAAAAGAGCTGCTGGTGTAATCCAAGCACCAGATTTAGTCTTAGAGAAAAAAGATGCTGATGTATTCTTAACAGTTAAAGATAAAAAGAATGATACTGCAAATACATTCTCTGTAGATGTTGATACAACAACAGAAGGTAGTAACTTTAAATTTTACTATAAAGTAGAAAATCTAAAAGTAATGGAAGGCAACTATGATGTAGAAATATCATCAAAGAATATTAGTCATCTAAAATCTACAAACAAAGATGTTGAGTATTGGGTTGCACTTGAACCAGAATCAAGTTATGAATAACAAATTGGACTTTATATTATGGAAACTTTTTTATGGGTGGAGAAACATCGCCCAAGCACTATCAACGATTGTATTTTACCAGAGAACTTAAAGAAAAGTTTTAAGGAATTTGTAGAAGACAAACATATACCAAACTTAATTTTATCAGGTGGGCCTGGCGTAGGTAAGACTACTGTTGCCAAAGCAATGCTTGATGAAATTGGTGCAACATCATTACTGATAAATGGTTCAGAAGAATCTGGTATTGATGTTCTTAGGAATAAAATTAAAAACTTTGCCTCAACTGTATCACTAGAAGGTGGTCGTAAGTATGTAATACTTGATGAAGCAGATTATTTAAATCCTCAATCCACTCAACCTGCCCTTCGTGGGTTCATGGAAGAATTTCACAAGAACTGTGGATTCATTCTTACTTGTAATTACAAGAATAGATTAATAGAACCATTACACTCAAGATGTAGTGTGATTGATTTTATTATTCCAAAAGATGATAAACCAAAACTTGCCAAAGAATTCTTTGGTCGTGTTAAAAACATTCTTGAAAAAGAAAATATAAAATACGAACCAAGAGTTATAATGGAAGTGTTGACTAAATACTTTCCAGACTGGCGAAGAACTTTAAATGAATTACAAAGATACTCTACATCTGGTGAAATAGATGCTGGTATTCTTGTAAATGTTAGTGAGGTAAATATCAATGAACTTATGGTTGCACTCAAAGAGAAAGAATTCACAAATGTGCGAAAGTGGATTGTGCATAAT
>Ga0181379_1001582_pt1 | contig 10689 bp, 20 predicted proteins | sample 2SPOviralmetaG_FD_130115 | JGI IMG/M metagenome (GOLD analysis project Ga0181379, IMG submission 130115) | Marine viral communities from the oligotrophic San Pedro Time Series (SPOT) site, San Pedro Channel, CA, USA - 2 SPOT_SRF_2009-07-10 | ecosystem: Environmental > Aquatic > Marine > Strait... | reverse complement strand
TTTTCCCGACTCTATCGGGCCAATAGATTGTTGACTTATCTGGGTTCTTACATAGATTATCCAGAAAAGGTGTTACAGATTTGAATAGAAGTTCTAGACGATATTCATAGTCGTCAGCAGCTACTTTAGCATCATTGAGTTGATCCTCGAGTGATTGCTTTTCACTACTGACTTCTTGAATTTTTTCCTCGGCAGCAGCTTCTTTTTCCTGAAGCTCTTCATCAATGAAGCTGAAGCCGAAGTCAAAATCTAAAACCTCTTCGTAGGTTTTACTAACCATTTGCTAGTTCCTTAAAGATTGAAAGATCTTCATCATCATCGTCCATTGACATGGTTGTGGATGATGTTTCAGGCATTGCGGCAGGCATTGTCGGTTGAGGTGCCGACGTTGCTGCATTACCCAGGCTACTCAAATCAAGATCATCATCGGCGTCACCAACAGCAGTTGTTGGATCGGATGGTTCTTCATTCAAAGCAAGTACACGGTGTAGCTTTGCTTTCAATTCATTATAATCTTTGAAGTTCTTTGGATCAACCAATTCTTGCAACTTGTGCTGTTGGTTCCAAATACCTTCAATCACTGAATCATCGGCATCAATAGGTGACGGTGAATCAAATTCTGATTTGTCATAGTTTGGATATCCTTCAAACTTACGGATTTTCAAACGGAAATTTGCACCTTCCCAAAAATCAAATGGGTTTACTGGTGTTTCATCCTCGAACTGAGGGTTCATCATATCATTCAGTTTGTCGAAGATCTTTTTACCGAATTGGTACATAAAGACCTTGCCGTCATTATCAGGGTTTGCGCTGTCTTTTACAATAAGGACATTGGCAACATACTTCAGACGACGCTTCTGTTTGCGTGCCTGTTCTTTATCGGACTCAATACCTGAGTTCCACAATTTTGAATTAAATTCTGAAACCGGGTCATCCGCACCGATTGTTGTTAATGAGTTTTCAATGTACCACAGACCTGTTGGGCCTTGAAAACCGTGATCCCAAATACGAACGAATGGCATTTCTTCACCTTGAGGGGCAGGCAAGAAACGAATGATAGCAAAACCATTACCCGCTTTGTCACGAGTTGGTTTCCACATTTTACCTTCATTGGGATCAGAGTAGCTCTTTTGAGAAATCTTATCGAGCTGTTGGTTCAATTTATTTAAAGAACTTGAACGATTCTTTTTGAGTGCATCAAATGACATAGTCATATACGTATCTCCTTAATATTGCTTTGTATAGCGTTTTATGTTGCGAAATGTAGTTAACATCAGTTAACCAACTATTTATATCAGAAAAACCGATCACGGATGATATCCTTGAACTTTTTTTCATTTATTTCCAAGAACGGTCTGTATTTCTTGGATAATCTAATTATATCACGAGCAACGATTTTGTCAACCAAATTATCATCCCAATAAGGAAAAATGTTTGATAAATTGGTAATTATTGTAAACGTCTCAAGTGATATTTGCTTTTGTAAATACAGACGTAAGATATGCGGATGCTGTCCGTCTGGTGTTACAAAATTTGCTTGGTAGTTATCGTCAAGTTTACTCAAATCAGATTTAAAAGTATAACTTAACGCATCCATCTTTTTGCGCCAATCAACGTATCGCTCATCACCAATGTCTTCAACAATATCACGTATCCATGAATTAGGATTAACAACCATATTAGCCAACAATTGATTTATTGGCTCATCCTTAGTTGATAATTTGTGAAAGAAGAAAACATCGTTACGTGTACGATATGTTTCAAATTTGGCTCTTACTTTACCACGATATTTTTGATAGTCATAACCGTCCGTGGTAAAGTGTTTTTTCATTGCAAGATATTTTATATAGAGCTGAAAAGTTTCCTCATTTGCAAAGCTCTGTGATGTCTTTATCATCTTTTTCAACCAATCTCAATTGCACAGCTTCTGATCTAAGTTTCTCTTTAAGTATTGATGATTTCTTTACAATATCAGCAACTGACTCAATTTCTAGATCATTCTTGCGCGCATATTCAACTAACGCATCAATATAATTTACACCATTGGCCAGCATATCCGCAATTTCATGGTGGATTTTTTCAGGTGACCTTGGCGGCGTAATCATTTGTCTAAAGTCCCAACGCGTGTCTAATTTCATTTTTCTTATGGTCCCTTCCCATTCTATAGGCTGTCCAAAAAAGCATTACATCTTTCTTGTCCTCATAAACTATGTTTCCATTAATTTTCACAAAAGGTCTATCTTTTATTTGAATTTCAACACCATAAGTATTACCACGGATTTCAGGTATGTTACTATCCATTTAATGTCTTAATCCCGCTGATCCAATTATCAGCTGCATCCTCGACATAGTGGATAGATTTCCCTTCAAAAGTTTCACGTTTAATTTCTTGTGCTTCCGAGAAATAACGAATAGAATATGTTCCTTCGATATCTTTATGAATTTCAGCACGATACATCAATTTATTGCGTTCGCCTAGTACGTGTTTAACATACATCTGTTTTCTCCTTTTTAATATGAGTTATGTTTGAGCTGGCCTTTTTAGACCCGCAAGACTTACAATAATGTAAAGTAATTAAATACCTATGGTTATCAAACTCAACTATTGTTTGATTCCTTACAATATCAATATTATCACAGCATCCATTTATTGTCAACCGTTTTCTTCCTCTTTTGTTTTATATTGCCATTCATCAGTGTGGCCAACCGACCATTTAGGCTGATCTTCAACTGCGTAGTTTTGAGTACACACTTTAAAATCAGGTCGTTTCAAATCAGCAGGTGTTAATGAGCTGTCTCGCCATATAACTCTGTTATTTGGTTGTGCGGCAAATTGTCCATTGTCAAGTCGGATAACATTGAATGATTTGTGCTCGGGATCTTGCTCACTGAAATTGGTGTCAAGGATAGACTTGTCGCGGTGGGCATTGTCAATAGTGAATTCGTATTCTCCACCGTGCATCTTTTTATCTTTTCCAAAGAACTCACACCTACACAAGATTGGCTTTTCAATAACAGTAATATCATAGTCAAAACAATCCCATAACTGAAGAACGTCAAGCGGGAGGTGGTCGTCAGGATTGAACTCTGTTTTCCAAACAAACGCTGAAATCGGTAGTTTATCATATAGTGCTCCATAATCAGTAAGCAGTGTTTCAAAATATAATGCTTTTGCTTGTGTTGATTTGACGCTGATCCAAATACCTGGAGTTAAATTACCCCAGCTTGGATGACCTGGTTCTAAATCATATAGATATTCCATCTTAACGTATACCGCAACTGGCGGTAAAGGATGTACTAAAAATGCCATTTAAATTTCCTCAAATAAAACATTGTTGACATAAGCATCTTTATCTTCTTCGGATATACCCATTGCTAAAATGGATCGGTGCAAATGTGGATTTAATTTTTGATTTTGACAATACTTATTTAATAGAGGTGTTGTTTCCCGCTGACCTTTAAATGCGTTATCATCAAGGTTATCGAGATAATAATCTACCAAATCAGTTGTTACTTGTATAAACTGATTAAGCTCATCATCAGTATTAATATTACCAAACGCAAGCATATCACTTGAAAAGATTTCTTTTGCCCACGGTGGTAATTCACGCGGTTTATTCCATTCTAGGTCAGCAACTCGCCGTTCCATATAATCATGGTAAGGATGTGCAAAACCTAACAATGGTGAAAAGTCCATAAATGATCCTGTAATCTTTTTGGGACCGGCAACAATATCAAACCCAAGAATAGGTAATTCAATATTTGCTTTTGGAAATACGTTAACGTGCATCAACCATAAACCTTTACCGTTTTCTGGTACAATGGTTTTCAAATGCGCTTTGTAGATTTGATCTGAATTCCAAAAGGTATCAGTCCATCCAGGAAAGTGCATATCATCAGTATATTTTTGGTTGTCATATCGCTTAAACTTATTATCAAATGAATTTGATATGTATTCAGCATAGCTGTTAAGCCGATCCCATAGTGGTGTCATTTATTTCTACGTGCCCTTTTCAATTTGGCATATGCGTTTAGTAAGCGTGTTTCTCTCACTTGTTTCAACACTTTCCGCCTTCGCCTTGCGCTGATACTTCTTGAAAGTCGATCTGCACGTTTCTTAGGTTTAAGGTTAATGTCTTCTAATGCGTTATCTTGCATTTGATTCCTCCTTAGAATATGTTGTATTATAGTATTATTTTATATCACAAAACTTGGATTGTCAATTATATTATGACAATTCATCAAATAATTTTGAGGCAAATTCAAAACACTTTTTTGCCTCGGGTGCCATGCTATCGTCAAGAAGTTTTCTAAACTCTGAGATAAGCAATTCTTTATCACCTTCAAACTCATACATAGTACCTGAGCCCGGTGCTTTCTTTTTGATTATTTGTCCACCGTGTAGTTCACCAAAGTGCCTAGTATACATATGGGCAAGTAAACCATGATTGTTTTCAGATTCGGCAAGTTGACCAATATGGTTTTGATATTCTATTACGGATGCTGGTAATGCCGATGGGTGGCCAAATCCGTGTAGTTTTTCGAGTTCTTGCATATCAGCTTTGATACGGTCCGCTCGATATATAGCATTGAGATTAGGTGGAATAATAACAGCATTTTCAAGTGGTGTATAATTGTGCCATTGGCAAACCAGAAATATGTAATATTCGTGGTCCGATAACTCGCCTCTTAAAAGCTTACGAGCAAATGCCCGCCGTTCTGCTGCTTGATGATGATCCCACGTTAATTTTTTCAACTCGTTGCTCATTATAAATTTCCTCCGTGGTATGATATAGTTATTTATAATGAAAAAAGGGGTGACAAATTAATGCCACCCCGTCTAAAATTTATACAATATTACTTTTTAAAATGCGAATGTCGCTGTTACAGATGGTGCATATGTTTCTGCATCAATGTCATAGTCGACAGCACCTTTTAGATCAATACCACCTAGGTCATATGTATATGAACCACCGATATTTTGTGCAAGATCATCCTGGTCACCTGCAAGATATGCAGTCATGCCCATTACAGTAGCATCTGCTTCAAAAGCAATGTTCTCTGACGCAGAACCGTATGTTGCGGCACCACCTAGACGAACACCGTCAAGCATTCCTGCTGTATCAGCACGGCCACCAACTACCCATTCTTTGGAATCGATGTTATAATCACCTGCTGCAGTTACATTAGCAATACCAACGTTCAGATCGTATGCACCTTGTACGTTAGCAATATCAGTTACGTCCGTACCAATATCAGTAAATGCCAGCGCAACAGTTGCACTGCCTACACCAAGTGACAAGCTTTCAGCTGCCATTGTTGGTTCTTCAATTGTCGCACCAGATTCTGTGTCAAACCAAATATTACCTTGGTCACCAAAAGACATTGCAACTCCTGCAACATTAGTACCCATTGACCAACCGTCAAGTGTTAGATCATTATCAGAGTCAACAACAAATTCCATTGAACCTGTTGCAGCGCCGTTTGTCAAAGCGCCATCAAAACCGAATGAAGTAGTTGCACCCCATTTATCATCCAGACCTTCAGCGATTACTGTTTCAATTTCGCCACTAAGTGTGACTGCTGGTGTTGGTGTTACAGGCGCTTGATCTGCAAATGCCGCTGTACCCGCGAATACAAGGGCTGTTGTTGATAGAAATTTGGTCATATTACTTCCTTTATTATTTGTTAAAAATGTGCCACATTTTCTGTTGCTAGGTAAGTGGCCAACCCCCTTTGATTACGCCGCTAGGGCAAATCCAGATGGTTTATAATTGTCATTTGCAATTAAAATTTTTGGCTTAATAACGTAGGCCAACACGGTAATCTACTCTCATCTCTTCACGTCAGTCGATCCTTGTTCAGCCCCTTCAGAAATACACTTTATGTTGAGAGGTTCTTACGTCTTCAGCGCTGCCTCGTAGTGTACTTGTGGTGGAGCTGCGCGGTACTGCCCCGCGGTCCTGTCCATGCGCTGAATTGTATCAACGATTACTAGATATATATAAACTATTTTGCGGAAATGTCAATCAAATAAAATTTTTGATTATTTTTAGTGACTTAAATGATACAGCTACTCTTGCGTTTTAGTAATTATCTGTTCGTCATAACCTGTAAGATCTTCAAACCAATCGTCAGGTATTTCAATATCAGGTAATTCCCAACCTGGCATACCTTCGGCAGGTGTATCTTCAATCTGAGGATTGTTTTCGCCATCAGTTATGTGAGTTTCATCAGTTACCAATGAAGTTTCATAGTCATGCGGATTACCTTTAATGACTCCTTTTGCACCACCTGGTATGATAGTACCTGATCTATCAAGGTAATCACCAGGAGATAATGTCCGTCCATCTTCAAGGACTACACCGATAAAGTCTCCTTCTTCACTGTATATGTAATCAGCAGCAGTAAACCTTGATGGAAAAATAACGGCATTTTGAGCAGAAGTAAAATGGTCAGGAAAATTAGTATCAGCTTCATATATTGAATCAGGATCAAAAGTTACTCCATCAACCGCTGATACTCGAGCGGCAATATTACTAACTGACTCTCGGTTAATTCCTTTAAACGTGAATATACGAAAGCCATCATCAGATGTACCGGTAAGCTCAACACTGTGACAGCCCAAGCTTAAACCCCATTCTTTGATTTCAATATCAGGAACAGGCACCCCGTTTCTATCCGGGAGCCTGATCTCAAGTTCTGCTATATATTCTTTTGCCACTATAAACTCCTTTAGTTTATTTATGCAGCAACCTTGTTCATTTCAGGACGGAAGGCAAATGCTACAAAACCAACAGGAGCAACAACAATTACCTGACCTTCTTCATCAACGATAAGATCACCAACTGATAGTGAGTGCATCTGAGAAAAGCGAGTGATTGCCGACTCAGGACCCATATTACCAATTTCAAATACATCGTTTGCACTATCAGCTTCAATGTTAGCAACGTGAGTATAAAACCCGGCAGTAAGTGCCTCGTCTGCCAAACCACCAATTTTGTGACCAGCAAAGTCAAGGTTCATTTTATTCCGAGCTTCAAATGCTGGTACAGTTTCGCCTGCGTTTACTTTGTCGGCGATTTCACGAGTCATTTGAATTTGATATACTGAATAGTTCATGGTATTTTCCTTTTGTTGTTGATTCTAATATAACTGATTCGACAGCAAATGTCAATGGTTAATTTAAGTTAAAAAGAAATTAACCCCAATCTTTAAAATCTCGAACGATTACTTCATTATACTCATACCCAGCAAAGTACGCATCTTTTTCAATATCAGTCAGCTCAGCAACGACTTCAGACAGTCCAGTATCACCAACATAGTAATGAGGTCGACAACCACGCCCATAGTAACTATCCGCTGAGCCGCGGTCAAAAGGCCCTCCATGACGTGTATCATCTGAACCAAATTCTACATCATATACACGGCCTTTAAATTCAAAGGTGTCTGATTTCTCACAATACCTCATCCTACAACCTCCATACCATTTGAATATTCTTGAAGCCAACCACGTTCTATGGCATGCATAACAATAATATCTTTATATGGCTCATGCGGCCACACGCCTTTCTTAACAGCCCATGCTTTCATATCACGTTGAACCATAATAGATTGCTCACCTTGAACAGGCACAGCTTCAATACGATTCATTTCTTCTTCAGCCATTTCAAAGCCATTACGAGTTTCTTGGATCCAAGGTGTCATTATACGTACTCCAACATTTTAGTTTCTGCGGCATGATCTTCATCATAAAGGTCAGCCATATATTCCATGGCTTCATCAATATAAGATGCGGCATACCATGTGCTAAGGTCCATATGCATATCTGCTGAAACAAAGTTCCAATTGACAGAGCCATCAGTATAGAAATTCGTAGGATCGGCAATTGCATCTTGAAAAGATTTTACAACATCTATTTTATAGTTAACGCCTGTTGTTAGGTTTGTTACGATATATGACATTTGGTATTCCTTTATTTGATGATTCTAATATAACTGATTCTATACTAAATGTCAATAGTTAATTTCTTTTTAAATCAAATTAATTCCTCACCGCGGTAAAAAAAGTATCCCACGCTTGTCCTTCCGCAAGTTTCATACATCTATACTCGGAATACATATCAGCAATCCATGTATCAAATAAACTTTGACGCATAAAGGCATAGTCAAACCTGATAGAATCAATATCAATAAATTTGAACTTAAGTTTATCCAAATCTTGTATGATAAGGTTCCCAGGGTTTAAGTCATAGTGATAGCAGTAATATGTATCCTTAAGATCCAAAGAATATTCGGCAAATGCTGAGGAGATTTTTTGTGATATGCTAAGTAACTTTTTTAAATCGTTAAGTATAGTTTTACTCGACCGCTCATATTTAATTTGCTGTGGAGTCAAACCTTCAACCGCTTCCATAACAATTTTCTTGCCTGGTACAAAGTCTATAAGTTCTGGTGTTATGTCGGGAAATTTATTATACAAGCCATCATATAGCATTGCCCATTCTTCATTTAAATGGTGCCGATGGTGTTTAAATTCTTTTATATAATATGTCCCATCAAATGATACTGTATTATGAGGGTGGGATCTCATTATTTCCATAATATACTTTCTTGTTAATCGAAGTGTCCTCCAAGGACTGCAACTCTTTTAACATCTTCATTTATCATTTCTGCTTCACGAATTTTCCAGGCGTGTTCAAAACCGCCTTCGTGTATATAGTTTTCGTTATTATTCCATAGTCTTTTAAAATAAGAGTCATAGATATACTCGACTGTTTTATCACTTTCGGACTTGTCAATCAACTGACCTTTTATCATCCAATTCATTCGGTTGGCTTCTTTACGTACAAATGGACTGCACATGGTGGACCTCCTATGGTAATTATGTTATTTTATTTATCTACCATGTGACAAAATGTTACCGCAAACAAAAAATGATTGCGGTAACAATTGAAATTAATTTTAGAATTTAGTAAGAAACTGTGCAATCCTACCAACGAATGGTAGTAACATTAGTGCCATCAATAAATTCATTCCTGTATGTGCCATAGCAATCCGTAACGTATCACCTTTAGGCAAACCATCTGATACAAACAATCCTGCTAACCAAATGGTTCCTGTTGTCCCGAGGTTGGCACCTAATACACAAGCAATTGCAGCGGGCAATGGTAATGCTCCTGCTGCCACAAGTGCAATGATTGCGGTCGTAGATAAAGATGAGGATTGCCACAACAATGTCATAACAATACCACCAATAAACATATAGATTGGATTACCAAGGAACCAATTAAGATGTTCCATATTTCCCATGGATTTCATTCCACCCGAAAATGTTTTAAGTCCAATATAAAAAATCACTAAGCCGACTAAAGTCGTTATCACTGGGTTTCCGAGATCCATTTTCTTTACCTTTTTCCATAATTGTTTTCCTTCATTTTTCATCATAGCGCCTTTTCTAAATTACCATGATTACCTTCGTGTGAAGGTGGTGTCCACCCTGCTGGTTTCAACAAATCAGGCAAACCAAAACGGTTAGGTCGACCAGGTTTTACACCAGGTTCCTTAGCCATATTTGCCTCATAGATACGGTTCCATGCTTCATTTGCATCAACACCAAATACGTCAAGCGTACCCAATGCGAATACGCACATATCAATCAAACCATCAACAACTTCTTCAGCATCTGAATTATTAATAGCTGATAATGTTTCTTGGTATTCTTCACCAATCATTAGCATGCGGAACATAAGGTATTTACGCATAAGATCTTTATCATCTTTGTTTTTCTCAAACCATTCTTTGACGCCGAATTTATTATGCATCATATACATATCGTGTGCCATATCAGTCATTATTTAGTACCTCATTTTTTAAAATTGCAATCTTATCTTTGATTTGTAGCCGTTTCTTTTTAGCAATAGTTATATATTTGTCTGGTGCATTTTCGGCTTCGAGTGCTTCCACAACAGTATTCTGATACCGCCATGCTGCCTCAAGTGTATTAAGCTTTGTGTTGTTCATGGTGTTACCTTTATCCAAAGAAATCTTCAAGTGTGTTAATTTTTTCAGCATTCCAACCAATCGCATCAAGGATTGATTCAATCGGACTGAGGAACACCTTTTCAAATTGTTTATCATAGTCAATGTAGTTTGTCAACTCAAATTCTTTAGGTAATGCTCCTGGAAACGAAATAATGTTTTCACGGATAGGATTTGGCATTTTCAAGTAAACGAACTTGATCTTGTCACCACCAGCAATTGAGTCATACCGTTTATTTAGTCCTAGCTGTTTGAGATGATTGTTGTATAGAATACAACCACGAACGTGCATTGGACAACCTTTCTTATAAGAACCTTTTACTTTGTACTTATCAATGTTATCGGTACCGCTGTTACGTCCGATGTCTTCAGGATTAAGTGTTCGGAATTCTTCACGGAAATCCTGGATGAACTGCTGCATTGCTTCTTCACCTTCATTCATAATAACTTTGAATGATTTTTTGAGTTTCTCACGGCATACCTCAGGTGTTGATGAGCGTACTGATTCTAAACCTGTAACTGAAATCTTTGGCTCTTCATAGTGAACACCTTCGGAATTCAGTGTATTCATAATGTACCGTTTCTTAGCAATGAACACCGACTTATCAGTAATCTTTTCTCGTTTCATACCCATTGCTTGACGGTAGGC
>Ga0181379_1001581_pt1 | contig 10701 bp, 8 predicted proteins | sample 2SPOviralmetaG_FD_130115 | JGI IMG/M metagenome (GOLD analysis project Ga0181379, IMG submission 130115) | Marine viral communities from the oligotrophic San Pedro Time Series (SPOT) site, San Pedro Channel, CA, USA - 2 SPOT_SRF_2009-07-10 | ecosystem: Environmental > Aquatic > Marine > Strait... | reverse complement strand
TTTATCAATAATTGGCTTAGTTGATTTCTTGATAATTGTTTTCCTGTACTTGTTTTAAACAGTACACCCATTCCATTTATTTTCAGATAAGATCTCAATAATTTCTCTAGATCTTTTGGAACATCAAACTTCAACTCTTCATATTTGGATTGTGTTTTAAATTTATTAAGTGACATAAACATTTTACCTTTTTCAACTATTAACCAATTTTTTGCCTTCTTATCTTCTGCACTCAATTTATTATATTCCCTTTTGGTTATGGCTTCCATTTCTGCTAGATCATTTCTCAAAGGTAATCGGATATGAATCTGATAAATGATATATATCTGTAATAACATTTTATCCTTTGCCGATAATTCTTTTTTCTTAAAACCTTTTAGATCATCACCCATTTTATTTATCATATCCACAATTTCCTTTAATGGTACAAAGTTAGGTGATTGTTTATCAGATATTTTATTATCTTGATCCTGATATTGAGAATTTAATTCATCCCTTTTTTCTTGATATTCTTTCAATAATTTTTCATATTTTTCTTCGTGATTTAATGCAAGTAATAAAATGATAATTGAATTTAAATAATTCCTGATTGTTGTAAAATGTTTATCTTCAAGTTTTCCCATTACTTTGTCCACATCTTTAAGAAATGAATAATCATCGGATTCAAACATTTCCTTTAATTTATTCAAGTTTGCTTCATATGTTTTCAAAGTATTTTCTTTGATATTTGGTTTTGCTTCTTTAATTAAATCTTTAAGATTTTCTGCCTTCATTTTATATAATACAAGATTTTTATATTTAAATTAAAAATTTTAAAACATTTCCGTCAAGGATAAAATCGGAAATTTGGAGAAGTTCACAATCCCATTTTGTTGAATATTTTTCAAGTTTTATCCTTGACGGTTTTCTCGGATAATATATATTTAAAAAATATTATCTATACTATTATATATAATAATGAGTGATATTTACGATGATGCCAAAATCAAAAAAATAATTGAATTATATAAGAAGAATCGTGAAAGGGATAAAATTAAATATCTAAAGAAGAAAGATGATCCTGAATTTAAGATTCAAAATCGTTTGAGAGCAAAGGCTCATTATGATACAGTTTACAAAGGAAAAAAGAAAGATAATTATGAAAAAAATAAAGAATTATTACAAGTAAAAGCTTTATTTAGATATTATAAGAAGAATGACAAAGTTGAAGCTTTTCAGAAAAAATATCCTGATAAATTTAAATTACTTCAAGATCACGGTGCTGTTGTATCTGTTTCAGGTTCTGGTTCTGATGTTTGAGGTTTATCCTTTTTGGTTGAAGCCTTTGTTTCTTCGGTTTCATCGTCACTTTTATAAATAATAACTTCTTTTAAACCATTACATATTATGGGTTTTCGAACATTTGGATAATCAGCATTAAACTTATTATTAAAAGTGTTTATAATATCTCTATCTATATTGGGACTAGATTCCAATAAACGATCATATTCTGCCCTGGATACTTTTAAGAAGTCACGGCAATTTTTTCTTTTACAATCTTTTAAAGCCAGTTCTATTTGAATATTTCTGGCAAATTTTGACCAACTCACACAAGAAATCCTATGATTTTCATATTGTTCAGCATATTTCAAAAATGACAATAAAGTGCCAAGTATACCTGCGAAGATGTTTATTCCACCCACACAAGCAGAAGCCAAAGGTCGTTGATCATCTGTTATAAATGAATCCATTCCAAAATTGGCTGTACCTGTTAATGTTGATATGATAATTATTGGAATTGATATGTTGTGATATTTCTTCTTATATTTCCTTTCTGAATAACTATGCAACCAGGAATAACACAATCCAATTTCAGCCCATTCAGATAGTAACTCTTCTATTTCATCAGACCATTTCTCAATTTTTTCTTCTTCTATATTTCTCGGTGTTTTTAAATCCACATCCATAATATTATTAATGAATAAAATTTATTCAATTCAAAAAAATTATCACTAATATTATATAATGGAGAAAAGTTCTGTGAAGAAGAAAAACAACGAAATATTGGAAGATATATCTCTAGATATTAAAGGTCTTCTAAATGATACAGCTTCTATCAAGAAAGATATTCATTATATCAAAACTATTCTTCAAATGAAAGATCAAGTAAAAAAACATATTGAAGAATCTAAACCCAAAGAAGAAGAATATGTTGGCTGGTTTTGGAGAAGTTAATTTCCGTCAAGGATAAATGTTGAAAAATATCCAACAATTTTAAATGACAAACACCAATAATTTTCGGATTTTATCCTTGACGGTTTTGTCTATTCTTTTTTTAATTTTTTATTAGATTAAATATTTATATTCATTAACTATATAAATATGAGTACTTATTGGTCTGTTGGAGATAAAGTGAATATTGGTCAAACTGATGTTGAAATTAAATGTGAAGGTGCTGATCAATTCAAAGAAAATCAAGTTATTGGAATATATGTTCCTCCAAGTGTTGGTTTTTTCTCTGGAAAAGACACCACTTTAAATTTTGATGTTGAGATTAAATATCCTTCTGGCATCCCAACAAAATGGGCTATTGATTCAGTAACAGGCGCGAACGGATTATTCTCTAAATGTGTTGTGTATGCTGGAAATCGGCAAACCGTTCTCGAAACTTTAGATCATTATTCTTCTTGGTGTTCTATTAAATATAGTTATGATACGAATGATTCTATGAAATCTCGTCGTGCTATGGTTGAAGGTTGTGGGGAATGGCTTCCATCGTCTCGTGGTGATATGGGAAGTAGAAAATCAGTTCAGAATAATCATATGTATTCCCCATTTATTGAACAGGCTAATTTCCAAGGTGAGCCAACTTCCACAATTGATTCAGCTATGCCTTTCAAGAAAGCTTCGGTTTCTATTCCGATTCATATGGGAATGTTTGCCAATAATTCCAAGGCTGTTCCTAATGTTCTTATGAATGGTTGTTATTTAGAATTAACTTGTGAAGCAAATGCTCGTGTATTCCGTGTCCTTGACAGCACAACTCGTTTCAGAAAACCAAATCTCAATCCGTCTTGGTATGGGGTTAATTCTGCTGGTGCTGGATTTGTCCCTGATGATGTTGTTAGTGTTGATATTGATGCTGGTGGGACAACATATAATAATGGTTCATATACAAATGTAGCCACGACATCAAGCGGTTCTGGAACAGGTCTAACCGTTGATATTACGGTTGCTGGTGGAATAATTACGGTTGTGAATGTTAATAAAGCAGGTACAGGATATGTTATTGGAAACACGGTTGTTCCAGATTCAACTGGTATTGGGGAGGGTAATGGTGCTTTATCATTAGTTGTTGGTGGTATTGGTAATCCCCTTACAACCTTTTTAACAGGTAAATTCAACTCTCAAAATGACCCCCAGCATTCTCCTTTCCAGGTTGGAGAACAGGTAGGTTTTTATAAATTAAGTAATGGTGACACGGATGAAGGTTCTAATCCCATTATTATTACAGATATTCAAAATGGTGGCTCTGCCGATCATCCCATTAAATATACGGTTAGTGGGACGGCAGGGGCAACGAAAAGTATTTTAAATGCTAGTCCAGATACGGCTCCTGATTGGGTTGTTTATTCGGTTCGTGCCGATACAGTAGCACCGACATATGAATTAACAAATGTTCGTCTGATTGTAAGACAATTAAATATTGAAGGTTATGAAGCTGGTGTAATGTCCAAGATGAAATCTGGTGGTCAGATATTATATGATATTCCAAGTGTTGCTTGTGTTCTAGCATCGGCAACCAAGGGAGAACTCCAAGCATCCATCAGTATACCTTGTGAACATTCAAAGGCTCGTTCTGTTGTATGTATGCCAACGGATAATGAACGAACTTATTCAATCAAAGAAAATAGTGACTCGGATTCCACTTATCTAATAGACCAACTGGAATTTAATGCTTTGCAGGTGGGAGATTATGGAACTGACCTTCGGTCTGATCGTTCTGGAGTTTCTGGAATCGGAGATTATTTAAGTTCATATAATTTTGTAATTGACCAGAAAATCGTCCCATCCAGGAAAGTCAATACTGATAAATCATCTAGTAAACGGCAGGGAATGAATGCTGATCACATAATTGAGTTACAGAATGCTCTCCAACAGAGCCATCACACTCCCCCAAGAAGTTTCTCTTCTTTCAAGTCTAATTTCCTTGTTGGAAGGGCATTAACATTAGATGAGAACACAGTCTATAATGGTATAGGTAAGGATATTCGTCTTCTAGTAAGATATGAGGGAACTGCCCCTGAACACAATAAATTATGGAAAAATTTCATCAGTCACATTAAAACAGTATCTATCCAAGGTGATTCCATAAATGTTATGCAATAATTCTTTTTTTAATTTGAAAATTTTTATCGATAATTTTAAACAAAAAATTTAAAATATTTAAGTTATTTAATTTTTCGGATTTTTCTCAAAAATAAAATATTTGTTTAAGTATAAATGGGAATAGACAAAAATACATTTAAAGATTCAAGGATATTATTATTAAACAATATGGAAGCTGAAAAAAAAATCACCAACAATAATATGATGATCCAACTAAAAGATTTTAAGGGAAACACTAATTTTAATGCTAAATTAGATCCAATTAATGTTTCCGAAGAAACACTATTATCTAAGATTGAGAAAAGCACACCACGATATTTATTTGAGTGGACTGATTATCAATCAAAAATTAAACCATTCTATGATATTGATGTGTTTTGTACAGATAAACAAGAATATATTAAGAAACTAGTTGAATTAAAATGTGAATGGATTGACAGATTAAAAGCATTATATCCTGATGGAGTGATTACAATTGCTGAAGCAAATGGTCAAAAAGTTAAAGTAAAAACAATCAAAAAAGTTAAACATAATATTGAAGGATATGCAGTATCATATCATTTTGTAATTAATGGATATGAAACCACTATTCCAGAATTAAGGGAATTTAATGAAAAACATAACTTATATGATTATGAAGGTTGTGATAAAAGTGTTTATAGGGATGGAGGCAATATGAGGCTATTGTATTCTATGAAACCTGATGATAAATATAACCGTGTGAAAAAACCTGATACACACTTGAAAGCACCATTATATCATTTAATTCAGTCTAATGAATGGTCTAATATTGGGTTTAAACCAATTCCATCTAAGTCACCACCTGTATCACCAACTCATAAACCAAATGAAGAACAACAAGTTGTTCAAGATATTGTTGAAGATGTGAATGGTGATGAACTAGTAATTGAGAAGAAATATGATCTTCCTTCTATTGAAGAAATCAAACAAACACTCTTCTTAATCAATAACAAATATGATTATGAGGATTGGATTAATGTGGGAAGATGTTTGAATAATATTGGTAAAGCATTTAATGATGTTGATAAAATGAGAATTATGTATAATTTTTATAAAGAATGGTCTATGTTAGATGAGGAAAATTATGATGAAGAACAATTAAACAACAATTGGAGATATTTAACAAAGAATAATAACAAAAAGAAGAAACAATTATCATATGGTTCTCTAGTTAAATGGAGTCGTGAGAGAGATATGCCTGAATCGGAGAAAACATTAAAGGATATTTATATTGCAGGTGCTAATAAAAATATGCCTGATAGTGCTAATGAACAAGAAGGCAAACAAGCATTATTAAATGAAATGAATAACAGAATCATTTTTGTGAAAGAAACAGGTGAATTCATTATTCTAGATAAAAAACTCATTATTAATTCAGAAGGTGTTCATCTATATAAGCCTTGTTGGTACTTGAAAAACACAACCAAAGCCAGAGAATTCTTTGCCAAAGAAAAGTTCACATACTATAATCCAATTGATGATAAAAAAACAACTGTTGATCCATTTAAATTATGGAGTGAATGGATCGGAAGACGAGAAGTCCGAGCAATCGGTTTTGATCCAAAAAATAAACAAAATCCTGATATTTTCAACTTATGGAATGGTTTCAATATTTCAAAAGAAAGTGCAGATTTATATGATGAAGAACAAGCCGAACCCATTCTAAATCACATCAAAAATTTATGGTGTCGTGGTAATGAGGAACATTATAATTATATTCTGAATCTATTTGCTCATTATATCCAAAAACCACACATTAAAACAGGAATTTTATTAGCACTCAAATCAAAACAAGGTGGAGGCAAAGGAATTATCCTTGCTAAACTTCAAGAAATTATTGGAAATGACCATTATGTTCAGAATTCTAATGCTAATAATTTATTTGGTGACTTTAATGGACAATTAGAAGCAAAAATCGTTGTTAATCTAGATGAAGCATATTGGGGTGGTGATAAAAAAATGGAAGGTGTAATTAAGAATAAAATCACAGAAAAAAATCAGACAATTAACAAAAAAAATAAAGAAGCATATTCAATTGATTGTTATGCTAATTATATTATCACAACCAATAATGATTGGTTTGCTGGAACAACGGAAGATGATAGGAGGCATTATTGTTTAGAATTAGATGATTCTATGGCTGGACGATTAACCAAAGAAAAAGCAGAAATTGTTCAACCTGTACTTGATGCCCCTGCAGAAGCATTTGCCAAAATCTTATATAATAGAGATATTAGTGAATTCAATCCAAGGGTTTTCAAAAAAACACCTTTGCTTCAAGATCAGGTTGAAAGAAATTGGAATTCAGTTAAAGCTTGGTTTCATCAAGCATTAAAAGATGGTGGATTCACAGATAAAAAACATAATGATGGTTTCACAGTTTGGAATGAAATTCCATATGAAGAAGATTATCACACAGGGAAGAAAGTTTATGGTGCGGTGAAAATCAAAGATAAAAAAACAAAAGAAAAACGAGTTGTTTATTGTAAAGATTATCTGTTTGATGTATACAACGGAACAACAGCTGATGGAAGAAAAATGGCAAACAATTCATTTTATCGTGAATTAAAAAAGAATTGTTTAGGAAAATTATATCAAGAAATTAGACCAAATGTCAAAACTGGAAATCGTCCTTCATATATTGTTCTTCCTTCACTAGATGAAGCACGGCAAAACTGGAATGAAATTCAAGAATATGATTATGATTGGAATGAAGATGATGATTGGGAAATAGATGATTCAGATTCTGATGATGAATAAATTATTTTCTAGCATTTTTCCTTTTCTCATAATCAGCCATAGCCTTGTATTCTTTTTCACCTGCTTCAGGTAATCCATCAAAGGTTTCAAATATTTCTTTAGGTTTACTCATAACTTTCTTTTTTACAACTGTCTCAACTTTAAATTGAGATTGATCTTGGTCAGGTACTGGTGCTAATGCCTTGGGTTTAGATTGCTTCTTTCTTGTCATATTATAATTATAATAATTATTTTTTTTAATTATATATTTTTTTTAAAAATATATATAAATTCTTTTTTTTTTAAAAAAACTCATAAATATTTTAAATATTTGTGATTTATATAAATGTCACTTGTTGTTTGCAGTAATAATATTGGAGATCAGTCGGAATATGATCGTGGAGCATTAGATCAAGCACCTTTCCGTTTCAGAAATCATCTTGTGAATCCGATTGAATTGCCTTCTAATTGTGAGGTTGCTGTTCAATCTGTTAAAATAAATAAAAATGGATTAGTTCGAGTAAGTCCAACTGATAAGTTTTTTATTTATTTTGGGAAACGAATTACAAGTTCTAGTGATCCAGATTCAGAACAAACAGCTTCGTTTCCAATTATGGGACGAATTTTGCCACCTGGTTCAGAAGAATCAATTTATGTTAATATGAGCCGTTTCACAGAATTGCTCCAAGATGCTGTTAGATTAGCTATTCCACATCCAGATCTAGATAGAACAAATACAAAAGTAACTCAATTATATGATGGTGGAGCAACCAGCACTAATTTTTCAGGATTTAGGTTTGATTTTGCTTATCAAAATGGTGTTGGAAATGGTGATTATGATGGTCAACACGACCCTGATGTGATTGGTTATGCAACGGCAGATGATTGGAGGATTTTAAATACAAGAGTTAATCCTGGACAAGCTCCTTCTATGGATATATCATTAGATTCTGGAAATAATGATAAAATGAAAATTGAGGCTCTAAATAATGCAGGGGTTAATGGATTAAATGTTTGTTGGTTAAATAAACGACCTTTATCTCATATGAATGGTGTGTTTGAAGTGGATTTAACAGACTTAAAAGAAGCTGGAACTGAAAAATTAACTGGAGGTTGGGCTATTGGTTTAGTTAGAGGAACAAATACAAAAACTGGACAAATTACAACTTTTGATGGAGTTAATGGTGATTTAACAGTATCAAGGCATTTTTATGATTTCGTTGTATACTCAGAACAAATTGCTGGTGGTGGTGACTTCTTTTTAAGGGTGGGACATATGGTTTATAATGATGATGATGCCACACGAAGAGCAGGAAGACCATTTGTTTTAAATAAAATTGTTTATTATGATGATGGTGATGGTTCTGGTTTTGCCAGTAATACTCCCTGGAAGGCTGGGGATTTAGTTCAATCAGGGACAAATGGATATAATTTATCTAGAAATTTCGGAAAAATAGATAAACTTATTTTCAGATTAGATAATGAAAAAATTCATATATTAGCCCAATCTGTTAATGGAACAGGTCACGGTGGAAACTGGGATAATGACCCAAAAACTATCACATCATTTAATGCTGTTCCTGGTCATATGAAAAATAAAAATATTCCTAAACCTGTTGGAACTTCCTGTTGGTGTTTATTTCCCAAAATAATGATTAGACGATCTGGTCGTGCCGTGACAATTGATAAATATGATGGAAGAGAAATGACATTAAATGGTGTTGAATTAGAAGCAGATAATCCTGATGGTTCTTGGTTTGTTAGAATGCAAGGGGATGATGCTTCTGGACGATTGGCTATGGCATTTGATAGTCGTGACATATTTAGACTGGGAGCAAATCCAACTGCCACTCCAACATATACACCACTAGGAACAACTGACCCAACAGAAGAAACTGGAACATTAAATGATTATCGGTTTATATTATTATTGGGTTCTGGTGAGCCATTTTATCGATACACAGGGTCGGCAAATCTTCAATCCAGATTGGGTTTCCAAGGAAAATCTATTGTTGGAAATGGTGGTGAAGGTGATTCACAAACACAAAATCACTCATCCCCAGATGCTCCTGATTTAATGGATTATTCATCAGCATTTATCCGTCTAGATAATTTCACCCATAGATCATATAATTCTGGTACTGGACGACCATCTAAAATTTTATATCAAGTTCCCAGGTTTGACACCAGTAACCGAGAGTTTGGAAATGCTTTATATTATGAACCACAAGAAAGAACTTATATTAAACTCCATAATTCTGACCCATTAAAATTAAATGAATTACATTTGTCCATATGTGATAATCTAGAACGATTGTGTGATGCTGGAATAACTGGAAAAACTGTTGTATGTCTCCATTTTAGAGAATCATCCACACCTTTATTTAAATTAACCAGATAATTAGATTTTATTCTTTTTTAAATTTTATAGATTTTATTGAAATAATAGAAACTTTTAGAAAATATTTCTATTAAATTATTTTATTTGTATTTATTATAAATGGATTTTTTGCCGAAAGTTATAGGAGGTTCAGAAAGTGAAGATGAAAAGGAAGAAATTGTTGAAGTTGTCAAGAATCAGTTAAATGAAGAAGATGTTTTTGATAATAAGCCTGTTGATAAATTAGAGATGAAAGTTGTGAAAGAACAACCACAAGAAGAACCAGTTGAAGAAGTTATTCAAGAAGTTATTGAAGAACCCAAGCCTGTTAAAAAACAAAGGAAAAAACGAGTATTGACTGAAGCTCAAAAACAAAAACTGGCTGAAGCTAGGGTGAAAGCTCTAGAAGTTAGACGAGCAAATGCCAGAAAAAAACAAGAAATAAAGGATCTGAAAAAACAAAAACAAGATCAAGAATTAAATCAATTAAGAAGTGTTGTGAAACCTGTGAAACATATTGAAAAGAAACCTGAACCCAAGAAAGAAGAAAATATTCAAATGGAAGTCAAAGAACCAAAAAGTCACTATTCACCCATTAATGCAAATGGTACAACTGAAAGAAAAGTAATGTTCACACAAGAAGAAGTGGATATGATCACTTTTAAGGCTATATCTAATTATGATGAAATCAGAAAACAAAGGAAAAAAGAGAAACAAAAGAAAAAAGAGGAAGATTCTATAAAAGAAAGAGAACGGCAGAAATTATTAAGAATTGTCAATCATAGACCACAACCTTATGATGCTTCCACAGATCCTTTTGCTAATTGTTATTAATTATTTGTATAAATTGTCATAATTCAAGATTAAAAACCGTCAAGGATAAAAGTGTGAAAAAGTTCAACAAAATGTTTTCTTCTGCTTCAATATTTTTCAACATTTATCCTTGACGGAAAAAAATCCAAGATTATGTTTTTTTTATAAATTTAAAATTTAAAATAATATATATTCAATAATATATAATGGAAGCCAAACCACTCAAAATTTATAAAGTCAAAGATTTAGAAGATAAAGATAAATATCCACCTTTAAATCCCATACTCCCCCAGCCACCCTTTCTATTGATTGGATATGGGTCGGTTCGGTCTGGTAAAACTAACAGTTTAATTAATATGATGCGAAGGAAGGATATGTCC
>Ga0181379_1001579_pt1 | contig 10718 bp, 29 predicted proteins | sample 2SPOviralmetaG_FD_130115 | JGI IMG/M metagenome (GOLD analysis project Ga0181379, IMG submission 130115) | Marine viral communities from the oligotrophic San Pedro Time Series (SPOT) site, San Pedro Channel, CA, USA - 2 SPOT_SRF_2009-07-10 | ecosystem: Environmental > Aquatic > Marine > Strait... | reverse complement strand
TTCCATGCTTGAAACGTTGCACCCCGATTTAATAAGTTTATTGTAGTAATTATCAAAGTGCTGTAAATTTCTAAAGGTTTTTATTTTAGTAACGGTTTTTCCGTTGCTCATTGTATAACTTATTTTTTTTCTAAATTCCATATTATTTTTTAGTGAAAGATTAAACCTACTTTGTTTGACTTATTGAAAAACTTTGTGGCCATCAAGTCATTTTTTGATGCGTCAATATAACCGTTTTTTATTAGGTCATTTTTATTGTCAAAAATACGTGCATGGCGGTCAATTTTAGTGTTAATCAATTTATCATGTTTCCCGCCCTCACTGAAAATAATATCTAAATTATCAGGAATGGTCAAACCTTGAAATAATATAAAACTTTTTGTATAGGCATAAAATTTCACGTTTGGGTTATCATTGGCAATTGTAAACCATTTTTGGATATATAATTTACTGTAAAAATCTCCACTATCATGTATGCGCAAAAAATCTACTTTTTTTCTTTTTATTTCGCTATTCATCAAATTGATAAAATCATCAGTTTTGGTTAATTCATAACGTTTCTCAAAAGCTGGCTTTACATTGCTCCATGAATAAGCCCCTTTTTGAGCATAACAGAATTTTATACAATCTTTGGCAAAGGGACAAATTAACTTCCCCGACATACTTTTATAAGCAGTAATGCCAAAGTTAAAAACCCGTTTATTCATTTCTTTTGAAGTACTCTTTAATTTTGTGTTTTGTGTTAATAGTTCCATTATTATGAATGTTTTATTATTAATGTAAATAAAGCTAAAAAAATAAGCGTTAATAAAATTTTGCTTACTGTGTTAAGTACTGTAATTAGTTTGTTTTGTCGTTTTGTGTTTTCCATTGTTTTAAATTTTAGTTAATAGTTTTTTAGCGGTTTTAAAACTGCAACCGCTATAATCCGCAATCTCATTATTTAAGTCTGTAAATATCTCAATGTCATAATCAAATAAAAAATCAATACCAATTACTTGTCCCCTAAAAAACCTTGTTTTCTTTTGTAGTAGTTCTATCATGTTTTTAAATTTTAGTTAATATTTGATTTGTTAAAATGATAATTCTATATCTGTAAATTTTATTTTCTTTCTGTCTATATCAAAAAACATGTTGTAATTATAAACATAAATACAGTTTTTTGTTATTTTCTCAATAATCCATGATTCAGAACCTACACTCCTAATTGAGTACTCATATTCTCCTTTTTCGTTAACTTCAAAAGCTACAATTTGGAATTTCTTTTTGTTGCCTCTAGACAATGTAACAGAAATAAAGGTTTTTTCATTTTGTAAAATGTTGGTTTTCAATGTTTTAATCAGTTCGTTTTTTGTTAAGTTACTCATTTTCAGTGTTTTAAGTTAAATTTTGTTGTTGTGTTATTGTTGCACACCCGTAAAAGTAGAAAAAAAGGTAAAGGAAAAAACTATTTAGGCAATTTTAACAAAACTTTAACATATTAAAAATTATGTAAAATAGGTAATAAAAAAACCCCCAAAAAAGGGGGTATTGAATTCACATTGGGGGGTATTGAATTCACATTTGAGGGTATTGAATTTACACCTATTGAATTTATTTTATTCTCTTAACTTCTCTGGTGCGATAATTATAAACTTCAATGATTTCCTCTTTAATTTCACTCTCATTGTTATATACATTTAGTCTCCTGCTCTCTGCTTTATATCTAAGAGTATCTATATCGAAATTAGTATTACTTATCATAACACTTTTTAATGCTCTTACGAATTTATTCTGAATTGCTTTAGGCACTATCTCGCTCATGATTATAGCGTTTTCTAAAACCTCAGTTCCAAGATTTTTATGAATAGTATATGTTTTGTTTCTTATCGCTGTTGATGACATCGTGCCTATTTTAAAGAAAGCATCATTGATTGTTCCTTCTGAAAATGTATGACCCCATTCTTTATACATCTTTAAAAGTTCAATACAATTTACATCTCCGTGTTCTGCTAGATTGCTCACTCTTGCTCTAATATCCCAATTAGACCCGATGTTGTTTACTTCCTCTACATCGTTAGATATATAATCATGGGCTATAACATAATGCACCTCCATTCCGAGTTCTTGTAAAGCCAACAGTCTATGCTGACCATCGATAACTTGAAATCCTTTGGTTACCAAAATAGGCATTATAAGACCTCTCTTTTGAATCGCCTTCTTTATTGCTTTTAGATTGGTTACCTTGATAGCTCTGTTGTAATTAAAGAACTTAAACAAGCCATAATCCTCAGTAGTTCCTACTTCAAACTTTACATTTGTTTTGTTTTGTTTTTTGAATTGGACTAATTCTGATAGCCTTTCTTGTGTTTGTTGTAATGATAATGATTCCATTTTTTATTATATTAAATTAAACTAAATAACTTAGGGGATTATCCCCTCTTGAGAAATAAGTGCCATCCTCTAAAAAGAGGAAATCACCTGCTTCAAATTTACTTCTAAGGTAATCCTCACTTATATAAGTATTTGCTTCCTCTCTACAGGCTCTCAGCCACTCGTTAAAGCATCTTTTAAGGATTACGTTAGGGTTGAGTTCATTGTCCTCATAAACTGCCTCTCTAAGCTCTCTAAATAGGTGGATATCTGCAAAGTATCCAGTGAACAATCCATCGGTCTTAGATAGGTTTTGAATTATCTCATGCCAATCAATCTCTTTGTACTTCCATTGGGGCTTGAATGTACAGTAACTCTCTTGATTTTCATCATAAAAATCTATGTCAAAGTAAGAAATCTTAGCTTTCACTATATCAGCAAATTCAAATAGACTATTCATAGATTCGTCAGCATAGACATATCCTGATTTTATTGTTGCATACCTCTCATTGTAGAGAGCCTCTATCTGAGACTCCCTACTGAGCTGGTCAAACCTAAGTAACTTGTCTATACCTCTCATTGTTCTGGTATAAATTCTGTCCATTCCTTACAGTCTCCACATCTTTCACTTTCTATTTCTCCGAGCCATGGAGTTGCACCACAGCATTCTGATACTAAATATTCCATTATAAATCTACTTTAATCTTATCCATTATAGCTTCCTTGATTTCGTTTCTGTTATCCCAGAACCATTCATGCCAGTCTCCTGTTACTGCTGAGGTATTTAGATTTTCATCTATAATATAGCTCAGGTTATCTTCTATTGCGTTTAAGGTATCTCCTACTATTTCTTCAAAGATGTCTCCTGATTTGTCGTTTGTTGGGTCTATCATGCGTTCCAGATATCATGTATTAGTTTTACTGGGTCTTGTTCTTCCTCACTCCAACACTTCATAATTTGTTCTCCAGTGGAGTTGTCAATGTAGAATGTATATTTACCAAATTCATTTTCTATAGTAATATAACAAGCCTCTGGGCTTCGTTGTGTGATTTTCATTGTTGGTGTTCTCATGATTCAATTAAATTAGAATGTTTCTCAAAGTCCTCAGTGTTGATTTGTATTGTAGCTCCATTGGGACATACAGGAGCCTCTTGAGATATACCAACACAATCTATATAGCTATTCCCATCTTTATCATTCTTGGGAGTGGGTATTGAAATCCTATCTGAAATCAGATTCAGAAAGTAGCACCATTGTTCTGGTGTGGTCGTGTTGTAGAAGTCTATTACTTTTTTGAATTTAGTTTCCATAATTACTTGTTATTAAAGTTAAACGTTTCACCTTCTATCTTAATCCAATTCAATCTATCAAAGCTGATAAATCTGTAGCCATTCTTATTCATATCGAATACTGGAATAAGGTTAGCGGTTATTGGGTCGAAGTTTCTACCCTTACCTTTGACGTGTTTTACAACACCTGTTCTACAGTTCATTGTACGTTCAGTACCATCTTTCTTAATGAAGTTAGCAGAGAATACTTTACCTGTCGATACTTTGTCTAAAATTTGTTGTAGTGTAATAGTCATAATAATATAGTTTTAATGTTAATCCGAGTGCAAGATAGTAATTATTTTCCAACTGCCAAATATTATGACAAAAAAAAGAACCACCCTTTTACAGGTGGCTCTCAAAACAAACTTAATCAACTAAAAACAAATGAAAAACTAAAGGTTTAGTATTTAATAACAATCAAATCTATAAAATATTTTTGACTCTACCAAATTTATTTTACAATATACATTCCTTTTGGCACTGAACGTGTCAACATATACTGTACAGCATAGCGTAATGAATCGATAAGGTGATTATAGGAATCGATAGGCTTTATTCCGTTTACTGCCCAAGCATAGTTATTGAACTCTTTGATTAAGTTCTCCCCTTCTACATTTATAGTGTAGTCTTGCATCAGTGCAATACCAGATAATATACTACCTTTCTTTTTTATTGTAGGGCTTAGATTCAATCCTCTGGTGGATAGTTCTGCAATCAATCGAGGCTCACTATTATCACAGATAATTAGTTCCTTTCCTGCGTGTCTGATACATTCATCATATAGATTAGAAGTAACCAATCCCTTTTTATATAAATATTCTTTTGCCCAGATTATTTTTCTATCTTTGTCAATGGCAACTTTTATAAGAGCTGAGGCATCTCTGGAAAATCCCCAATCCAAGCCCCATGCCTTTAAATCTACACCCTCATTGAATTGTCCAATCTGCCAGTCAGTGAAGATTACACCCTCTGCTTTCTGTAGCCAACCTCCCATTATCTGATGCCTAAATTTATCTGGTCTGCGAACCCTCATGTCATCCAGTTGATTCACAAAGGACTCGCTTAGATTCTCAATGTTATCTTGGTAGGTGGTATGGATATAATTTACGTTATTCTTCTCCCCATTGAATCCATCTGGTATCTCCCTGTTCTGGTAGAACCTCTGGTATATCCAGTGTTCTTTTGTGGTGGGGTTTAGAATTAACAGGCATCTATTCTTTACACCTTTAGCACGAATAGAGTAATCTATCTTATCAAAGCTTTCTTCGTCTGTAAGTTCCTCTGCTTCATCCAATACAAAAGTATTGACACCACTGATAGATTTAAGCTTGGCAGTCTGGTCTCCACTTGCAGTCTTTATACCTGAGAAATATATAGAACTTCCTGTTAGATTGTTTATAATCTCATACTTGGTAACAGTAAAATGCTCCATCACTCCCATCAGTTCCAGCTTCTCAATAAATTCAGGGATGATACTCATACTCGCTGAACTCATTGTGTAACGAGTGAACAAGACTTTGTTGTTCTTTTCGTAAGTGAGCAACACTAAAAATACCGTTACTGCAAAGGATTTGCCCGAACCCCTACCTCCAGTAATCACACTGTATCTGCTATCTGAATCAAATAGCGACTGGTATTTAGAATTTAGATTTACTTTATTCATTACTTAAACCTCTCTGGATATTTTTCCTTATTTTCTTTTATTTGTATTGTAAAGTGATTTATACTTACTTTTACTTCTAACGTTCTTTTGTTTTTGCCAATGATAAGTCTGCTGAAATTCATCACATGGAATAAACTTTATTTTATCTTTATTCATCTTTCTCGTTTCTTTTACCGTAAACATCTTGGGCAGGTTTTACATAATACCCTAATATTGGATTCACTAAATAATTCCAAAAGTCCTGTGGGAACTCATTAGGGTTTGTTATTCTACGTTTCTTGTCCATCTTCTTCTGGTGTTATGTCTATTGTCTTTGGTTTACTAAAGTCTATCACTGGTATATTTACCTTGGTGTCTATGTTTATGTTCTGTTGCTCTTTTGGTCTACCATAACGATATTCAAGCAACCACTTCATGTGTTGAACTGAACCTTCCTTAGCTAATTTGGCAACCTCTATCCAAGCCTTTTCCTCACTACCAAAAGCTTTCTTCATGGCATTAAGGGTCATTCCTGCTATATCTTTATCGGCAGTCTTTCGAGGTCTACCTTGACCTCTGTAAACTCCCTTGACAGCACCGTTGTTGCGTCTACCATCAACCTTTTTCTTCATTGGTCTTTTCCCATCCTCACTACTCACGATGAACCTCCAATCCTTTCATCTTAGATAATTGAGAATGCACCTCTCTAAACTTATGAATAAGCAATCTGTGGTCTAACATCAAATCCTTATATTTTTCCCTGTAGTAACTATCAGGCTGTATATATTTAAGAGGGTCATTGGTTATGCGATTCAATATTCTTGTCAGCTTACCATAAGATTTGATAAACTTGATATCATATTTTAATATTACGTCTGTACAAGTTTTATACCCATGCATAGCAGTAGCATGGTCTCTACTGACCTCTTTACCTATCTGACTATACGATGAATTGGTATAATCCCTTGCTAGTTTAAAGTAGAGGTCTCTTGCATATACAATCTCTCTCCTTCTACTTTTTGTGCTGATGTCTGTTTTTAGTTCAGCTTCTACTAATTCTCTAATTTGTTTCAATTCCATTTATTTCTCTTTTAAATTCAACGTAAGCATCTACAACGCCCTGACAACATTCGTAATTCTCAGTCTCCTTATAGAAGTCTAAGAGGTATCTTATATCCGCTTCGTGAAGCACTCCCAATCTAAGAGAGTGAAGGATATCGTCAAAACATTCTTGCTTATCTAAATACATACTACTTGTTTAAAAATAAAGCGACTAATAAAACCATAACCGCTGTTAAGTAAAATATTGCTATTGTTTCAAACATCATACTTTCTATAATATACTGTTAGTTCTTCTCCCTTGATAATAGGTCTCACAGTGTATAGGAGGCTCTCTGATTCGTTATCATGTACAAAACAGTTAGGACTATCACTATGGTTTAGAAAACCTCCTAAAGGTGTTCTAATCGTTTCCCCACAATAATGGTGGGTTACCCCAAGGCAATAACCTGCGATTATATTCTCTTTAGTAAATACGCCCTGCCCATGTATCTTGCTATTCTTAATGGTTAATTCTTCTGGCAAAGGTCTATACATTATATATCTCCTTCTAATCCGTAATCGTAAACTTCCTTATTCTTTTCTACAAAGTATTCATTGTAGATTTCTATAGCCTGTTCGACATCGTACCTACCTGCATTAAAAGACCTCTCACTCACCCCATAGAATCCAATGGTAGCTGTAGTCTTATCAATAGCAATAAAGGTGAAGTCCCTAAAATCTACATCGAATAATTTACAGTAGATGTAAGCTTGACATCTATAGAGATACTCCCTTGCAGAATACTCGAACTTATTGATGTTTCCAGTAGTCTTTAAATCTACTATATAACCATCCCCTAAGATATCAGCCTTAGCTCTAAATGGCATCCCAAATAGATTACCAATGGCAGGTACTTCTTTCTGGGTGTGTTGCAACATATCAACAGCTCTTGAATTACTATAGAACGACTCTGCCAGTCTTTCTACATCATACTTCTCCTTCGAAGTGAATGGTCTAGGATGCTCACTTAGAGCCTCTCTAAATGCATTAGTATTCCTACCCTTTATATCTACAAACACTTGCTTCTCATAAACGTGAGGTTCAAGTATAGCAGTATGGAATAGCCAACCAAATTCAAAAGCAGGATTAGTTTTAGACCCTGAGAGTAATGAATCTTCATAGGCTCTGGGCGAGTCCAATAGTTTCTTTACCGAACTACTCGACAAAGCATTTCTTCCGAGATAGTGATAGTAGAATTCATCATCCATCATCCTCTCTAATAATTCTGACTTATACCAGACCTTGTTGTCTAAGGTAGTTATACTTTCTTGCATAATCTTTTTTTGATTGTTCATATTCTTGCTCCATCCAATGAAGCTCTGCTCTTTGTGATTCTAAGAACCACTCGTATTCTAAAAGTTCTTTTGTCTTTCCCATTATCTAACGTAGCTTAATAGTTTCCTTATTACCTTTTCTATCTGACTCCCTATAAAATTAAGTGGGGATTCTATAAGATAGTAAACTATATACACAATGGTTTCAAGTATATAGAAAAATGCCAGAAGTAGGAATATGATAAATAACTTGGGTAAGTTCAGTATTACTTTCATATCGTATAGTTTTAAGCAAATCTATACAAAAATTTAAACAATCACAAAAACTTTAACATTTTATTGCTTGGGGTCAAAGTTTCCTTTCCATTGAGTCTGGCACACTGCAAAGCGTTGTTCTCTATCTGGGAACTCTTGAATCATCTTAGCATTATTCATGCATCTTCTGTTGAAATCTACTTTTTCTTCGTACTTCTTGGGTTTCATTTTTAAAGGCATAATTATTCTTTTTTATCGTTATTACTTGGTTCTAATTTCTCTAATCTTCTAGATAAGGCTACGCAGAATATTTGCAGTTCTTTTATCTCTCTTTTCATGTTTATAATAGTAACCTCTTTCATTGTTCTAAATCTTTTTTTAATCGTTCTATATAACAAGCTCCATCTAACAATTCTTCTTGCAGATGCTGTAGCCATTGAAGTGTAGTAAGTTTACTATCGTACAAGGTGGTATCATACTTTGCAATACCAACCTTACTTCTAAGGGTAAGCATACTCTTTACGCTTTCCACTATAGGGTCGCTAATATCTTTCAGTCTCCTTGTGTTTCTTGGTTTACCATTTGTGTCGTCTCTATTCCAATAACTTGAAATACTATCTCCCATAAATCTAAAATTTACATTTTTTACAATCCCACTCTCTACCTAAATTATTAACGTAGTTTACAAATCCTTGTGGTTCTGGAAGTGTAACCCAATGCTTTTTATAATATACCCTTGTAACCTTACATTGGTTAAGGGGTATATCTACATTTTCATCATCACATTCATGCTCTACCTTTAGAACAATGGATTTCTCATTAGTGTGCCAACTATCACTAATCCTTTCCAGTAATAACCTTTGACCAGTAGGGATAGGTTTAAATTTACGCTTGACCTCTATCAGAATCAAAACCTTGTTATCAAATTCAAGGACACCATCTATATCCGATGGGTGGAGTTTGCCATTTTGCACTCCTGTGAAGTCAATGACTTGCTTCACCTTATTCCTGTTCTTTATCAGACTTGTACTGGTCATAGACTTTTTTTAATTGGTTATGTATATTATTTTTGAAACAAGGACTACAACTTGTAGGGACTGCTCCCTCATTGAACACCCTGTTGTATATCTCTATCATTTTATTTTGGTTCTCAGGAGTAACTTCATTTCTGGTTACAGAATAGTAACTGTCCAAGAAATAATATTCTGATTCCAATAGGCACTCTGTTTTCTTGTAGGGGAACATCTTATTTAGATATTCTCTACGACTATCGCATCCGCAGTCTTTTCCATCTGATAGCCATTCGACTACCTTTTTGATGCCAGTCGCTTTAGTGAACTTTTCTACAGTGTCTCCTAAACCTCTACTGATTTCTTTTGTAGGTTTGGTATTCTTCAAAGACACTTTCTCTGATTTTTTCTTTACCATTACTTAGTGTGTTAAAAATTGAACTTAAACTAATTTTGGTTTCCTTCGCTATCTTCCTCATGCTTTTCTTATCGTAGAAATGCACATTCCACATCTTCTTATCGTACCAATACCAATCTGAAACTATATCGTCTATCTTACTCACTAAATTGTCAAATAGATTCTCTACCTCCATCTTATCTTCATCTACATCGTCTATTATGTTTTCTCCTACAGGAACATGATTATCCTTAGAATACTTGTGGAATCCATCGAGATACAGATTCCTTAGAGCGATATAAACATAGTAAGTATTTATTTCTGTTTCGTTGTACATAATCTTGTACAATGAATCAGAATGCCTATGGACTATTTTAATGTACATTTCCTGTACAAGTTCATTGGCAGATTCATCATCACAACCAAATGACTTAGCCATGTAGAACCACTCCTTATGGCGAGTAGCCAATACATCTATAAGGTTCTTGGCTTCCAAAAGTGAAATGATATACCTATTATAAAAAACATTATCTGTACGAGGTGTTCTATTTCCTCTACATCTTCATCGGTGTCAAACTCTGTATTCCAGTAGTTGATTCCTAACATCACCCCATATATAGGGAACAATTGTACATACATATTAAACTGATTTTATCGTTGCTTCTATCCTTGAATTACCTCTGTCTATACCCATATACTGAACCGTTATATTTTTAACAATACTGGTGTCATCAGCTAAGATGCAACCACACATCACCATAGAATCCTGAAAGAACTTATCTACCACACTCACCACATTCATTAAATCCCTAACTCTCTTATCAGGAGCGTAGTATTCATAATGAATTGAAACCTCACCAGTGAACTGAAAATCCAAATGTTCTTGTATAGAATAATAATAGTTACGTTTGACGTTACTACTAACTCTATAATGCCAATTTCTATATTGGTTCAAGTTCAAATGCATTTTCTTCTTGCCACTAAATGAATAGGTGGGTAAAGTAATATTAACCTCTTTTGGCATCTATATCTGTAAACGGTGTTCTATTGTTAAACATATATCTTTGTGATTTTACATCAAAGTGAATACCATGAATCTCTTGTGGCACTCCTACTAACTTCTGTTTCTTTATCTTTTGACTGCCAAATATTACAGCAGTATTAGAGAAATCTAGAGCTCTCTCTGGTCTCCAAATGAACATTACATTATCTGCCTTGTCAGCAAATGTACCTCCACCCTTTATACGGTTTACATCTGGTTTATAATACCTACCATCGTCTCCCTTCATTGGTGTTACTTGGTGAGCCACCAAGTGTACTGAAATGTTATAGTCTAAAGCAAACCTTTTAAGCTC
>Ga0181379_1001578_pt1 | contig 10720 bp, 16 predicted proteins | sample 2SPOviralmetaG_FD_130115 | JGI IMG/M metagenome (GOLD analysis project Ga0181379, IMG submission 130115) | Marine viral communities from the oligotrophic San Pedro Time Series (SPOT) site, San Pedro Channel, CA, USA - 2 SPOT_SRF_2009-07-10 | ecosystem: Environmental > Aquatic > Marine > Strait... | reverse complement strand
GAGTTCTCCCATAGTCATGCCCCAGTAGGCGCAGTACTCTTTGAGAACAGCAGCGAATTTTTCGTCAACGGGAACGTCGATGCGCTGCATGAAGGCGATCTCACTGCAGTTAAATTACCTATGGAAAGGGACAAATAGAGCAATGTTGCTAATTTCGGGCTCGGTTACGATTTGTAAATTTGTGCTATTTGTATGTTATTTGTGTATATGACCAAAAAACATAGGGTTTTGTAGTAGTTTTTAAAAGGCGTTTTTATGCTCGAATGTCCTTGCACTGCAATTAAAAATGCGTTTATTGGGGTACTAGGCAAACTACATAACTACGGAAAACCACGCTTGTTTTCTATATATATCTTTTTTTTTATAGGTACTACGTAGTTCTTCTATACTTCTTTTTAAATTGGGTATATAAGGAAGTAGCGTAGTTAGCGTAGTTTTTGTAGTTTTAGGATAACGCTAGCTTGGGCGCATAAACGTTTCTCGCAACGTATTTGCTGCGTTATCTAAGCTATAAGCAAGATTGGGTTTAAGACTTTTTTTAATTTGAGATTTAAAGTCAGTAGTTACAAATGGCTCAACCTGACTGGCAGATGATATTGCAGAAGATGATGATGATGATGATGATGATGGTGAAGGTTCAGAATTAGATTCTTTTTGGCGTGCTTCTTCTCGATCAAAAGCTGCTTGTGTGTCAGGATTATAAGTAAAAGACTTTTTAGGACCATACACAGGTGGTTTAGGTTTAACTTTCTTCTTGACAAAATCATCTTTAAATTCTTCAGCTTTTGGCTTATTTTCACCTCGGATCTGTTTTAGTAGCTGATCAACTTCACCTTGGCTATTAACATTGGTAATTCCGGTAGCTTTAGCAGCATCTCGGACTTGTCCGTATGAGTAGTCATAGAGGGGGTTTGTATATTGGTAAGCATTTTTACTCCAATTATCTTCAGCACTACCGCTGTCCCCACGGCGATCTGCTTGATATTGTTCGTTAGAGTCTTTATTTTGTGGATCACGGTAGTTCCAACTTTTACCGTCGATACTAAACTCACCCTTTTTAACGCGTCCATTAATTCCGTACTTCGGATCGTAACGTGCGTCTTCGGCTAGGTTAAAAGCATTCTTGCCCATAAATAAATACAATCAATGTATTTATTTTACTTAATTATTAGAGGTGCTTGTTTCGAATCTTTGTCAAAGATATCTAATCCGACGTCAGTAAGGACATGGTTATACATTTTCCAAAAGACAGTAGGAGGAATAGTTGCAATACTTGCACCATTAAAGAAGGAACGAACAGCACGGTGAGGTGTGCGTATTGAAGCGGCTAATACTTGTGTTTCACAGCGATGCTGTCCAAAGAGTGCTGCGATGCTACGAACAACTTCGAGACCTGCATAGCCTTGATCGTCAATCCTACCTACAAACGGTGAGACATAAGTAGCACCAGATTTCGCTGCCAACAGCGCTTGCGCTGCATTAAATACAAGGGTTACGTTAGTACGGATATGTTGTGAGGACAGATGGCTGCAGACTTGTAAGCCTTCAACAGTCATTGGAAGTTTGATAGTTGCTATAGCACCAAACATCGAGTGAAGTTGCATAGCTTCAGAGAGCATATGATCAAAGTCACCCATGACTTCCATAGATATGTCAGTGAATCCAAGGTCAGCAATCTGACGATAAATGTCAGTAGGTTCCCCTCCATTCTGTTTGATTAGAGTTGGGTTAGTCGTAATGCCATCAATTAAACCAGTCTTATCAGCTGCTTTAATTTCGTCAATATTTGCCGTATCGAGAAATAATTTCATATGTAAGTAAGGAATGTAAGGACATAGGTCCAATACCCAGAGCGAGACTTGAACTCGCACGACTTATACAGTCAGCGGATTTTAAGTCCGATGCGTCTACCTATTCCGCCACCTGGGTAAGAGGGAAGGGCCACCCGAAGGCAGCCACTTTAATTACGCAGACAGAAACAGCAAAAATGTCTACAACCTAATTGTTCTCCCTGACGCTGTTCTTCTGCGGGAGTACAGATCCATACTAAGTAAAAATATACTTAGATGGGTTATGTTTAATCATGAACATGCATACGTCTATGCGGTACATCTGTTAATGAATATGTGATCCACCATGAGCCGTTGAAAACGTACATGTACTCACAATCCATGTCACGCCAGTAGTCATATGGTTTGCTACTAGTTTTTGGTTTTTCACCGTGTCCACGCTCTGCGTGATACAGAGGTTGAGGTTCACGAAGATTTGTTTTAGGTAAATCAAATAACGCTTTACCGTTGGCATCACGTTGATATTCAGATTCCCAAGTGTTAGTAGTTTCCAGACAGGACATAAACCCTGGCTTAATCAAAGCTCTTACTTTGGCAAGAGTGTTGTACTTCGATTTAAGGATTGGAAGTTGATTTTCAGGATAACCATCCCAATGGCAATAAACCGCACGGACGGATCCGGACGGTTGTAGATAGCCGATAGCAGATCGAGTTCCCATTAGTTCAGATGTGATTCAAGGGATTGGATAGCGTCACGCATGACAGCTCCTGCAAATCCAGAGGATCCGACAAAGAACTCCCACGGTTCTGCATGGATATCAGTGTCAGGGTTAAAAGGAGTAGACGAACGTGCATTACGGCAATAACCCTCAGCACGTTGAAGTCTGAGTAAGAGCCTTTCAACTTCTGGCTTAGAAATTAGAACCATATTTTGGTCCATTGTTAATTAAGTAAAGGACAGATTTATCTAATGTTGGCACCTTGAAACCTGAAGGTAGCACTCTGCCTTTTGCATTAGACACTCTGTCCAAGACCCGCTGACAGGCGGGTACTAGAAGTTTACAGCTTATTTAATAGATAGTGGGAAAAGTAGTTTTTAAAATATTAATAGTATAGATAGAGGAGATGATACTTATGTAAGAAGTAATTAACGCATAGGTTATTAAATATGGTTGATAAAAACTAATAGATCTTATTTTGTAGATAATCTCCGCGATGATGTAGTGAAGGCTGCTCAAGAAAGCTTGCCTCCAAAATTAGCGCAAGAGATGATATCTGATTACGACGTAGAAACGTTAGATGAAGCCGGTGGGCTGCTTTATTCAGCTTATAAATCGTCTCCTAAAAAAATAGGATTTAAACGCAATAGTTTTAAGGATCTAGGAATTTCAGATCAAATTCGAGTTTTAAAAGATAATGTTGATAATTATAATTCTCTAATCAATTCAATAAATACTCCTGAGCAAAAATTATTAAATAAGCTCCAACAACATAATCCAAACAAAGAAGTTTATGACGACTTAGTTCAGATTCTTAGTACAGCAGTAGATTCAAAGACTGGAATTTATGGTGGACCAGGTCAGGTTGGATCACCGAACAGAAAGTATATGATAAAAAATGCCGATGGTTCTAATTCAATTATTAAAGGAAAACAATTTTCAAGAGATGAGGCAATAAGAAATGCAGCACAATTTTTAACCGAGCCTGAAATAGATAGATTACTTGGTACACATGTAAGTTTTCCTCAACAGGGACATGTTTTAGACGCTAAAAATAATATAGATTTAGCTCGTGATCCTAATAACATGCGAGCACAGCAGGCTGCACCTAATTGGAGGGATGGTGCTGACGCTAAAGGTCTTGTAAATTTATCTAGGGAAGATAATCTTAAAATAGGAAGAGACAATGATGTTCAACAATTATTAGAATTAATTGACGAACGAATGGGTCAAGAAATTAGTGGTACTGAAACAATGAATTTATTGAATATGGCTAAAGAAATTCAAGGTGAACAACGATTTGCTGCTTCTCCTGAAGTAAAAGGAATATTAGAAAATCTGTCTGCTAATCGTGATGCTCAGGCAGCAGGTGCTGTCGTTGGTGAAAAACCAACAGTGATTAACGCAGGAGAAGGATCACGTGTATATGTTGAAGGTAGTAATGGGAACGGAAGTAAGGCTGAGAAAATTAAAGCTATTCTCAAGAATGGTAATGGTAACGGTAAGCACTAAAGTTTCCCGTCTACAACACCCTTATGTGGAGTTGATGTATAACCATCAAACTCACCTTTCATAACAGGGATATGAATAGTGTCAGTAACATCACGCACGTCGTCCTCGGTCATACCGGAAACCATTCGGGTACCATCAGTAAGAATAGATGTGTACAGACCAAAGCGTGATTTAGTAATTTTATAGGTTCAGTCTTGTTTGTTCATAGTAAAAGAAAATAGAAATAAGCCCTCCAGACAGGAGGGCATTGTTTATCAGACAGTCACAGGAGTTTTATCAACTACTGGAGGTACAGTCTTGAGAGTACGGTTTGTTTTAGAGATGGTTTGTGAATCACCTTTAGGGATGCTTCCCCAACCACCGTCAGGTACTTGAACATTGTTCATAGTGATCAAAGGTCGCACACGACGGATGATTTCACCAGTTGCCTGATCTTCATAGTATTCGGAAATACTGGAGATGTGGCCAACAAGAGTAACTTTACGGCCTTTTACAAACCAGTTCTCACTTTTAGCTTTGAGCAGAAGCTCTTTGCTATCAGTAAATTGAATACTGATTGCTGATTGATCACCATCAGCTAAGTTGCTGATAAGGCTAATGTCTGCAAACTCACCATACTGCCCAGGTACAATTCGTACATTTACAACACCAGCGGTGATGGAAACGGAATTGAAGTTGGCGTAGGTCTTGTACTCAGAAGTCATGAAAGATATGTAATGGACAATGAGGAAAAAACCCGCTGACAAGCGGGTGTGAAGTTTTAGATAGTCTCTTTATAAAAGACATCATTAGGTCCCATTGAGACAGACAGCATGATGTTATTGATTGCTTGGAATTTACCAGCATCTCTAGCCCATGCCATAACTGTCTCAAAGTCTTCTGTTGATAAGACTTTCTTAGCAACTTCAGAGTGCCAAGAGATCATGTGAGAAGCTGCATGAATAATCAGAGCTTTTAAGATAATAGGATCTTGAATCCGCTCTGCAGCTTGTGCAAGGAGATCTAAGGCAACATCATTGATTTCGTCAGAGGATAAGTCTTCCGAATGATCACATGTACATTTTTCCTGTACGTCTGCTTCTTTATATGCTGATTCGAAAGCAGCATTTAATTGATTCATATTGAATGAATCGGGGATAGACGTGGTCATATGTGACTACTAAAGAACACGAAAAAAAAGAGCCGCAGACAAGCGGCTATTGGTTGTTGAGAATGAAGGTTTTAACTTCAGCAAAGGTATTGAAAGCAAGATGCTTACCGTTAAACTTGACAGTGAAACGGGTTCGTGGAGCAGAATGCTGTTGAATAAGTAGTTTAAGCATGATAAAGATTAGATCTTGGTTACAACTTCGGGATGAGAGTCCCAGTAAGCACAATTTTTGAGGACATGGATCCTCTTGATCCTTTGAAGGCGTGCACCTTCAATGTTGTAAGGACTGTCATCAATAAGGGTACCAACCATACGGTATTGCTTGCGTAAATACTGAAGCATGCGCTGCTTGGTATTACCGCTGTTGTCCACACCAGTGGACACAAGAATGCAATCGAATGGAATGGACCATTTGCGAAGCCAGTTATAAGATTCAGTGAGCCTGTCCGATGGACGGGCAGTGCATATAGCGATGGAATCGCCCCACTGATGCATCATCCGTAGTAAATCAACAACACGGTCATCGGGTTCGAATGACCTGGAGGCATCAAAGAACTCGTCTTTGGTCATGCCTACGTTGTTGAATTTAGGTGGCTTGATGGTAATAGTGTCGTCCAAGTCAAACGCATGTACGATGCGTTGTTTAGATGGAGACTTACGGTGTATTCCTACGTAGTGAGTTGAAGCAATAGCGTTCATGTAATCATTCAAAGAGTACATAAAAAGAAAGCCGCGATCAAGCGGCTTGTAATGTGAGATATAGAGTTAACTCAGACGTAGCTGCAGGCCATATGGGCCCACTCAGCGTCGTTAATAAAGTCACCGACTTTATCTGTATCAAGTGGAGAACAACCATTCTGAAGAATAGTCATCTCCATTTCCTCGTAGAGGTAGCTGAAGGCATCTTCATTCTGAGCTAACACTAACGATATACCAGGGATTGCATCAGCAACAATGGTGAAGTCGTAAGTGATGCTCATAGACGAGATGTTGAAGAACACAAGAAAAAAACCCCGCAGACAAGCGGGGATTGTGTTCAAACCTTGGCTAGAAACTCACCAAAGGTGTATAGCTTCTCGCCACATACGGCTAGGACAAGGCCAACATTATTGATGCCACCACGGCATCGTTGGCCAACCTCAGCCCAGTCAATCTCTTTGATGAAAACGATTGTGTCATCAAGGGGAGGGAATGACTTGAGTTGTACATCAGCTGGTACAAAGGAGCCATCAATAGTATCAATATTCTGTTGAGGCTTAGTGCTGATGATAGTCATGGAGTTATTCCAAAGGACATAGTTAATAAAAGCCACCGACAGGTGGCAATTAATTAAGCTTCTGCTTTATACAGATTCTGTGTTTGATCACGGTGCTGCTCACGTTTCTGCCGCAGTAGTGCTGCTTGCATACGATGAGCTGCGCGGATTTCAACTGGTGTCATTTATGTAAGTCAAAGGACACTAGTTATAAAACCGGGTGACAGCCCGGTATTAGGTTTACTTACCCTGTCCTCGCATCATTTTACGATTGCCTTTAGGACGGCTGTTCTTACCTTGGCCTTGTTTAGTAGTTTTACGGCCAGAGGTAGATGAGAGGAGAGAGTTAGTAGATTTAGTCTTTGACATTGTTCTTAGTAGTAGTAGTGGTAGATGAAGGTTCTAGTTTCTGTAGATCTGCTTGTAACAGATCACGGGTTTCTGTAAGACGCTCAATTGCTTGGTTATGACCGTCAATGAGCTTATTCAATTCAGCAATCTCAGCCTTAGTCTGCGATTGTTTATAGGCGGCCAACTGTGAGTCACTAATGACATATACAGAGGGCCGTGAGATTAGATCAAATGTGTCGAATAATGAGTACATATGCCTCCTGCTTATTTATATAACCGACCCCCCTACTTTATGAAAAATAGGGTGCCCGACGTAGTCGGATAATACTGCAATAATTGACAGTATGTCCGTACAGAGTAAGGATATTAAATCGGCGTAGTCATTTTGACGGTTACACACAGTACGCCTAGGAGGAGTACGATTATTGACACAGTGAACTTATCGAATGTATTCATAGTTACCCACAGTGTGAGGATTATTGATACCTACCGTTGTAGTTACGATTCCGTTTGAAGGAATACGTGAGGACAGTCAGAGTGCTGAGTAGTCCAATCATTCCTACGATAGCGAGGATGATGGAAGAGTTGGTCCAAGTAATCATTTAGTTAATAGAGTAGTGGTCTTTTTAGAGGTAAGGGAGTTATATATGGAGTATGGATAACTCCCGCTTATCAGCTAGGAAGGGGAGCAATACGATTCCACCCTGAGGAGCTTCAAAGTTGAAAGCTACAGTGAGGAACGTGAAGATTAGAAGGATCATTCTTCAGTGTTAAGGACACGGAAGATGGAAGCCGTTGACAGACGGCTAGAGGTCTTAATTATTGCTTAATGTGCCAACATTAGTCCAATTGGTTGCCGACGGCATTACCAAGGGATGCAGCAAGGATGGGGGCAGCTAAGTAAGACATAAGGCCACCAGCCAATTTGCCACGTTGACCGAGAGTAGCCCGCATACCTGCCTTATCCATGATGGCTAAGCCCTGACGGGTGGCGAGAGCTTCGTCAGCAAGCGTGGGGGCAGAGGCCAGGGCGGCGAGGGCGATGGAGGTGTCGAGGTCATCGTCACCAACCTCTACCGCAGAAGCAACAGCAGGGGCGGCAAACATTGCAGCACCGAGGGCCGTAGCAAGCTTTGGATTAGCCCTAAGAGCAGCAATAAGTTGACCGACGTCAGACTGTTGAGAGGCCAGATGCCCCATTTCATGGGCAAGGTAGGCACGGTCAGAGTGGGGGTTGAAGTGAATAGTGGGATCAGCACCAGCAGGTGAGCTACTCATGTATGTCAAAGGATCTGCAGCAGCCGCTACAGAGGTTTGCAAACGAGTATCACCAGGTGGTACATGCTGTACGTAATTAACAGGTACAGATGCGCCAGCTTTCATAGCGTCAACCTGTTTGTCCATGCCTTTATCAAGGCGGGTAAGAGCACGCTTGGCACTACGTTTGTTAGGAGTAGTACCACCAAGTTCGACACCTGCGTATGCACGTACAGGGTCTAACATTGTCGCGTACTCAAGTACTTTAGCTACGCGGGGTGATATTTTCACAGTCAACAGTGTATATAGTATTCCTATTGTAGAAACAATAAAAAACCCCCCGCGATAGCGAGGGGATGGGATCTCAGACAGCTCGATAGACATCAATCGTTTGGATCCTATCGGGTACCCCGGAGTTCTTCAGTAGATACTCCTGGTAATAGGAACAATCGAGTTGATTAGATTCACGATTTGAATACTCGGAGACACCAATAAGTGACCCAAGGTCCCACTGGGGGTTCTCCTCAATGAATTCATACATGAACATGTGCTTAAGAAAGCGAAGGACATGTATGAGAAAACCCCGCGACAGCGGGGATAAGTAGTTACACAAAGTGGGCACGTACACCACATGTGGCGTAGAAAGCAATCATGTTCTCCGCTTCACTGCGTGTACGGAAGGATTGCTGAGTAACACCTTGGGTATAAGGCTTAACGAATTCAATGGTGAACATAGTGTGAATGTATGAGAACACAGTGAGGTAAACCCCGCGACAGCGGGGAGGAAGTTAGAGTCCTGAAAGGTACTCATGCATCTCATTGATATAGTCATCATGAGTTTCGAACCGACGACCATGTATGACGCATGGGTAGGTCCGAACATATAACGAGGGCATCATTGAAGTGATAACCTCACGTTCGGAAGCACCAGTCTGCTCGCAGATCTGTGAGATGTAGGGATTAATAGTCATTGTGAATTTTGAAAAGAACACAATGAAAAAAACCCCGTGAAAACGGGGTAAGGAGATCACTTGAGGCACTCCAGTTCTTTCTGCATAGATACAGGTAACTGCGATGCCCAAGGATCAGATAGGGGGGTGGACTTCTTAGCTTTCGCAGGAACTAGTCCTGGTTGATAGCCGTAAGAAATCCAGTTCTTATAGCAAGTACGTAGTTCGTCCAAGGAGGTAAACTCCTTACAAGCAGGCGTACATCCACCGAAGGCAAAGAACTTGCCGTCCTCGGTTTGAATGAAGCGCCACACGCTAATGCCGTGCTTGGTGGACTTACTAACGATTGCGAGGTTTGTCATTGTGTAACTGAAGTTAAAGGCACAATGAAAAAACCCCCCTGAAAAGGGGGGAGAGTGATCAAGCAGCTACTACTACTACGTCTGCAGACTTAGCAGTCTTGGCAGAGTCAGTAGAGGGAGCATCTTTGCCAGCAAATGGGTTAAGACCAATGCCCTTATCCTGACGGTCACCCATGTATAGGAGACCAGCGGAAAGGCCAGTGAAGGTAGCCATCTGCATAGGCAGAGCAGCTGACACGAGAGCAAGTGAAGCAACACCAGTACCAAGTCCGATGCATACACCGGCAGTGGTCATGGTGTTCTTGTTGAACAGCTCAGAACCGACAGCACCAGAAACATTCTGGGCAGACTCGGTAGAAGTGGTCAGCGATTTGATGGACATAATGAAACAAAGTGAAATTGAACACAGAAAGTAAAACCGCGCGACAGCGCGGTAATACGTAAGTAATCAGAAGGGCAGCATGTCCTCTGATGGAGTGCCTACGTAGTCGAGGCGAACTTCTTCCCAAGGTTCAAAGGACTTGAGTAAATCCTTTGCGTCTTGATAGGATCTGCATGTCAGAGTTGTAGTGTTGAGACTACAGTCATCAGCAATACTTTCGAAGTAAGTAACTGTGAACATCATGATGATGTAAAGAACACAGTGAAATAAACCCCGCGACAGCGGGGAATAAACATCAGCTAATGCGATCGAAGTAACCGAAGGTAAAGGAGAGACAGAAGATCCCACCAAAGATGATGATGGGGGGAACTCCGAAGGGAGCAAGGATGAACGGAGTGAGACCGCCGATGATGCAAACGATTGCAATCTTCGCAAGGAAGTTCATAGTGAATATATAAGAACGTAAATAAAAAGACCACACAACAGTGTGGGATTAGTGGTTACAACCAAGGCACATCGGGTATGAACCATAGATGAGACAGGTGTAACCAAAGAATACACATAAGATAATCACGAACGCTTCAAACAATAGTAGGAATTGAAGAAGCTGAAGTGATATCTGAAGTGATACGCAAGTAAGAAACATAAGTAACTTAAATGTAAAGTAACCTTAAGATTACTTAAGTTAACTTGCGTAAAAGAATCCCTGAAACCAGAACTTAAGTTAAAAACATTTGAAACAACTAACGTTTCAATACAGCAATTGCTTTCAATCGAAGCAACTTAAGTTACATTCAATCGAAGCAGGCAACTGTTGCTCGCTAACGTTACAACGAAGCAGGTAACTTCAGTGAAAGCGAGCGAAGCGAGCGTGAGTAATTGCAGTCTATTTTTTTTGTTCCACCACAAGTTCGGGTACAGAGGGGATTAGACGTCTAAATCGCGATGCAGCATTTTTCCGGTCATATAGCGGTTTTATATACCCCAAATTG
>Ga0181379_1001574_pt1 | contig 10736 bp, 10 predicted proteins | sample 2SPOviralmetaG_FD_130115 | JGI IMG/M metagenome (GOLD analysis project Ga0181379, IMG submission 130115) | Marine viral communities from the oligotrophic San Pedro Time Series (SPOT) site, San Pedro Channel, CA, USA - 2 SPOT_SRF_2009-07-10 | ecosystem: Environmental > Aquatic > Marine > Strait... | reverse complement strand
TAGATCAGTCCAACAATTGCTTCCTGGTTCGTCAAAAAGAAATAATTTTGCTTCAGTAGAATCAAGCTTTTCAAATTGACTAACAGCATTAAATAAAGAGGACAATAACTGAGTATCCCACCCAGAAAAAATTACAAAATCTGCGGTTTTTATAGTTGTGTCGGTAACAGATTGTCTTACCTTAACTTCCACCCCTTCTTTTTCTGCGAGAACCTGCTCTAGATGAACAACCATTTTATTTAAATCAGAGGTTGTATCTACAGATTTTGATTTCACAATAACCACAGATATTTTTGAAGACATTTTTTATATAAAGCTACAAAGCTTTAAACTCAAAGTTTAAAGTTTAAAAAAGTCCATTGGTATGTTAGCCAGATCAACACAACAGCAACTAGAACAAATAAAAGCTTCTCTTGGTGTGTACATAGAGGCGGCGTTTTCTGCGTACGAAACAAAAAACGGCCCCTTTGAAATAAGTAAAAATAGATCTATTTACTTAGATAGTCTATTTGACCTTTATGAGTCCATAGTGGATCGGATAATAGAAGAGAAAAATATTTCTATATTGCCTCTTACATTTAAAATTACTGCAACTCTAATAAACCTCGGCTTTAATCTAGAGAGATTTTTAGAACTTTTAATCACAATAAACGAAGTTACAAAAAGCAGTTACATACTACTAGGTCCTAGAAACTCTGCCATTGAGCAATATTTAGATACGTACATTTCTAAAATAATATCTTCCCAAGAAGGATTAAAGTACTATTTAAAAGGACTAACAAGCGAGCAGCTTATTCAACTTGTTAAGGAATATGCTCCTTCTACAACAATTATCAACGACATTTTAACAAAAAAGCAATTTGTAAATAATACTATTTATACGCTATTTGGTCATGAATTGTATTGGGAGACTCAAAAAGAGCTATATTTAAAAGAAAACGCGCAGACTTATAGGCTCACAATCTACAAAGAGAAACTATATGTTTTAAACCAGGGTATATCAAAACCAAACATCGGAGAATTTACTTTTGATGAATGGGGAGAATTTAGTTCTAAGTATTTAATTAAAAAGAACACCTTTAATAACAAGCTAAAAACAAACATAGAGCTATATGTTAATAGCGCTTTAGGCAACTCTAATGAGATAAATGCGGTTATTTCTGACTCTAATATAAAGTCTTTAGAAAGTAATTTAATTTACGACGAAAAAGATCTAGCGGGAACTTTTGCAGGCAGAGGCAGTAGTGTTATTAAAAATATCCTAGAGCTTAAGGAGACAATAAAATATTTTGGCAATTCAGAGGCCTCGCTCATAGGAAGTGTAGATTACATCGCTTCTTTTGCAGAATTTCTATATGCTTGTTCTTACTCCAGAGTAGTTAGTGGATCTTTCTTTGAGACAGATGGTATTACGGCATTTGGAAACTTTAGCTTCATCTTTTCCTATGATTTTGGGGTAAATAAAATTGCTGGACTAAGCTTTATAGAAAGTTTTAAATCTTTAAGGTCTTTTAAGCATAAAACAACTCTTCCCACACCAATACAACTTGAAGAGGTAAATAAAAATTCTTTTAGCATTGTGTATAATCCAGTGTACGCAAAATACAATTTTGGGCTAAAAGATAGATTTATTAACTCTCCTAAAAATGTCTATGTAGACGCTCCTATAATCCCTGAGCTATCTGATAACTACGTTGTTGATGTCCTATTATTTGGCCTACAACAAATAAAAGGGCTATCAAGTATCTTAGGAGACACAATAGAGGGTGTTTCTGGGGCTCTTGGTAGCAACGGCATTCTACCAGGCTATGAAGGTCTAGGTGCAATATCAACCCAAGTCAAGGAGCTAAAAAGCATCTTTATTCCGTCTACAGAACTTAACAGCAAATACGCTTCCTCTAAAGTTCTTCCTGGATTTAACGGGCTACTTACATATTTATTAGATTCTTATAGGCGACTAACTACAGTTGTTCCTAATGTTCCTCTTACAGGAGAGTCTTTAAAAGATATAAGTATTTGGGCAAGAACATCGCAAAAAAATCTTGAAAGACTCGCAGCAGATATCAAAACAGTTGGGTTTAATCCTGGATCTTTTATCCCTAATATTTCTTTTAAATTTTCTACTCTAGAGCAAGAGGCCTTAATAGACCAGTTAAGATCACTTAATTTTCAGGAAAGCGAAATTATCCAGTTTTTATCTCTAGAAAACTTTGAAGAGCTGGTTACAAAATTTGCCCCTATAAGTGATAGCACCGACCAAATATCTTTTTTCAAAGGTTATGAGCTATCTCAATTAATTTATGAATTTGGAGGAGAATCTGCTATTAGTGCTTATATAGATTACTTGTATTCCTATAGCGAAGGAGGGCTAGTTAATTTATTAGAGATCTCTCTTAAAAACCCTGGGGAGGCCGTTACTTTTAATCAAAATATGTACGGAAAGCTCATTGGATTACTCATAAATCTCACGTTTGCAATAGACCCTGAGCAATTAATTATCTATAAAGACTACCTTTCAGGAAACTTCTTGACTTTATTTGAGTCTTTGACCTTCTTATTACAAAATCAAGATACCACACTTGTTAAGGATAAAGAGTCGATTAGTCTATTAGAGCCCATAGTAAACTCTTTGATATACGGAAAATCTATCTTTGATCTAGATAGCTACAGTATAGATTACGTGACTGCAAATGAAAACGCTCCTGTGGCCCTACAGCAAATAACAGAACTTGTAGATAAAAATCTGGGGAACACGTCAACAAGACTTCTAGAGAGATTTTTTGATAAAAGCGTAGGGCTTACTTACAAAGAGCTATTAACAATAATAAACCCGCAGTCTGCTACTACAGAGTTGGGACAAATCCTTTCAGGAGCAGAAGGCGGCAGGTTGACAAAGTTAATTAACTACGCCTATTTAAGCGGATTAGTTCACAAGCTAAGCTATTATACTAACTCTTATCAGGTCCCCAACTTTTTTGTTAGTCCGGCTTCCCCCATAAAACTAAATGAGATTGTCCAATTAATTGAACTATTAATATTTTCTTTGGATCTTACTATCACTAACTTTGTTAACTCTTTAGAGTATACAGTATCTGTAGAAAAAGAACTACAATATGATTTTAATAATATATTTAATCTTTATAATAAGACAATAGATCAAACATCGGAAGTAATTAAAAATCTGACTCCTATTGGCCAAGACATCACTAACTTTGGCTCTCCTAGAGTTTCTCCTGAGTCAAAGATTATTGGCGCTCCTGGTATAGGAAACTCTCCCGTACCTTCAGGTGTAAGTAAAATAAATTCTATAACTCCTGAACAACTAATTCAACTCGCTCCAGTTGTAAAAAATAATTTTTCTTTTATCGCTAATAGAAAGAATAATAGCTTAACAGAAGAAAAAGTTGCAGAAAAATTTATATCTTTCATAGAAGAAAACAAGCTTTCTCTAGGCATTCCTTCTACTAACTTTATTGCGATAAAAAATACAGATGTTTCGCAAGAAGATCTAGTTGATAAATCTACAAATACTAACTATGATTATAGAAATGTGGAAGCTATTAACTTGGTTCCAGAATCAAATAAGTTTTCTGAACAAACTAAGCAAGATACGGAAAACATACTAGTTAGCATGAACTTGCTATCAAAATTTGATCCAGTGGAATCTTGTAAGAGATTCGGCGGTATAGAATGCTCTCAAAGGTTTGATAGAAACGTTAATAACTGTGGTAAGGTTAATAACGGAGCCATTTATTCACAAGAAGATACTTCGCCCAGTACAACAAAAGAAAACGGAAGCATTTTTGTAGATCGGCCGTTAGGAGACTCTATAGAGAATAGGTCTCCTAGGACTTTCTTTCCAGACGGAGAGAATAATAAACCTATTTATTTTAATGTACTAGGAGATAGTGTAAAAATTACTAACAACGGTCAACCTTTATTCGATACTATAAACGATGTCCCTCTAGTATTTACCAAAAACAACTCTGGTAATGACGCGGTTATTGAGTCCAATTCGGGTGCGGCTTTTGGTATTGTAACTACCGATCCTAACAACGAGTTAGAAAGATATTATTCTTCCTACTATAATTCTGAATACGGACTAATAGAGGCAATTAAAGCAAGATGGGAAAGAGACGATGCCTTTAACTGCGCTTTACTTGACGACCCCTACGCTTATCAAGCTTGTATGAACCTACTTAAATGTAAAAAATTTAAAAGAACCGCTGGAAAATCATCGCTTAGTTTTTGTCCTAGAACACTCGCAGGAGGAATCTTTAAATGAAAATAGAATCAAGCTTTTTATTTAGCAACGAATCAGAGGTGATTTTACCTTTTGACAAAAAACAAAAAAACAGTAGCTTTAACTACGTAGAGTTTCAAAATTCAGACGTTATTACAAATGACTTGGCTTCTTTGCACAAACAAAAATCCAATTCTGGAATCATTTCTATAACCAAAATAGCGCCAGGAACTATAAAGCACTTGAAACTTACAAATCAAGGGCTGATGACTTGGGACGACCTGTGGATTGATAGCTCTAGCGGATATAGCGAAGATCCCATGATAGAATCTATTAACTTGCAACGAAATTCGTTGATATACGCAAATTTTAACTTAGAAAGAAAAGCTCTAAAGAGTATAAATTTAGAAGGGAACTCAAAGCTAAAGTCATTTACAGGCTCGGAGCTAGAAATGTTAGAGCATATAGATCTTTCTAATTGTGTTAATTTAGAAGTGGTTAATTTAGGAGTTTCTAAAAATATCAAGACTTTGAGTTTAAAGAATTGTAGGTTAACAGAAGAAGGACTAGAAAGGACTTTGTCTTCTTTTACTCCAACAAAAACCGCCAGCGCAAACGTAATGCCTGGAACATTGCCTCTTTTTAGGAAAAATTTTAATACATTATTAGATCTAAGAGGTAATAATATTAATTGGGGCAATAATAAAATTGCCTCTAAAATAAGACTACTAGTTACTAATAACTGGTTGGTATTATGGGATAGCCCTCCTCCAACTAGTGTAATTCCTATTCAAATGTACGCTTTTTTCCCAAGCAACCTAAGCGAAACAAATATTATAAATAATTATGGCCGACCTTCGATCTAAATTTATTGAAGACTACGCTGGAGGGTTACTAAATGTCTCCAGGCAAGAACTAGCAAGCACAGGAGAAGTGCTATCTCAAGACGGACTTTTGTCAGACGCTACTTTATTTGTAGAAGATGGCTCAGGAACAAAAAGTGGATTAAAACTTGGTGCGTCAACCTGTGAGGTAGTCGACCCAACAACAGAAGAAGGTGTAGTTAATGTGCGCTTTGCAGACAGAACATATGCTAGTATTAGGGATTTAAAGATCTTTTCTACTGCTGTTGCATCAGCTCAAGCCGCGTTAGCAGACGCCTCCTCGTCTTCTATTACAAACCTAGAAAATGCCTTTCAATTATTAGAAAACTCTCAAGACACCATTTCTAACCTCTTTAGTTCTAGAAATGAAGTAGTAGACCAAGAATTGAAAAGATTAGATGAAATTGACAGCCTTTCTTTTTTAGTTAAAGACCTGGAAAGCACTACGCAAGGCCTTGCTTTAGAAGTCAAAGCTATTGACAGCAGCGTTAAAAAAGCTATATCAGGTAATAACTCTTTAAAGACAATAGCACCTATTACATACAGTAACTACGGATCAGTTGCTGCTCTGCAAATTCTGACTGGAGCTGACACTAGAAGAGACGCTCAGACGGCCACGGCAGTAACAGGCCTTACTTCAGCAAGTGGAGGCAGCGGGCTAAATGTTACGGTAACTGTAGATGCAGAAGGTAGAGTAACAGACGTAAGCGTAACATCAGGAGGAACTAATTTTCTCCCGGGTGATGAAGTTACGATCTTAGATTCTTCTTTAACTAGTGTTTCTCCAGCAGCTGATGATATTAAAATAAAAATTTCTTCCGTTAACGCAAACACATCTGCAAATAAGTTAGCCGATCAAGTGGCTGCTCTTTACCAAAAAGTAAATGAGATAATTACAGCTTTTGATAGCTAATTTAAAAAAACCTCAGATAATACCTCTTTTTCTAGTCGGATTGCGTAAAGCGGCCCGACTTTTTTTAATACTGCAAAAACAATACCTTCTTTTTTATCTGCTTCTGAAGGAAGAAGCTGGTCAGTAATGTTTTTAAGAGTGTCGTCTCCTCCTAGCATGGGGGCTATATCCTCAGTGCCAAACAACCAAGTTATATCTGATTGGTCCTCTGTAGCTATATACAGACCAATGGGCTCGTTATTAATCAAGCTTTTTTTAAAACAAGGAATTAAATTTTTTTCTAAAGTAGAGATATTGCTGAATATCTTTTTAATTTTTTCGCGTGCTTCTGGTTCTTCAAACATTACATTTTTTCAACATTTACACCGAGTTGCTGAAGCACATCGATGCCATCGGAAATACGATATTCGTACCTATAATAAACTTTCTTGACACCTGATTGGGCGATCATTTTTGAGCAATCTGGGCAGGGGCTGTGAGTACAAAATAATTCAGAGCCATCTATAGACTCTGAAGATTTTGCCATTTTAACCAAGGCATTCTGTTCTGCATGAAGAACAAACGGGTTGGTGCTTCCGTCTTCTAATTCACAGCAATTAGTATGAAAACCAGAGGGTGTTCCGTTCCATCCATGAGCTAATATGCTTCCATTTTTTACTACAATAGCTCCTACTTTTAATTTTTCACAATTTGATACCTGAGAAAATAATTCTGCAGTTTTCATATATGCTTCTTTAATTTCAGGCTTCATAAAACTTAAGCTTTTATTTATTATACCATCTAAACGTTTTTATGTCTAATCCTTTTAACACCTTGTTCATATAAGAAGTTTCTGTAGGCATCCCATTGCCTCATGTCTTCCTCTCCAAGAAAAACTTTCCCGGTAATAGGAATACTCTTAGGTTTAGGTGCCGCTGGCGGAAGCTGAGCTTCAACTTCTTCTGGAGTGGGATCTGTAAAAAAAGTTTCTAGGTCTTCTTGAGGGATTTTCGCCACATCTTCTAGAGAGGGATCTTCAGCTTTAGCTGGCTTATTTGACCTTGTTCTTCTAGTGGTCATATTCTCTTCCTCCTGCACGAGGTACAACCCGCCCAGCCTTGCACTCTAGAAGGACCTGGATACTGCGTACCAGGCACTTCTTTAACTGGTGTTTCATATAGCCCTGGAGCTAGAGTAGAGCTTTGTTTAGAGGCCGTTTCGGCCCATTTTTGCCAGCCCCACATATCTTCAGAGCCATATACATGAGGATTTTGAGATGAGCTTTTTGACATATTTGCCCTTGTGTTTCTGTTTGGACCACTGTTTACACGATTAGAACTTCTTAGATATCTTTCTTGAGCCAAGGCTTCACGAACGTATGCTTGATTCTGAGTAGACCTATCTCTGTAGTCAGCAGCCTGTTTTAGTTGCTTCCAAGATTCGTAAGGTGCATTTGAAGAATTTAAAGCCATTTTACTAATCTATAGTATGTCTTTAAACAAAAATGTTAAATTAAGGTTTAAAGAAAGTTACGTATAAACAATTGCAAAAACTATGGCCACTAGTAAAATGACAAAGCCTGGTGAAGAAGAATCATCTAGCGGAGTTATGGGAGGCTTTGACTTTGGTGATCCAGAAATTCTACCAGTAGAGATTTCGGCGGGAAAATTCTTATATCTAAAAGAGCCTTGCGCAGAAGACCTGATTCAAATTGCCGATATTAACTCTGACGAAAAGCTCTCAGAAATTGAAGCAACTCTTCAGACTATCTGTATCTTACATGCACCTAATGAAGGAGGTAAAAGGCTTTCATTAAAAGATGCTAAGAGGCTTACTGCTCGCCATTTGAAAAAAATTGGTGAGGCAATGAGCGTGTTATTAGGCGCCGATGAAGAGTGATTACTCTATACGTCGAGAATATAACTATACGGTAGGTATAACAGATCAAAAGGGCGCGTCCATATACTTTAGAGACATAACAGGGAAAGATCTAGAGTTTTTAGAAAGGATATTGCAAGAAGATAAGGAAATTAGCGTAGATGACGTAATAGAGCTATTACAAAAACTATGCGTATCTGACATTAAAATAAAAAGGATAACCCCTAGAGTTATTAAGGATCTTTTTAAAATTGTTTCAAAAGAGATTCTTTGTAACTTTATGCCTAAGGTTAAATTTTTAGAAGTGTGCTATTTTTTACAAAACAACTCTTTTGTTGCGCTAGATTTCTTTGAATCTCAGCCCATGACAAAGGTAATGGCAATGATTCAAATACACCAGAGTGAAATTGAAAAGATTAATAAATCTAGATCGCAATCTTAAATGACAGACGAATTAAGGCTCAAACTAATCTTGATACTGTGCTCAATATCAGTTAGCCAAGACGACGTAAAACTAAAAGAGTTTGTAAAAATTTGCTCTAGGTACGTTACAGACTCTGATTTTAATAAGATTATGAGAAAGTCTCTTAAAATCTTAGAGCTGCAACGATGTGGGCAGGTAAGTTGTCCTGATTGGCTTATGAACAACTTGTTTGATCTGTACAAGAGCACAGAAGAAGATTAAAGCTTATAAATGGCTATTTGTTTAAAGGCTAATCGAAAGGCCTCTTACTTTGTAAAGATTTAATTTATGGCTAATCCTGTAAACATTAATGTAGGCGCCTTGCAGCGCCCTGGAGTGTTTGTTACTCAGTCTTCTACTGGAGGATTACCTCAGCCAGTGGCATCTCATGCCATCGGCTATATCTTTGGTTCTACACCTGTAGATCCTTATGATAGCAATCCAGTTGATAGCTACGCATCCCTCCAACCGTACAAGCCAACCCAGATTGGCTCTCTCACAGATTTTATCGAAAAATCCGGCGGTGCGCCCACCGCTGCCAACAATCCCAATTCTGTCATCTCTTATGATGCAGTAAATGCTTTCTTCGAGAACGTCGGTGTCAATGGTATTTTATACTACACCCGAGTAACTCCAACGCCAGAACTAAAAGTTATTGTAACTCAAGGTGCTGGATGGAATTTGTTCTCTATTAAAGTCGGGGATCGTTATTTTGGAGATAAATCACTAGGAATTAACGACAACGAAGCTGTTGCAATTAGAGGTATTACAACAACCGCTCTTGACGCAAACGACAACGCATTTGACATTGTCGGATATTTGAAAGAAGAAGATCCTGACTTCTCTACGTACTACCGCATCGAACAAACCGATGAAGAGGCCAAAGCAGCTACTTTTAGAATTTATTCTAAAGACGTTCGCGTAGTACCTGAAATTCAGAGCTTCAAAGGCTATCAAATTTCTGATACAGCTTATGCAACTCCAACAGATGCTGGTACCATCGCTTCTTATGTTCCTACAAAGGAACTTAACTTAAGATGCGTTTCTAGAGACCTAGCAACTAAAGAGCCCATTCTTCCTATTTCAGGATCTGCTCTTGGAGCTTATTTAGAAGAAGTCAGTAAGATAACTACTGTTACTGAATCTGAAACAAGTACTGACACGCTTACAGTTACAAGCGTCGCCGCACTTTCCATCACTGGTACTGCTGCTGATCCACTTGAGGCTGGGGATGTAGTTGTATTTGAAGGTATTGATCCCGGTGAAGCTGCTTATGTAGGTACTGGTGTTGATTCTCAAACGGGACTCACCCTAAACAAAGTATATTATGCTTCGGCAGTTTCTGGAAACACTTTTAAAGTTTGTCTCTCTAAGGCTGACGCTATTGCGAATGCTGGTGCTGGTCAAGCCCACGAAAACCTTAACACGGACGCTAATGTCACTGGTGTAAGGGTCCGCAGACTTAAGTATGACCTTGTGAACGGAGGTATTTCTGATATCTCTGACGCAATTGAAGGTTTTCTTCTTAATAATAAGACGTACGCCGCCATCGGCGACATTGCTACTGGGAAAGTAGTTGCTATTACTCTTGATGCAAGAGTTGGTAAGCCTTCTCAAGTACTGTGGCCTGATAGCGAGGCAAGATACTTCCGCTGGGATGGATCGTCTGCTTTTGCTAGAGGATTTGACAGTTCTGCTTCAGGTTCAGTTCCTAGCGGCTTGATTACTTCAACCGGCGGTAACGTAACTAGAAGTGGATACGTTCCTGATAGCGTTCAAGTTTTCTACTTAAACGTAGCTGGTGAAAACAAGGCAATCATTGCTAACGGCGCGACTCCGGCTGAATTAACTGCCGACGTTGTTGCAAGTATCTCAGAAATCTTGAAAGAGAAAGAACTTGATGCTTTCTACGACGTAACATCTGTTGCCGTCGATTATACTGCTGACGGATTAAGCTCTGATGAGTTTGCTCCTAACAACGGCATTAAAATCACAAAGGAAATTGCAACAGCAGGCGTACCTGAGCTTCGTGCTTCAGCTACAAGCGCTCAACTAACAGGAACTTTATCCTATACGGCAGGTACTGGAACCACCATTTCTGGCACGTCTGGAAATAACTTGAGCGGAACAGTTGAAGTCACCGTTGATGCGAATGGCGACGGAGTACTTGTTGGTTCGAGCACTCAGTTCCTTTCTCAAGTCGCTCCAGGCCAAAACCTTCTTATTGACAGCAAGACTTTTGAAGTTATTGAGGTATTCTCTAATACTTCTGCTTCTGTAAGGGCTTCTGGTCATACACTAGGTGCAGTTACCTCGAATCAATCTTTTAAGATTGTAACTACAAACTTCACCGAAGAACTCTTTGACGGTGCCAAC
>Ga0181379_1001573_pt1 | contig 10738 bp, 10 predicted proteins | sample 2SPOviralmetaG_FD_130115 | JGI IMG/M metagenome (GOLD analysis project Ga0181379, IMG submission 130115) | Marine viral communities from the oligotrophic San Pedro Time Series (SPOT) site, San Pedro Channel, CA, USA - 2 SPOT_SRF_2009-07-10 | ecosystem: Environmental > Aquatic > Marine > Strait... | reverse complement strand
CTCGGACTCCAGCCCCAGATACATGGCGGAAGCGCCGGTGGCGATGATAAGCGCGTCACAGGTGTAGGTGCCGGAGTCGCCTTCCAGCACGAAGGGGCGGTCGTTAATGTTTACGGTGTGGATGTGGTCGTAGACAATCTCGGTCTCGAACCGCTCGGCGTGCTGCTGCATGCGCACCATCAGGTCCGGACCCTGGAGACCCTCCACGTCACCGGGCCAGTTATCCACCTCGGTGGTGGTGGTGAGCTGGCCGCCAGGCTCGATGCCGGTGATCACCACGGGTTTCAGGTTGGCGCGGGCGGCATACACCGCCGCGGTGTAGCCGGCCGGGCCGGAACCCAGGATGATCAGTCGATGGTGCTGCGCGTCGCTCATTGATTCCTCCACCACGAATTCAGAATTGTTGCCGCGGGCCGCGTGACCCGTCCGGCTGATTGGGCAATAGTTGTGGCATGCACGCCACCTTTCAAGGCGCAAGCAAACTACAATAAATCCTATCGGCCGTGAAGGGCGTACACTCTATGACTTCGATAGGGAACGCCAAGGCCGGACCGCGGGCCGCGCGAAGCGTGGCGCCGCCGCTGGTTCATGGCGCCCGGATTGACTACAATCCTTGTAATTTCAGCTCTTTAGGAAGGATTCCTAAGAAATGGGTTTGACCAACGTAAGAGGCCTCGAGTGACCAAGGCAGCCGCCGGCGCGAAACCGTCCGGGTTTTCCCGCCATCTCAAGAAAGGCCTGATGGAAGGCATGGTGATCGCCCTGATCGCCCTGTCGCTGTATCTGCTGCTGGCTCTGATCACCTACGACAGCGGTGATCCGGGCTGGTCCTACGTGGGCGACGCCGGCCAGGTGAGCAACGCCGGCGGACGCGCCGGCGCCTTCTGCGCCGATCTGTTGCTCGGCCTGTTCGGCTACATGGCCTACGTATTCCCGGTGCTGGTGGCGTTCTGGGCCTTCAAGGTGCTGCGCGAGCGCCACGCCGGGCTGGCCGGCAGCTGGCCGCTGTTCAGCCTGCGGCTGGTGGGCTTCGTGCTGACCATGATGAGCGGCACCGCGCTGGCCTACATGCATTTCTCCGGCGCCGGCCTGTCGCTGCCCGAGGACGCCGGCGGCATCCTCGGCCAGGTGGTCGGGCAGGCGTCGCTGGCGGCGTTCAACGCCCTGGGCGGCACCCTGGTGATGGTGGCGCTGTTCCTGATCGGCGTCACCGTGTTCACCGACCTGTCCTGGATCGTCCTCGCCGAACGCCTGGGCGCGCTGGTGCTGGGCATCGGCCAGAAAGTGCCGGCCTGGTTCGCCCAGCGCCGCGAGCAGCGCGCCGAGCGTCAGGCCGCCCGCGAGGCGCGCCACAAGCGCGCCCAGGTGGTCACCGAAGCGAAGAAGAAACAAGAAAACCGCACCCCGCCCAAGATCGCCCAGCCCGCCAAGCCGGTGGAAAAGAGCGAGCGCGTCCAGAAAGAGAAGCAGCGCGCCCTGTTCACCGCCCAGGTGAGCGGCGACCTGCCGCCGCTGGAGCTGCTCGACGCGGTGGACGACCACAGCAAGGGCGGTTACTCCGAGGAAGCGCTGGACGCCATGTCCCGGCTGCTGGAGATCAAGCTCAAGGACTTCAACGTCGACGCCGAAGTGGTGGCGGTGCAGCCCGGCCCGGTGATCACCCGCTTCGAGATTCAGCCGGCGGCGGGCATCAAGGTGTCCAAGATCAGCAACCTGGCCAAGGACCTGGCCCGCTCCCTGGCGGTGATCAGTGTGCGGGTGGTGGAAGTGATCCCCGGCAAGACCACGGTGGGCATCGAGATTCCCAACGAGCAGCGCGAAATGATCCGCCTCACCGAGGTGGTCGGCTCGCGGATGTTCGACGACGCCGCTTCGCCGCTGACCCTGGCGCTGGGCAAGGACATTTCCGGCAACCCGGTGATGGCGGATCTCGGCAAGATGCCGCACCTGCTGGTGGCCGGCACCACCGGTTCCGGTAAATCCGTGGGCCTGAACGCGATGCTGCTGTCGCTGATGTTCAAGGCCAATCCGGAAGACGTGCGGATGATCCTGATCGACCCCAAGATGCTGGAACTGGCGGTCTATGACGGCATCCCCCATCTGCTCACGCCGGTGGTCACCGACATGAAGGAGGCGGCCAGCGCGCTGCGCTGGGGCGTGGGTGAAATGGAGCGCCGCTACCGGCTGATGGCCTCGGTGGGCGTGCGTAATATCGCCGGCTACAACCGCAAGCTGGCCGAGGCGGAGAAGAAGGGCGAGCCGCTCAAGGACCCGCTGTGGAAGCCCAACGACCCCATGGACCTGAACGAAGAGGCGCCGCTGGCGGTGAAGCTGCCGTACATCGTGATCGTGATCGACGAGTTCGCCGACATGATGATGATCGTCGGCAAGAAGGTGGAAGAGCTGATCGCCCGTATCGCCCAGAAGGCCCGGGCCGCCGGCATCCACCTGATTCTCGCCACCCAGCGCCCGTCGGTGGATGTGATCACCGGCCTGATCAAGGCCAATGTGCCGTCGCGGATCGGCTTCCAGGTGTCGTCCAAGATCGACTCGCGCACGGTGCTCGACCAGGGCGGGGCGGAGCAGCTGCTCGGCCACGGCGACATGCTTTATTTGCCCGCCGGCACCAGCATGCCGGAACGGGTGCACGGCGCCTTTGTCTCAGATGAAGAGGTGCACCGGGTTTGCGACGACTGGCGCAAGCGCGGCGAGCCGGATTATCTCGAGGAGATTCTCGAAGGGGGCTCGGATTTGTCGGCGCCCCTGCCGGGCATGGAAAGCGCCGACGGCGGCGAGGAAGACGACCCGCTCTACGACGAGGCGGTGGCCTATGTCACCCAGTCCCGCCGCGCCTCCATCTCTTCGGTGCAACGTAAACTCAAGATCGGCTACAACCGGGCGGCCCGCCTGGTGGAAGCCATGGAAATGGCCGGTGTGGTGTCCGAAGCCGGACACAATGGCCAGCGCGAAGTGATCGCGCCGCCGCCGGTCTGACAAGGAACCCCTATGTACAAGCTTTTGATGTTGGTAACACTGCTGCCCTCCCTGGCCCTGGCGAACGCCGCCGAGGACCTGGTCGCCAAGCTGCAGGGGCTGGAGAGCCTGCGCGGCGGCTTCGAGCAGACCGTGCTCGACCAGGACGGGCGCCGCGCCCAGGAAGCCTCCGGCACCATGGAAGTGGCGCGCGGCAACCGTTTTTACTGGCACACCGAGCGGCCCTATGAGCAGCTGGCGGTGTCCGACGGCGAAACCGTCTGGGTCTACGACGCCGATCTTGAGCAGGTGGTGGTGCGGCCGCTCAACGAAAACCTCAGCGAGACCCCGGCGCTGCTGTTCGGCGGCGACCCGTCGGCGGTGGGCAAGGCGTTCCGCGTTGAAGAGCAGGACCGCAACGGCGACAACATCACCTACCGCCTGAAGCCGCGCGGCAGCGACCCGCTGTTTGAAACCCTGGACGTGACCTTCGACGGGCAGCGCCCGGTATCCATGCGCCTGGAAGACGCCCTGGGCCAGAAAACGGTGATCGATTTCCGCGATCTCACCCTCAACAAGGCGCCCGCCGCGGACCGCTTCGACTTCCAGCCGCCGGAAGGCACCGACATCATCAACCAGCAATGAACGATCTGTTCGAAACCGACAACCGCGCCGCCGCCCAGCCGCTGGCGGCGCGGTTGCGTCCCGCCGATCTGGACGAATACGTCGGCCAGAAACACCTGGTGGGCCCCGGCAAACCCCTGCGCCAGGCCAGCGAGCGCGGTCAGCTGCACTCGATGATCCTGTGGGGCCCGCCGGGCACCGGCAAGACCACCCTGGCGTTGATTCTCGCCCGCTCCGTGGACGCCGAGTTCATCACGCTGTCGGCGGTGCTGTCCGGGGTCAAGGACATCCGCGCCGCCGTCGATCAGGCCAAGGCGCGGCTGGGGCAGGGCCGGCGCACGGTGCTGTTCGTCGACGAGGTGCACCGTTTCAACAAGGCCCAGCAGGACGCCTTCCTGCCGCACGTGGAGGAGGGCACGGTGATCTTCATCGGCGCCACCACGGAAAACCCCTCCTTCGAATTGAACAACGCGCTGCTGTCCCGGGCCCGGGTGTACCGGTTGCGCGGCCTGGAACGGGCCGACCTGGACGGCCTGCTCAACCGCGCCCTGGCGGAGCCGGAACTGGCGGACACGGTGATCGAGGACGACGCCCGCGACCTGCTGCTCGGCTACGCCGACGGTGACGCCCGCCGGCTGCTGAATATGCTGGAGATCGCCCTGGACCTCACCGACGGGGAGCAACCGCGCATCGACCGGCCGCTGATGGAAGAGGTGCTGCGCGACGCGGTGCGGCGCTTCGACAAGGGCGGCGACGTTTTCTACGACCAGATCAGCGCGCTGCACAAGGCGGTGCGCGGCTCCGACCCGGACGCCGCGCTGTACTGGTTCGCGCGCATGCTCGACGGCGGCTGCGACCCGCTCTACATCGCCCGGCGGGTGGTGCGCATGGCCAGCGAGGAGATCGGCAACGCCGACCCGCGCGCGCTCACCCTGTGCCTCAATGCCTGGGACGTTCAGGAGCGCCTCGGCAGCCCCGAAGGCGAGCTGGCGGTGGCCCAGGCGATCGCCTATGTGGCGGTGGCGCCGAAGAGCAACGCGGTCTACAACGCCTATAACGCGGCGCGCGCCCTGGTGGCCGCCAACCCCAGCAACGACGTGCCGCTGCACCTGCGTAACGCGCCCACCAAGCTGATGAAAAACGAAGGCTACGGGGCCGAATACCACTACGCCCACGATTTCCCCGACGCCTTCGTCGACGGCGAGAACTATTTTCCCGTGGAGCTGCGCGACACCCGCCTCTACGAGCCGGTGGAGCGGGGGCTGGAAATCCGGATTGCCGACAAGCTGCGCACCCTGCGCCGTAAAAACTCGGAAAGTAATTGGAAGCGCTACGACGATTAAGGGAAGGCGCGCTCCCCACAAGCTTGCGGCTTTGGATTTTGCTAAACTTCGCGGCCCTGGCCGCTGGCCAGCGAGACGAACGACGATTTATTCCCAAGGGGACCGACCATGCTTGATATCCGTGCGCTGCGCCAGGACGGCGACGCCATCCGTGAAGCGCTGAAAAAACGGGGCTATGACCTGGACCTGGCCGGCTTCGAAAGCCTCGACGCCCGGCGCAAGGAGGCGGACATGCGCTCCCAGGACCTGCAGGCGCAGCGCAAGAAAGCCTCCAAGGAAGTGGGCGAGCTGATCAAGTCCGGCATGGACGTGGACGCCGCCAAGGCCAAGGTGGCGGAAACCCTGAAAACCCTGGACGCGGAACTGGACCAGGAAGTGGCCCGCGCCAAGGCGGTCCAGGAAGAGATTCGCGACTTTCTCATGGGCGTGCCCAACGTGCCGGTGGACGAAGTGCCCGCCGGCAACGACGAAGACGACAACGTGGAAGTGCGGCAGTGGGGCACCCCCACCGAGCTGTCGTTCACCGCCAAGGATCATGTGGATCTGGGCGAGGCGTTCAGCCAGGGCCACCTGGATTTCGAGCGCGCCAGCAAGCTGTCCGGCGCCCGGTTCGCGGTGATGAGCGGCCAGCTCGCGCGCCTGCACCGGGCGTTGATCGATTTCATGCTCGACACCCACGCCGTGGAGCACGGCTACCAGGAACTGTACGTGCCCTATCTGGTGGGCCCGGAGGCCCTGCGCGGCACCGGCCAGCTGCCCAAATTCGAGGAAGACCTGTTCAAGATGGAAGGCGAGCGGGAGCTCTATCTGATCCCCACCGCCGAGGTGCCGGTCACCAACCTGGCCGCCGCTGAGATTCTCGAGGCGGACAGCATGCCGCGCCGTTACGTCTGCCACACGCCCTGTTTCCGGTCGGAAGCGGGCAGCCACGGCAAGGACACCCGCGGCATGATTCGCCAGCACCAGTTCGAGAAAGTGGAGCTGGTGCAGCTGGTGCCCGCCGACCAGTCCGACCAGGCCCTGGAAGACCTCACCGGTCACGCCGAGGCGATTCTCCAGAAGCTGGGCCTGCCTTACCGGGTGGTGATCCTGTGCGGCGGTGACCTGGGCTTCTTCGCCGCCAAGACCTACGATATTGAAGTGTGGTTGCCCAGCCAGGGCCGCTACCGGGAAATCTCCTCGTGCTCCAGCTTCCGGGATTACCAGGCCCGCCGCATGCAGGCGCGCTGGCGCAACCCGGAGACCGGCAAGCCGGAATTGGTACATACCTTGAATGGTTCCGGTCTGGCCGTGGGCCGCACCCTGGTGGCGATCCTGGAGAACTACCAGAACGAGGACGGTTCCGTGACCGTGCCCGAGGCCCTGCGGCCCTACATGAGAGGCCTGGAACGGCTGAGCTGACGGCACGCCGGGAGGACGCAACGCCATGGATTTTCTGCCCCTGGGGCTCAAGCTCGCCGGCCACACCGTGGTTGTGGTGGGCGGCGGCGACACCGCGCTGCGCAAGGCGCGCTTGCTGCACCGCGCCGGGGCCCGCCTGCGTCTGGTGGCGCCGCAATGGCGCGCCGAACTTCAGGCCCTGGTGGGGCGGGAAGGGGCCGGCGGTGAGTGTCACCGCCGCGCCTTCCAGGACGACGACCTGGACGGTGCCCGGCTGGTGGTGCTGGCCACCGACGACGGGGCGCTCAACGAGCGTGTCGCGGCCCTCTGCGCCGCCCGGGGCGTGCCGGTCAACGTGGTCGACCGGCCGGACATCAGCAGCTTCGTGTTCCCCGCGCTGATCGACCGCGATCCCTTGTTCATCACTATCAGTTCTTCCGGCGTGTCGCCGGTGCTGACCCGGCGGCTGCGGGCGCGGCTGGAAGCCTGGCTGCCCAGCCGTTGGGGGCGCCTGGCCGGCATTCTGGGCCGTTTCCGGGCGCCGCTGGCGCGGGCGCTGCCGGACCGCAAGGCCCGCGAAGCGTTCTGGGAGCGGCAGCTGGACGGCCCGCTGGTGGAGCAGGTGCTCTCCGGGCATGAATCCGAAGCGGAGGCGGCGCTGCACGCCGCCGTGGCCCACGCCGACCAGGAGCGTCCGCCGCCGGTGGACGGTGAGGTCTATCTGGTGGGCGCCGGTCCCGGCGACCCGGACCTGCTCACCTTCCGTGGCCTGCATCTGCTGCGCAAGGCGGATACGGTGCTGTACGACCGGCTGGTGGCACCGGAGATTCTCGCCCTGGCCCGTGAGGACGCGGAGCTGATCTACGTGGGCAAGGCCCGGGACCGGCACACCTTGCCGCAGGACAACATCAACGACCTGCTGGTGCATTACGCCCGCGAGGGCAAGAAGGTGTGCCGGCTTAAAGGCGGGGACCCCTTTATTTTCGGCCGTGGCGGCGAGGAGCTGGAAGAGGTGGTGGCCGCCGGCATCCCGTTCCAGGTGGTGCCTGGCATCACCGCCGCCAGCGGCTGCGCCGCCTACGCCGGTATTCCGCTGACCCACCGGGACCACGCCCAGTCGGTGCGCTTCGTCACCGGTCACCGCAAGGACGGCAGCGTGGATCTGAACTGGGCCGGCCTGGTGGCGGAGCAGGAAACCCTGGTGTTCTACATGGGGCTGGTGGGGCTGCGCGAAATCTGCGCCCGGCTGATCGAGCACGGGCGTGCGGCGGACACGCCGGTGGCGCTGGTGTCACGCGGCACCACCGACGCCCAGGAAGTGATCACCGGCACCCTGGATGACCTGGCCGACCGCATCGAAGGCCGTGAAATCCACGCGCCCACCCTGATCATCGTCGGCAGCGTGGTCAGCCTGCACCCGCGCTACCGCTGGTTCGGCGCTGCTGATACCGGCGGCGCTTAGAGCCGGTCCCGGCGCCGCGCTTCCCACAGGGCGGCGGCCGCCTTTTCGCCTTCCTCCAGGCTGGCGACCTTTTCCAGCCCCCACAGCACCGCCGCCACGGTCTTGATCACCGCGGCCTCGCCGTAGGCGTCGTCCGCCCGGCCGCGCCACAGCGCCTGCAGCGGCGCCACGGACACTTCGCCCGGCGGCGTCTGGCGGCCCATGGCGGCGCTCAGCACGCCCTCCGCCGGCTCGCCGTGGCGCAGCCCGGTGAGGGCGGTGCGTGCATCCGGGCGGATCTCCAGCTCGCCGCCTTCGCCCTTGAACAGCAGCAGGTTGCGGTCGCCGCAGGCGCTCGCCGCGCCCAGATGCAGCTCCAGATAGGCGGGGTGGAACACGCTCTGCATGCTCAGCGGCGCCGCCGCCGGGTTGAGGCTGCGCGCCAGCGTGTTGATCGGCGAGCGCAGGCCCAGCTGGAAGCGCATCATCAGCAGCTCCGGCAGGGCGGGGCAGAAGTGTCCCAGATCCAGATAGGTCAAGCCGTCGCTGTCCAGCTGCTCGCCGGCCTCGGCCACCGAGGCCGGCAACGCCAGGCCCAGCTCCGCCAGCATGTCGTCGCTGTAGCGGCGGTTGGGGGTATGCGCCGGGCCGCCGTGCATCAGAATGCGCAGGCCGTTGTCGGCCAGCAGGCGGGCGGCCAGCAGGTACCAGGGGTGGTGTTTCTTCTTGCCCGCGTAGCTGGGCCAGTCCACGTCGACGGCGGGCAGGGCGGCGAGATGCTCCCGGCACACCGGCCGGCAGGCGTCCAGGAAGCCGGCCAGCTCCTCGGCGGTTTCCTCCTTGACGCGCAGCAGCATCAGGAAGGCGCCGACCTGGGCCGGTTCCGCTTCGCCGCGCAGGATCATCGCCATGGCGTCGGCGGCTTCTTCCCGGGTGAGGCTGCGCCGTGCCCGTTTGCCACGGCCCAGGGTGCGCACATAGGGCGCGAAAGGATGTTCGCTCATGAGCTCTCGGTGTCGTACCAGCCGGTGACCGGGCCCTGTTCGGCGATCAGGGCCACCAGCCGGTCGTAGTCAATGGTTTCCAGATCCGCCGGGCGTGCCGCCGGCGGGCCCTCGGCGAGCAGAAAGCCCGGCCCTTGCAGTGGAAAGTCGGCGGCCACCAGATGGCCCTGGTCGACGAACACGCACAGATCGCCGCTTTCGTAGACCGCCAGGCAGTCGCGGCCGGTTTCGCTGTCCAGGTCGTCAAAGCCGATCAGGTGCAACATTATAAGATGACCAGTTGCGCGGCGCTGTGCCGCAGCCCGTGAAGCGCGCTGTCGTCCAACCCCTCGATGCCGTCCAGCCCGGCGGGCAGATCGTCGCGCCGGGCCACGCAGCGCACGCCGAAGCCGGTGAGCTCGGCGAGCAGGTCCCCATGGTCGGCGCGCCGCGCCAGCACTTTCAAGGGCGCCGCCTCGAACCAGACCAGGGTGGTGACGCCGAAGGCGGCCCCGGTAAGTGCCATGTCCACGCTTTCGCGCCAACCGCCGCCGCGGCCCGGCGCATGGCGTACCAGATAAAGCACTGAATCAGCCAAAATGCACCACCCGGTCGCTCTGCGTCAGGGCGTCCACCCAGTCGCCCAGCCCCACCAGTGTGAAGCCGTTCGCCAGGGTGCCGCTGACGTCGTTCAGGCCGGCGCGGCGGGCCTCCTCGCTGTCACTGATACCGCGCTTGAGCGCCGCGCCCACGCACACCGAGGCCGGCCAGCCGTGCTCGGCCACCAGCGTCTGCCAGCCGCGCTGGGCGTCACAGGCCAGATCGCCACGGCGGGCGAGCCGGTTGGCCAGATGGACACCGTCGCCGTAGAAGAAGATGCGATAGAGCTGGTGGGAGGAACGGGCCACCGCCTGGGCGGTGTGAAGGGCGGTGAGGGCGCCGGGCCGTTGCGGCCCGGCGGTCACGAGCAGACTGACTTTAATCATTCCCGCTGAGGGCGGTGAGAATATGCAGCAGGGACAGGAACAGGTTGTAGATCGACACGAACAGCGTGACCGTGGCCATGATGTAGTTGGTCTCGCCGCCGTGAATGATGGCGCTGGTCTGCCACAGAATCAGCAGGGACGAGAGCAGCACGAAGGCGGCGGACACGGCCAGTGACAGCGCCGGGATGTTGAAGAACACCGCCGCCAGGCCGGCCAGGAAGGCCACCAGAATGCCAACCATGATGAAGTTGGTCATGAAGCTGAAGTCCTTGCGGGTCACCAGCGCGATACCCGACATGGCCACGAAGATACTGGCGGTGCCGCCCAGGGCCAGTGACACGATTTCCATGCCGCCGTTGATCTGGGCGTACATGTTGATGATCGGTCCGGTGGTGAAACCCAGCCAGCCGGTCAGGCCGAACACGGCGAGAATGCCCCAGGAACTGTTGCGCAGCTTATTGGTGGCGAACAGCAGGCCGAAGTAGACGCCCAGTGTCACGAACACATTGACGTAGCCGATGCCCATTGCCATGGCGAACACCGCGGCGCCGGTGGCGACCATCAGGGAAAGCCCCAGCAGCATATAGGTGTTTTTCAGGACCTGAGCGGCGCGCTCGCCGGTGACCGCCGTCGCCGCGTGCTGACGGTGGGGGGCGGTGTACGGGTTCGGGTGGTTGCTCATACTCGGACTCATTGCTTGAGGGTGTTCCATGGATAATAGGGACACTCGCGCCAAAATCAAGATTTCCCTCTTGAATCACACGGTTATGGCAGCCTTATTGACCCGGGACCGTTGACTGCGAAAGCGTCTCAGGTATGATTGGCGCCCATCGGAGAGGTGGCAGAGTGGTCGAATGCAGCGGTCTTGAAAACCGCCGAGGATTTGCGTCCTCCGTGGGTTCGAATCCCACCCTCTCCGCCAAACAAAAGGGGCTGCCAACAGGCAGCCCCTTTTTTGTTGGCGGACAGGGCGGTCTCATTCGAACCCACCGGTTCGACCGAGCGGCG
>Ga0181379_1001571_pt1 | contig 10740 bp, 9 predicted proteins | sample 2SPOviralmetaG_FD_130115 | JGI IMG/M metagenome (GOLD analysis project Ga0181379, IMG submission 130115) | Marine viral communities from the oligotrophic San Pedro Time Series (SPOT) site, San Pedro Channel, CA, USA - 2 SPOT_SRF_2009-07-10 | ecosystem: Environmental > Aquatic > Marine > Strait... | reverse complement strand
TTGGATGCGGGATATGTGGGACCTTGCCATCCGATACTCCGACCAAGCCGGCCTCAGTCGCAAGTTCAGTCTCTTTGCTGAATTGGTGGCCTCCACCAAGTCGGACCTTTCAAGGGAGGAGCGTTCAGTTCTGTTCTACACCCGCGCTTTGAATCGACTTGCACAACTCACCGATTATTGGATTGGAGAAGATGAAGCAAGACCGCTATGGAACGAGCTCATGGAGTATGCACTTACATCGATGCAAGATGAGGAACAACGAGAGGCGTTGAACGTGATCAAAGGCAACGCACCTTGGTTTGCCCGAGAAAACCCCACCGTTTTCGCTTCCGAAGATTCTTCAGTTGAAGACGCGGATACGATGACATGGCAACCGAGTGAATTCCTCGTTGCATGGGGGGACGAACACTTTTCGAAGATGCCGGTTGGGAGCGTTTGGGCACCCGAAGATGCCGGTGTGCAGTATCAAAAAATGAGCGAAAACAGTTTCATCCTACTGCACTTGGTTCCCCATCAATTGGCTCGAGAACACCACCAGAAGTTTTCCATTCTCATGGAAACGTGTGGGTTCATCCTGTTGGCATCGTAATGGCGGGCGATGGAGGATTCGAACCCCCGTCTCCGGCTCCGAAGGCCGGAAGGATATCCAGACTACCCTAATCGCCCGATAACCTGCCGAGAGGACACCCCTTCTTGAAGAAGGCGGGTGGCTTGGGATGCGTATGGCGCGCTCACTTCCGTGCATTCCGAGCGGCTGTTCGGCGTGTTGCAGGGAAACCACAATGCCCATCACCCAAGCCGAGGCTGCCCGCCTTGCACGACGTACAGGGATGCAACAAGTCGATTTTGCTGTGGAAAACAACGGGGCGCTCACCTTGCTCAACAACGCCTCCACCCGTGCCTGCGTGTTCTTGCTCACAGATTCTGCCGACATCTCGGCTGAAGGCTTGTGTTCCGTTTATGAAATCCGGCCAAAAGGATGCCAAACCTATCCCTATGTCCTCAATGATAGCGATGCTGCAGTGCTTGATGAGGGATGCCCGCATCGCTCCCAATTCCCTCCTCCTCCAGAAGGAATGGATTTCACATTGCTCAATCTCGAGGAGCGCATTTTGCGTGAAGGATCAGGCGACTGAGGCTGCGATGAACCCGTTCAGCGTGAATGGATTGGACAGCCCACCCACAATGTTTGATGCACTCAAGAAGGTCCGACCACGTGCCATTGAGGAGCGCAATGTCGGTGGTTGGAGATAGCGCTTCCATTGGATGAGGATCGAGTGGGTGCATTGGCACAATGAGCACAAAACCTGCATGCCTTGCAGCAACTTTTCGGGCGCTGATCAATGCCGCTTCTAGCAGCGAATCAGCGGCCATGCTTCCGTGTGAATTTCTTCCGTAAGGGGGGTCCAAAACAAAGCCTGCCACGTTGCCTAACCATTCTTCGGGAAGCGCGTCCTCTAGGCGTGTCGCATCGCCGCGTCGCACCCTGGCGTGTTCGGGGAGGTCTCCACCATGAGCCCATGCGAGGTTCGCCTGTGCTCCTTGAACCATAGCGGAGTGGATGTCGAGCCCTACCGCCTTGCGTCCGCTTAACGATGCTTCGATGAGAAACCCTCCAGTTCCCGTCATTGGGTCCACCACTGGGCCGTTCCCTACGGGGCCTGCTGCCAGATTGACGGCCAATCGGGCCAACATTGGATCCAGACTTACCGGTTTGAAGTAGGGCCGTTCACCTGCTCTCCGCTCACCGTTGGAGAACGCTGCCTGACCGTCACCCTCCATCCACCCGCACGCCACCGAAGCGTTGGGGCCGTCAGCGATGAGAGCGAGGGTATGGTCGGGTTGTTCCAGATCAACAGGATTCCCTCGGTCGTGAAGCATGCCGCCAAGGGTGCCAGAAAGGCCTGAAAGGCTCCATCCCTTGATTTTCCCACCTTGCTTCCAGCCACGGACGGCGACTGACCCCTCAACAGGATGGGCATCAAGGTAGTCACCCATGGCTTTGAACCACACTTCCGTCGTGGTCGATTCTGTCGAGTGAATTATCCCGTCGACGAGGAAACACTGGAGTCCACTGGCTACTCGGCGGGCTTCGTTTCGTTCTTCAAGCGAGGCATTTGAGACCCGGACCCATCGGTTCGAGTTGGTGGTGGCGAGGCTCGCCTCAGGAAGCAAAGCAGCGAGCTCTGCTTTTGATAGGGCGGGATGCCAGCCGCGCAAGCATGCCACCCAGTCGCCCATGGACGGTCCTGTGGCTTGGCCTTCTTCATGCTCACGCAGGCGAACGGCTACATAGGGTGACCTTTTGTTCAAATCATGGGCTGTAATCTCAAAGACATCGCCCCAGCAGAGCAGACCAACCTCAAGGAATTGGCCGGCAAGCGCGTGGGCATTGACGCCTTCCTGACCGCTTTCCAATTCCTGACAACAATGCGGGACCGTTCGCCACAAGGCGATGGGATGCCGCTGCGCGATGACAACGGTAATCCAGTTTCGCATCTGATGGGTTTCCTCCATCGAACAGCCACCCTGCTCGGCGCCGGTATCAAACCGGTGTACGTCTTTGACGGAACGTCCCCCGAACTCAAGGCCGATGAGATGGCGGCCAGAAGGGCCCGTCGAGAGGAAGCAGAAGCCGTTCACAAGGAAGCATTGGCTGCCGGTGATTTTGCACTGGCACAGAAAATGGCGGCCAGAATCATGCACTATTCTCCTCAGATGGTGGAAGAAACGCAACAACTTCTGGATTTGATGGGTGTTCCGTGGGTGACGGCGGCTGCAGAAGGCGAGGCACAAGCCGCGGTGATGGCAGCCCGAGGGCAACTTGACGTTGTGGCAACCCAAGACTGGGATGCATTGCTGTATGGTTCCCCCCTTCTCGTCCGCAACCTCATGGACGACGGCACCAAACGCTACGGGCGAGTTGTCCATGCTCAATCCATTGGCCTCGAGCACATGTTGAATGAAAACGACCTTTCCCGCGAACAACTCGTTGACCTTGCAATCATGATCGGAACGGATTATCATCCAGGCGTGAAGGGCATTGGGCCAAAGACAGGCCTCAAGCTCATCAAGAAGCACGGTACGATTGAAGCCGTTTGCGAAGCAAAGGACAAGGAAGTGCCGGGGCGCTTGGATGAAATCCGAGAAATTTTCCTCAACCATCCTGCAGTTGACGTTGCGGATGAAGCTCTCCAGCAAGGGCAGGTTGATCGCGCCGGGCTGATTCAGTTCTTGCAAAAGGAGCGTCAGTTCAGCCAGCGTAGAATGGACCAGGCCTTCGAGAAACTCAAGGCTGGCGGCTACCTTCGTGAAGGCGGTCAAACGTCGTTGTTTTCATTTGATGGCTGAAAGAACCGGAGCGGGCTGGCTAGGGTCTTGACGCCCTGATGTTCGACAACACCGCCTCTCGCCTTCGTTTGCGAATCCACCAATGCTTCGTTCACCGTGTTGACAGGGGCGCACGGAATGCCGACCAACATGGATTCCAATGCCAAACGGTCATGGGCGCTCACTGCGGTTTGCACTGCTGCTTCAACAGCGTCACGCTCTGCAATGCGAGCGCTGTTTTCGTTCCACGACTCCGGCGCCTCCAAATTCAACGCTTTCACCAAAGCGTTCCATTGGTTTTGGGTGCCAACGCCGATGGCAAACCATCCGTCTTTGGCTTCGAACGCTCGGTACGGGACGAGGTTAGGATGGGCGCTTCCCATTCGTCCGGGCGTGATGCCAACCAGTGCATTGTGCCCTTGATTCACCAACGAGGCCAAAGCCGTGTCCCAAAGCGAGAGGTCAATTCGAGAACCTTCTCCGGTTCGTTCTCTGTGAAAGAGAGCGGCCAATACGGCGCTTACGGCATTCATTCCCGTCATCACATCGATCCACGCAACACCTACTTTTGCCGGGGCTCCGTCGGCGTCGCCCGTGATGGACATGATTCCACTTCGCGCTTGCATGGTCAAGTCAAAGGCCACCTCATCACGACGAGGGCCGTCCTGCCCGTATCCACTGATGCTGCAGAGGATGAGGTCCTTTCTGACCGGTCCAAGGAACCGCTCAAACGTCCCTGGTTTGAAATTCTCAATCACCACATCGGACTCATCGATGAGGGCGCGCAAGCGCTCACGCTCGTCTTTGATGTTCGCATGGATGATCGTCTTCCCACGATTGGCCGAGAGGAAGTAAGATGCCACCTGTTCGCCATCAAACCCGCTTTGAAACGGCGGGCCCCAAGATCTGGTGTCGTCGCCCCAGGGCGCTTCCACCTTGATCACTTGAGCACCGAGGTCTCCCAGCGTTTGCGCTGCATGTGGGCCTGCGAGAATTCGAGAAAGGTCGAGCACCTTGATGCCGGCGAGCGGTTGCATAGCGCAGCCTAGTTCGCAAAACAATTCAACGTATGGTTGATGCAACAAGGGGCATCAGAGCGGCGCTGAACGCCGCAGATCCATCTCAGTTCTTGTCTGCTTGGACTTGCTTGCGCACGTCCTGTGCAGCAGCCTTGGCAGCCTGCATGGCCTTTCGGACACGGGTGCCTGCGGCGGAGTTGCCCTTGTCGTGCTTTGCAGCATCAACAAGAGTTTCGGTCAAATCATCAATCATCTTCTGTACCATAGCCTCAACGGACATGTCCTGCGGCTCGTAAGGTCGGTTCTTATTGCTTCCTCCGGAAATCGATGAATTGAGCCCGTGAAACGAGAAACACCTCGCGCCGAATTCTCCCTGTGAAGCGATTTGTTGTCATGTCTTGGCGAGGGATTGAAAACCCTCACCATTGACCCATCACCAACGGGGGCCGCATCATGGGATTCTCAAGGCGTTCAACACAGCCCGACCCAGACCCTGTTACCACACAGGAATGGAAGGACTCCATTCGGGCGGTTGCAGAACAACTTGGTGAGGACGAAGCCCGCCGTTTGTTGCTTGCCACCGTCGAGACTGCAAAAGACCATGGCGTTGACATCGACGTCATCGATACCCCTTACCTCAACACCATTCATCCCGATGACCAGGGGGCCTATCCGGGCGATCTTGCCATGGAAGAGCGTCTTCACGGCATCATTCGGTGGAACGCCATGATGGTCGTCACTCGAGCGAACAAGTATTTCGATGGTATTGGCGGTCACATCTCAACCTACGCGTCGGCTTCGCATGCTTGGGAAATGGGATTCAACCATTTTTTCCGCGGCAAAGACGGCGAGGGGGCTGGCGACCATCTGTACTGGCAAGGACACGCCTCTCCCGGAATTTATGCTCGCGCCTGGCTCGAAGGGCGCTTAACCGATGAGCAAATGGAACGGTTCCGTCAGGAAACCGGTGGCCAAGGCCTCTCCTCTTACCCACACCCCAGGTTGATGCCAGACTTCTGGGAATTTCCAACGGTGAGCATGGGTCTCGGCGCCATGACCGCCATTCACCAAGCCCGCTTCAATCGGTACCTCGAGGACCGTGGCCTCATCACCACGGCGGCCTCACGGGTGTGGTACACGATGGGGGACGGAGAATCCGATGAACCCGAATCGCTTTCCCAACTCTCTCTTGCCGGACGAGAAGGCCTTGACAACATTGTCATGACCATGAATTGTAACCTTCAGCGCCTCGATGGACCAGTCCGAGGGAATTCAAAGATCGTGCAGGAACTCGAAGGTCGCTTTCGTGGAGCGGGGTGGAACGTCATCAAGGTCCTCTGGGGGAGTGCATGGGATGCACTTTTCGAGCGAGACACCGAGGGGCTGCTTGCCGCTCGCCTCCACAGCCTTGTCGATGGCGACGAGCAACGCATCATGACGGCAGATGGAGCGACCATCCGCAAAGATCTGTTCAATTCGAAGGGACTCACAGCCTTGGTATCGCACCTTTCTGACGAGGAACTGGTTGAACTATGCGCCGATGTTGGAGGCCATGATTTCGTCAAACTCCACGCAGCTTATGCCCAAGCAACGGCGCACAAAGGCCAGCCCACAGTGGTCCTCATCCGTACCATCAAGGGCTATGGGTTAGGGCCTGCCTTTGCTGGACGCAACACCACCCACCAAAAGAAAAAGGCTGACATGGAAACCATGAAGTTCATGCGCGATGACCTCAATCTATCGTTTTCAGACAGTGACCTCGACACCTATCCTTACGTCAAACCCTCGGACGTTCCCGAACTTGTAGCCTATGCCAAACAACGACGCGAAGCGCTTGGTGGACCCATGCCAAAGCGTGTTGTCCCCAGCGAACAGATCGCGCTCCCTCCTCCCGATGCCTACGCAGAATTCGATGAAGGGACCAAAGGAAAGATGGAAGTCTCGACGACCATGGCCTTCGTCCGCGTGCTACGTTCTCTGATGAAAGACAAGTCGTTCGGACCTCGCGTCGTCCCCATCATCCCCGATGAAGCTCGCACATTTGGCATGGACCCGTTGTTCGCGGAATTCGGTATTTACCACCCAGAAGGACAGTTGTACAAACCGGTGGATCACAACGTGCTGATGAAGTACAAGGAATCCGAAAAGGGCCAACTGTTTGAGGAGGGCATCAATGAAGCCGGAGCAACCTCCACGTTCATCGCCTCGGCAACCTCCTACTCCACGCACCTCTATCCGACCATTCCGTTCTACACCTTCTACTCGATGTTCGGGTTCCAGCGCGTGGCTGATTTGATTTGGTCTGCAGCCGATCAACGCGCCCGAGGATTCCTGATGGGCGCCACTTCCGGACGCACCACCCTCAACGGCGAAGGATTGCAGCACCAAGACGGCCACTCACTCTTGATGGCGCACTCCAATCCCGCTGTTCGCGCTTGGGACCCAGCCTTTGCTTACGAGCTGGCCACCATCATCCGCTATGGAATCGAAGAGATGTATGCTGAAAACAAAGACGTCATTCATTACATTGCGGTCTACAATGAAAATTATCCGATGCCTCCGAAGCCGGAAGGCGTTGACGAAGGCATCCTTCGCGGCATGTACTTGCTCCGAGGGGCTCCAAAAGGTGACGGACCGGTCGTGCGGCTCATTGGCTCAGGCCCAATCATGGTTCAAGTTCTCGACGCTGTGGAGAAGCTCGAAACATTTGGCGTGCGATGCGAAATCTATTCCGCCACTTCGTACGGAGAATTGCGACGAGAGGGACTTGCTTGCGACCGGCACAACCGCCTCCATCCCACTGAATCCCCCCAGCAGCCTTGGATTGAAACCTTGCTGAGCGAAGACGTTCCTACCGTGGCTGTTTCCGACAACATGGCCGCAGTGCCCGACATGATTCGTCAGTGGGTGACCGGCCACTACACGGTGCTGGGTACAGACGGCTTCGGTCGTTCCGACACGCGAGAAGCCCTGCGCCGCTTTTTCGAAATTGATGGAGCAGCCATCGCTCTCGCCGCCCTTTCCTCGCTTGTTCGAGACGGCTCGGTTGATGCCAAGGTGTACAAAAAGGCTGAGAAGAACTTCGGAGTCTCGACCGAACGAAACGACATCACCGAACTGTGAGGCAGGCCTGGCCAGCAGCAGATATGCGTTTCTTCACGCCGAATCACTTTATTGAGGACATCATTCGATGAAAGTGATGAACGCCTCGCTCGTGTTCAGGAGAGTAGCGTCCTCGTGAATAGGATTCAGATCGAAGCCCTTTCATGCAGTTTTCAACCACAAATTGGTCCTGCAGTTCCACCTTGTCAAGTTCGGCACCAGCGCCCATATTGAGCAAGTCTTCCCTCTTGACATAACTCCTGAACAGCACCTGCGTCGAATCCACGCTTGTGGGAACGACAATGTTCACGGAGATGCCCCAAGGGTAGACATTGAGCATAAGGTTCGGGTACAGCCACCAGTAGTAGGCGGCGATGTTTTTCCCGTAATCGATTGAGTCCTCGGGAAGTTCAAAGCATATGTCTCCATCAGCCGCCAGCCCAATTTGCAAAACTCCGTGCTCAAAGCATTCCGTCGTGTATCCGTCCTTGCCGAGGGCGTCGTTGAGTTCCGGGTGGACAAATGGTATGTGAAAACCCTCCAAATAATTGTCAACGTAGAGCATCCAATGTGCGTTGATGTCCCAATCTCTGTCTTGGGCAGCATCGTGTTTGAGTTCGTTAAGGAACCATCCGATTCGTTCCTCGACGGGACGGAGCATCGTTTCTAGAGACGATTGGGAATGAAGGGCCGTGAATTCAAAACCATTCCAGGTTTCAAGGCGATATGCCGGGAGGTTGTCCGAGTGGGTGGGGAAATCAAGCGCTTGCTCAAACCCTGGCATGTGCTTCAGCGTTCCATTGCGTCGAAAGGTTCGTCCGTGGTAAGGGCATTGAATCGTTTTCTTATTCGAGTGCTCATGGCACAGAACCATTCCACGATGCGTGCAAACGTTCGAAAGAAGATGGACCCCCTCGTCGGTTTCGGTGCGAATCAGAGGCTCATTCAAAATTGAATCGAGATGATGAAGCGGTGCAATCGCGGACTTGAATTGGTCACTTGAGCCAAGAAACTGCCAGGTGGTTTTGAACGCCTCCATTTGGTTTTGAAAGCACTCGGGATCTGTGTAATGTTCGGAGGGGAGAGTTTTTGCAACCCGGATATCGGAATTCACGAGGTCATCCGACATGACCCCAATGCTGTGGCTCATCGTCTTGAGGCTTGCGTAGCGGCTGAACCCAACCTTCACTTTGGGCACATTTTGTGAAACGAACCTCCAAAACAGAAGACCGGAAATGTCACTGCATGTGGGGGCTTATTCTGCTCATCGCCATCGTGGCGTTTGCTGCATTCAAACTCACGCTCATCCTTTACCGTCGCCGTCGCTATCCTGAGCCTCACGAAGATTGGTCGCTGATCGACTTGGACGACATCTCTTTTCCCAAAGAATTCCACTGGGGAACGGCTACGGCCGCACATCAGGTAGAAGGCCATCTTACGAACAATTGGTCAGAGCATGAACGCCGCAAGGGGTTGGAACTGAGCGGCGCGGCTTGCGATCATTGGAATCGATGGCCAAGTGACTTTCAACTTCTCAGCGATTTGGGAATGACCTCCTACCGGTTTTCCGTTGAATGGAGCCGCCTCGAGCCTCAAGAAGGCGTGTATGATGACGAGGCTCTTGCCGTGTATTCGGCGATGGTGGACGATTTGCTAGCCCGGGATATTCGTCCGGTGGTAACCCTCCACCACTTCTCTCACCCCCAATGGTGGGAGGCTAAAGGAGGGTTTGCAGAGGAGGGCAACCTTCCACTGTTCGTTCGGCATTGTGAGCGCGTGTTCGATGCCCTCTCCGACCGAGTTTCCACGTGGGTTACCATCAATGAGCCCACGGTGTTCTCCACCATGGGCTACACCCTCGGCATGTTTCCTCCCGGAAAGCGCTCACTTCGTTTGACACTAAGGGTCATGCGGAACCTGTTGCGCGCCCACGCCATGGTCTATCGCTCACTGAAATCCAAGCAGCCAGAAGTCCAGATTGGCATAGCGAAAAACGTCACGCTCTTCGACCCCAAAAACCGCTGGAGCCCCGTAGATTGGCCATTGGCTCGGCTTCTCGAGTGGTTCTGGAACGGTGCATGGCGCAGCGGCATTCTCAATGGAAAAATGTGGTTCACAGAGATTCCACAAGCCAAAGGGTCCCTGGATTTCGTCGGCTTGAACTATTACACGCACGTCCTTACTGGCCTTTCACTCCCCGCTCTTCGGAACTTGAAATTCCCTAAACGCGCCCATGAGGTGGCCACGGAGTTTGGTTATCCAATGTACGCCGAAGGGTTCCGCAGGGCCATTGAATTCTTACAGCCACTTGGCGTACCTATTGAGGTCACCGAGAATGGGGTGGCAGACGCAAACGACAGCCTTCGTAGTGAACATTTGAAACGGCACCTGTGGGTGCTTTCCAAAGCGATTGAAGACGGGCATGATGTTCGTTCCTACCACCACTGGTCACTGCTGGACAATTTTGAATGGGCGGAAGGATACGCAATGCGATTTGGCCTCCACGAGGTGAATTTTGAAACTCAAGAGCGCACGCTCAGGTCCAGCGGCCAAGTGTATCGTGAGATTGCTCGCCTCTGACAGGATTCACTTCCTCAATCCATGGCGTTTTTCATAGACTTCGAGGCGTTTGTTCATCGCCTTTTCAATGCCTAAGTAGTCGATATAGAACGTGATCGCTCCGGCGATGAACAAAATGAATCCACCGAGAAGTGAAAGTGTTGCAATCGTCGGTTCCAACGCGTCGAGAGTAAAGACCATCATCGCGCCGACCACCATCAATACACTCCCAAGCGTCTTCCTGCTTTTCCGAGGGACCTCGGGTATACCAGCCTCCTCGAGGACCTCTTCGAGAGCAAGATTCTTCTTCTTCTTCCATTTTTCGACGGAACTTGCGATGGTCGTAATGATACTAAATCCAATAATAAGACCTCCAATGCAGACAGCGAATGCGCCGCATACGGCGTCAATACCTCCATCATCGATCATCAGTATAGCGAAGAAAGGGCTGATGATCACGAAGACCAATCCAAGAATACTTGCTGCCTGAGATGGTTTTTCGCCGCTGATTTCGATGTAATTATGGTAGGCTGCACTCGGTTCCTCAAAGGCGCCCTCGGAGGTCGAGTTTGCTTCAGCAATCACCTCGGGAATGTTTTGCGGGTCTTCGTCTGCAGAATCGAGCGTCCCTACAGAAATGGATTGTGGTGGCAGCTTTCCTTCGACGTCCATGTTGTCCCGCGTCCTAGATTGGGTACAATGTTTTTGGCGAACTGCTCAATGGATAGCC
>Ga0181379_1001570_pt1 | contig 10744 bp, 14 predicted proteins | sample 2SPOviralmetaG_FD_130115 | JGI IMG/M metagenome (GOLD analysis project Ga0181379, IMG submission 130115) | Marine viral communities from the oligotrophic San Pedro Time Series (SPOT) site, San Pedro Channel, CA, USA - 2 SPOT_SRF_2009-07-10 | ecosystem: Environmental > Aquatic > Marine > Strait... | reverse complement strand
GTTGAGGTTCGCGGGGCAAATGCTCACCCAGTGTTTAAGTCGCTTGCTGAGCAGCAAGGTGGTCCGAACTGGAATTTCAATAAGTATTTAGTTTCCAAAGACGGGAAAGTGGTTTTTAAGTTTGGTAGCGGTACTAGCCCAAACTCTGCTGAACTAACCAATAAAATTGATGCGCTCTTGTGAGGAAAATATGAGTCACGCTCAGAAAGTAATAAGCAATGACCGATTCAAGGATGGACAGCGTCAGGCGTATCGTCAAGGCACGCAAGCAATCATCAATGTCACAAACCTTCGCTTGAGAACGTTTATCGGGTTTAATCCTGAAGAGCAAGAGAAGCAACAGGACATTGTTATCAACGCCGAAATACACTACCCCGCAAACAAGCTTTGCTTGGAAGACAACGTGGAAAATGCTCTCAACTACAAAGATATTACCAAGAAGGTAATCAAACACGTAGAAGATGGGCGTTTTCTGTTATTGGAGAAGTTGGTCAGTGATGTCGTTGACCTGTGTAGCGAGCACGAATGGGTAAGCTATGCGAAAGTAAAAATCGACAAGCCTCACGCGTTACGCTTTGCCGATTCTGTATCACTCACTCTTGAATATAGAAAATAGGGAACGCCTCGATGGAAGCTATTTCAAAACAGAACATCACCCCAAAAATGAGCCGCGAGGCACACGCTGTGCGTGACGCACTTCTTGAAGCTGGGCTTGAAACACCGTTATTGCCTAGCACGCTTACTACGGATCAAAAGTACGAGCGCCTTAAGTCATTATTTACTGATGTGGTAACAACCTTGGGGCTAGACCTTAATGACGATAGCCTTGGCGAAACGCCGCACAGAATCGCCAAAATGTACGTGCGAGAAATATTTTCTGGCCTCGACTACTGCAACTTCCCGAAGATTTCAGTCATCGAGAACAAGATGAATGTGGACGAGATGGTGACTGTTTCCGGTATCACGGTCACGAGCACCTGCGAGCATCACTTTGTCACCATCGATGGCACTGCAAAGGTCGCATATATACCAAAGGGCAAAGTGATCGGGCTATCTAAGATAAACCGAATCGTTCGATTTTTTGCGCAACGTCCGCAAGTGCAAGAGCGCCTCACCCAGCAAATTTTGGTTGCTCTACAGACATTACTTGGAACCGATGACGTGGCTGTATCGATTAACGCCACTCACTATTGCGTGAAGTCGCGTGGCATAATGGATGCAGGTTCAGCGACCTCAACCACATCGCTTGGCGGATCATTCAAAGCGAATTCAAGAACCCGCCAAGAATTTACTAGCCAAGGCTAGGTTCGCAGGGACAGAGTTGATAGCGATTTAGGAAACGTATGAGTTCATCGAAAACTATTGTCATAACGGGCGTTGCGAGACGTCTTGGCTTGGCATATGCAGAGCACTTTCTCAGTAAGGGTTGGCACGTAATTGGTACGTATCGATCCGATCGACCTGCACTCAAATCCTTAAGAAACAAAGGCGCTGAGCTTCATCAGTGCGACTTCCAAAACTCTGGCTCTGTCGATGCGTTTATTGACAGGGTGAAAGCGGATTACCCAAAACTTCGAGCAATTATTCATAATGCATCCGATTGGGTTTCTGAAGGTGGCGACACGTCGAATGAGCAAGTATTCGATCGCATGATGATGGTACATACGAAAGTTCCGTACCTTATTAATTTAGCGCTTAAAGATGCGCTTAGCGCAAATGGTGAAGAGTTAGGTGATATTATTCATGTGACCGACTATGTTGCTCAAAGCGGCAGTAAAAAGCATCTTGCATATGCGGCGAGTAAAGCTGCTTTAGAGAGTTTAACGCTGTCATTTTCTGCGGCTTATGCGCCAGTCGTTAAAGTTAACTCAATCGCACCTGCACTGCTCATGTTTAATGAGCATGACGACGATGCTTATAAAGCCAAGGCTCTCAAGAAAGCAGCACTCCCTTGGGAAGGAAGCTTTGATGCGGCGATTGAAGCAGCTGAATATCTTATTAACAGTCGCTATGTAACCGGCCGCATCATGCATTTAGATGGTGGTCGGCACTTAAAGTAATCTCTGTTTACAATACTCGCAGATAAATTCTTTCTACTGGATCAATATTGTCTGATTCAGATACGTCTAAGTGAAACGACAAGACAATACACTAACACTTTCACTCGCTAATGTTCGAAACAAGAATCGCCCTTCGGGGCGTTTTTCGTTCCGATAAAATGCTGTGATCTATTTAACAGCTAGGGACGTAGTAAAGTAGATGTCACCCGCACAGGTGCCTATTTTTTCATGTCTTGTCCCTTAGCCGCAGTGTTCGCACTGCGGCATTTTTTATGCAACAGCCTCTCGTTTTCTGTGGCCATGACCATCACGCATGTGCTCTAACTCTTCTCCAAAAAAGCCTGCACCAGTTAGCTGATATGCTTTTGCGAACCCTCTAACATAGCGCCCTTCAGTCGGACTTAGCTTAAAAAGCTTAAAGTCACTCAAGCTGCTCAAGTCGTGAATTTGCTTGCCAAAGCGTCCGGCTAAACAATCAATGCCGGTTGCCCAATCGTCGCTCCCAAATTCTAGCATTTGAGCATCGACCGAATAACTGACTCGCTCCAAGGCAAACAATTCTTTTGCCTCTGACTCATCTGCGATGAGTAAAACGGAGCCTCGAGCATGATGTTCGAGATTAATAGCATGCTTTGCTAAATCGCTAAGCAACACATAAAAACACTGCTCACCGACAGCGTATGGCGCGTATGACGCAAACGGCATTCCCTCGGGGGTAATCGTTGATAGATGTAATGTTTTACGCTCAGTGATAAACGATTCGAGCGCATTACTAATTTTTGAAACCTTCTTTTCGTTCATTGTCTTGTCCTACTCTGTTAATCGAGAATTGTTACGTCGCGCTTAGATCGCAACATATTAAATTTTTCAAGCTGAAGACGGTCTATTTCTCCGCCCAAGTCTCTCCCTAAAAACACTTTAAAAATGCAGTTTGAATCGTCATCCTCAAACACAAATGCGTAGCTTGATCGACCACGATGCGCTCTATCTTGAAAACGTATGTTGGCAACGTTATCCAAGCGTAAGTGGCCCTTAAAGCCACTACCTCCGCTCTCAGCAGAGACTTCGTGACCGAAGTTGTAAAAGCCTTCCCCCTCCTTTCCTAGCGGGAAGCTCCCTTTGAATTCAAAGACACTTCCATGTGAAAAAACGATAGTTGTTACAGGCCCCCAACTAGATAACTCTTCAAGCAAGGCCTGCACTGAGCACGTCGTTAGATCTAGATACTCCATAACGCCTCCATCGCCTTAAAATTGATAATTAGCAGCAACAACAACTTCACGACCAGCCTCATAAAGTTCTGACCAGGCTTGTCAGTAGTATTGGTCTGCAAGGTTATTAACATTCAGGTCACAACGAAGGTCGCTTAAGGCTTCTGGGTTCCATGATGCAAACACATCAAGGGTGGTGTAATCGTCGTATACCGTGGCATTGGTATTTTGCGCATAACGCGTTTTATCTTGGTCTTGTGTATGGCTTACTCGAGAGCCAAGAGAAAAAGTGTTTGTTAATTCAGCTTGTACAAGCGCGGACACCGTATCAGCGGAAATACCTGTCAGGTCTTCGCCTATATCCGCATCACGGCCTCTAACCTGGCCATAAGAAAGCGACGACGTAAGTGATTCATACTGATATTCAAGCTCAAGCTCAAAACCGTTTAACTCAGCATTCGAAACATTTACAAAGTAGCTGTTTCCTGGGTTCGGCATGCCTGGGCCAAAACTTGGTGCGTCAACAACCTGCTCGATGAAGTCTTTAACGTCATTTTGGAAAGCTGCTGCCGTTATACGCAGCGCATCGTTCCCTAGTAGGTTCTGTTGCTGCCATTTGCCAATCACTTCGATGTTGGTAGATTTTTCTGAATTCAGGTCAGGGTTCGGCAAAAATGTATTACAAAATCCTGGCCCCATACAAAAGTGCGTACCCGAGCTATACAGCTCTTCAACACTCGGTGCACGAAACGCCTCGTCACGCCTTAATGTCAGATTTAAAGTTTCCGCAGCATCCCAAACCAATGCAGATGAAACAGTTAAATCACTATCGCTGTTCTGACTGTTTAGATTCTTAGCTTCGGTTTCAAAGTCATCAAAACGAAGACCTAGTTCAGCGCGTAAATCGCTAATCAAGGGGAAGTTTAGTTGGGTATACACAGCCTGCGTGTTTGATACAGCGTCTGGTGGAGTTGGTCGACTCGTTCCGCTGCGTTGGCCATCATAATTTTGCTCATGGACCTCCATTCCTAACTTCCTAACAACCACTGAAGTTGCCCTTGAGTCATCACATGGCTTACATCAAGCCCCACCCCATTTTGCTCTGTCTGATCCTGACGACCATCGCTAAGCCGCTGCTCCTCGATCGAAATATCGTCCCAATAGAGCTTTGTATCGAGAACGTTTTGCTCTTCCAGACTCGCCCATGAGTAATCAACGACTGCACTTTGAGTGGTTTGATCCAGATCGACGAGAAAAACGCTGGTACCATTGATGGGTGCGGAAGCGTTGTTGGGTATATGCCCCTCAGTTTTCTCGTTTCGATAGCTGAGGCCAAGCGTTTGTTGCGCATCGATAAACCAATCTTGCTTAACCAAGAAGCCTAACGACTCTTCTCCAGAGCCTTCAAGCGTTTCGCCATTCCCAAGCTCGATATCGTCTTGATCTCGCGAGTAGCCAGCTAAGAGCCAGTCAAATTGACCAGACCTAGCCGCTATGCCGGCGGAGAAATTAGTGCCGTCGTTGTTGCTGTTGTTAGACAACGAACCATACCCTGCCGTGTTTTTCCCGGTTCCACTATCACTGTCAGACGCTTGGCCATAACCTGTCAGCAAATCGCTCGCATCAATTGTTTGTTGCGCAACAACCCCACCAATTGCACCCGAGCCCCAAATACTTGATGCAGGCCCTTTCAACACCTGAACGTCTTTTATCAACGACGGGTCTAAAAAGTACGATGCTCTATGGCCAGACTGAAAACGAACAGGCACACCGTCGACCGTTTGCAATACTTTCGCACCGCTCAAGCCTCGTATTGATAGGAATTGATGTGAGCTTCTCGGCCCACCTGAACTACTCACATTGCTCGTATGCTTTACAAGCTCGGCAGTACTACCTGCCGCTCGGTGCTGGGGCTCGCTTGGTGAGACGACCGCGCTGGAACGGCTTAAAGACTGCTGATCAGTTTCGATTTTAGTTGCTGACACTTCGACAGTTGGCAAAGCAAATTCAGCTGCTTCTGAGGTAGCGTTTGATAACGCAAACGGTGGTTGATCCTCGCTGACTTCAGCATATGCCAAACTCGTTAATAGGATTCCAAATGGTGCATATGCAACAGATAACTTCTTCATTTTTACTACTCGCTGTTGATGTTCTTTTTTTAAGCTAGCAAGCTTTTTCCTTTTTGTAAATGATAATGATTCGTATTTTCATTTTATTTCTATGTAGATAGACTGCGCAGCCATCAGAGCCACAGTGTTCAATCAGTGGGGTTCTGGCTTGATGAGTTAAGTGCTTTTCACGAAGCAACTAAAAAACTGATAACCACTTGAGAGCGAATGACAGACCGATGCCCGTACACAAACTCAAACCGAGCAAGCTTGCGATATGGCGAGGGATTTTTGCGGTCTCATCTCTTTGGTTTTTAATGCATGAGCCCTTAACTCGCAGCATCACGAAAGACTCGGTTTCTGATGTTACGCAATCATTCGCGCCTGACAATACAGAAGTCGCCGTGCGCACAGCAGGCGTATCGTTTAGCCTGTTGTCGGCAACAGAAACATCAGACACACCACGCATCAAACCCACACCTCAAACCGAAGAGCTAGAGCAAGCATCAAAAGAACTAGAACTACAGGCCCTAGAACCACAGGCACGAGAACCACGGACTCTTGACCAACAAAAACAAGAACTAAAGGAACCGAAACGAACACAACCAGTAACAGGCCAAACCGCCTTAAAAGAAGTAACGAAGGAAACGGCTAAGGGCGTGGCGAGAGAAGTCGCAGTTTCTGAAACGTCACCAGAAATAGTTACACCGAAGCAAGAGCCAACAGAAGAACAAGCAAACCCTACAACCGCACTATCAGACGCAGCTAACGCTGTCGCCGCAAGTATACCGGTCGCAGTTTCAACACCAGCATTTTTAGAACCACCACAAGCGCCGCACTACCCTCGCTCAATGCGCTCAAGAGGTCTAGGCGGCGTCGTCATTGTTGAGGTGCTTATTGGTGCAAAAGGAAATCAAACGGAGCTTGAAATAGCAAAGAGCTCCGGCTTACCTGCGCTAGACCAGTCAGCGCTTTCGGCCGTTCGCAAGTGGCGCTTCAAACCGCATGCCGTAAACGGAATCAACGTAGCGTCAAGGGTTCATATCCCTGTCCGCTTTGCCATCAATTAGCGAGAAATCCATGAACACCTTTGAAATTCTAGCAAGCCAGCTCGGGCCGCTGACATTACCCCTTTTAGCGATGGGCCTCAGCGCCATAGTTATTGGTCTGGAGTCTATTGTACAAACGCTTTACTACTGCATGCAATCAAACAAAAAAGACCTGGAGTTGCTTTATGCAGCGAACTCGCACCTCGACACCAAGTTACTTGACGATGTTGTAGAGCTTTTTCTTGCAGAGCGCATACAGAAACAGAGTGGCCGAGTAAAGCTATTAAACCTGATTGCCGCTATCGCGCCAATCACAGGCCTGCTCGGCACGATACTCGGACTGATATCCGCATTTGAAGCCGTGGCTAAATCCACATCAGGCGTCAATCCCACGCTTATTGCCGATGGCTTAGGGCTCGCAATGTACACAACAGCAGCAGGACTCGCGATCGCTTTACCCTGCATTTTAATCACGCATGGCGTAACGTTTATCTCAGAAAATAATATTCAATCGCTTGCATCGAAACACAACCTTAAGAGTCTTTCTTCCCGAAGTGACGCTGATTTGGGTGCTTTCGCGTGATTCGAACACAGCCACTAAAGACATCTCACAACTTCGATATGACAGCACTTATCGACATTGTGTTTATCGTCATCGTGTTTCTCTTACTGTGCATCAATACTGCCCTAGTAGAGCTATCGGTGGACCTCCCTCGTTCAGAAAAATCTGCGCCAGCTGAAGCTACCGAGGACACACAAACGGTTGTTATTCAATTAAACCAACACCCACCGTATTTCTCGCTACCCAATGAGCTCGGTGTGAGCTACAGCGAGCTTGGTTTCGATGAGCTGAAAGACTTACTCCTTTCCAAAGGCACAGCAAGCGATCAACGCATTGAAATCGCAAGCCACAAACGTGCCCCCGTCGAGCCGTTATTACAACTTCTTGAATTTTTAAACCCGCACCAACTCAACAACACACATATTTTGATGGAACACACGCCATGATTACTCTTAAAGAACTGAAGCTGTTTTCAGCTATTGCTTTACTACTTTTCGCAACAACCGTGAATTCGGCGCAGCGCATCATTAGTGTTGACCTTCGTGCAACACAAATTATTCAACAACTTGATGCCACATCCTTCCTTGTCGCTGCTGATTTGAGTTCGAGACACCTGCTGGAAAAAAATGAAATTGCCAACATTGGTTATCACAGAGCACTTTCTACCGAAGGACTTCTGAGTCTAAAGCCGACGATCTTAGTCGGTTCCGAAGCGATGGGCCCAGCGAGCACACTCGACATACTTGCGCGTACAGGAACCAAAATCGTGCAATACCAAACGCCTTACACCCTTGAACAACTCGAAAAGAATGTTCGCGTAATATCGACCGCGCTTGAGCAGGAAGAACATGTAACGAAGGTTCTGCACGCACTAAGTCAGAGTATCAATGCGCTAAACGCCTTGAGTACGCAATACCAAACCGCGCTTTTTCTACTGAGCGCACAAGGAGGCCATGGTGGCATTGCTGGGATCAATACAGGCGGTAGTGCATTTTTAATGCTTGCTAGGCCTAACTAACCTCGCTGATTACGAAGGTTATCGGAAAGTGTCTGCGGAGGGACTCGTCGCGCTTGACCCCGATGTTATTATCGTGGCGAGTGCTAACAATAAAGTCGAAGAACAAACGCAGAGCAGCGCTAATATCTACTCAAATAGCTACACAAATAGCAAAACCGATAATAACGGTGTTTATAGACTGACACGTGCCGCGAAAGCTGGACGCGTATTTACAATCAACCCTCGTTCATTAATTGCAGGTCTGAGTTTTGAGTCTATCGAGCAAGCGGTCGCCTTAAAAAGCGCGCTCACTAAACAGCCGAAGCTATCAGCAGCCCTGGGCCTCTCAAAATGAGGCTGCCCTTTGTTTCGACGATGACAGCCCTACTCATCGGCATCGCTGTCATCGCCCTACTATCTGCAATAACCGGCCCGGCTTCGGTTAGTTTGTTATCCCTCGTTGAGAACGCGTTCTCTCACTTCTCGATATCTGATAGTTCGTTAAATTCGGCTGCAATCACCGATTCCTTAGAGTGGATTGTATTTCTAGAGCTACGCTTACCGCGCGTTGTTTTTGCTTTATGCATCGGCTGCATTCTCGCCCAAAGCGGCGCTACCATGCAGGGACTGTTTAGAAACCCGCTTGCAGATCCCGGAATTATTGGTGTGTCTTCTGGCGCTGCGCTTGGTGCTATTGCAGCGATTGTGTTGTTACCCGCCGAGTGGAAAGTTTGGAGCGTTCCGCTTATGGCTTTCGTATACGGCCTAGCAACAACATTGTTCGTTTATACACTGGCCCATAATGCACGTGGGACCTCTGTACTCATTCTATTACTCGCAGGCGTCGCGATTTCGGCATTCTCTGGCGCTGCCATTGGTCTTATGAGTTATTTTGCTGATGACGCCAACTTACGAGAATTAAGTGTTTGGCAAATGGGTACCTTGGCGAATGCAAGCACCCAACATCTGTTACCAATAACACTTTTTACTATCGGACTGGCCTATGCGGTTCAACGTAATGCCGCCAGTTTAAACGCCTTACTCTTAGGGGAACCCGAAGCTCGTCATCTAGGCATCGACGTTGAGAAACTAAAGCGTCACAGCATGTTGCTTGTGGCACTCGGCGTTGCGGTATGCGTGTCCTACAGCGGCATTATTGGATTTATTGGCTTAGTAGTGCCGCACTTAGTACGCATGTTAATCGGGCCTGATCATCGGTTTTTATTACCACTAAGCCCGCTAATGGGTGGTTTGTTATTGCTTACCTCTGATTTGATTGCGCGCATATTAATAAGTCCTGCCGAACTACCCATTGGTTTAATCACTGCACTGATGGGCGCGCCGTTTTTCGTCGCGCTGCTAATACAAGAACGAAAGAGAGTAAGCTGAACAATGCTAATCGCTAAACATTTACGCTTCGTAAAGAACAAACAAGCACTGCTGGACATCGACCACATTAAATTCAGCTCGGGCCAGTTTCATAGCATTGTCGGTCCAAATGGCGCTGGAAAATCAACCTTGCTGAAAGCATTGATCGGCGATATTGGTGCCGCGCAAAGTGTTCGAGAACTACACCACATCAGCTTAATAAATGCGCCAAAGCTTAATACTGCGAGACAGCTCGCGTATCTACCACAACATACCCAGCTTAGTTTTTCATTCAGCGCACGCGAAGTGGTTGAGCTTGGATTTACACCACATGCTATTTCCCGAACGCAACGCGATCAAATAGCCGACGATATTAAGCAAGCGTGCGATTGCTTGCATCTGAAAAGCAAGCGCTACCCCAAACTATCAGGCGGTGAGCAACAACGCGTAAATCTCGCTCGTGCTCTAGTGCAACTCTGTCAAGCAAACGAACAAGGCTGCTTACTATTGGATGAGGCGTTCTCTGCACAAGACCTTGGTCAGCAAAACTATCTGCTGGGTATGCTTGGCGAATTAGCGAGAGAGAAAAATCTCACGGTTATTGCTGTCCTTCACGACCTAAATCAAGTGCTCAATTATTGCGATAACGCGCTACTCATCGATAACGGAAAACTTGTAGATTTTGGCCATCCAAAGGAGGTTATAACCCGAGAGAATCTTTCTAAGTCTTGGAACTACAGCGCAGAGTTCAGCCAAACTAAATCAGGAAGAATGGTCGTGGTCTGAGGCATAAACAAAACAGAGTCCTTAACCATCACCAGAGAGGACGCCTAAGCAATCACGAGCGAACAGGTCTAAGAAAGGATCGACAGCGCTTATCTATGCGAGTAACGTGAAGTTTACAAGCAATAAAGCCCGTATCGAACCGGTTAACTGATATAGGTTCTGGTCGACAATTATAAAAGCCGATACAGGCAACAAAATCTTTTATCCAACAAAGTTTCTTACTGAGGGAAAACAGTGTACTTAAATCTATCGGACTTACCGTCTTCTGAAATCTATCATCTGCTGACACAAACAGTCATTCCTCGGCCGATAGCATGGATACTCACTGAGAACGACCGCCCTGAGAACACTCAATACGATCAATACAACCTTGCTCCTTTTTCTTTTTTCAACGCAATGGCCAGCAACCCACCTGCATTTGTTGTTTCGATTGGAAAAAAGACCGAGACGCAGGAGAAAGATACTCGCGCTAATTTAAAGGAAGGTCATTCTTGTGTTGTGCATATTCCGCAAGTAGGTCAAATGAGTAACGTATCTGACTCTGCGGCAACCAAAGATTATGGCGATTCTGAGCTGGATTCAATTAATCAAACGCTAATAAAT
>Ga0181379_1001569_pt1 | contig 10747 bp, 3 predicted proteins | sample 2SPOviralmetaG_FD_130115 | JGI IMG/M metagenome (GOLD analysis project Ga0181379, IMG submission 130115) | Marine viral communities from the oligotrophic San Pedro Time Series (SPOT) site, San Pedro Channel, CA, USA - 2 SPOT_SRF_2009-07-10 | ecosystem: Environmental > Aquatic > Marine > Strait... | reverse complement strand
GATGTAATTGTTAAGTACAGCGCGGTTGCGATGTACGAGCCTAGTCTCCTTTCCGATACTGCAAGAGTAATCGACTCAAAAATCACTGGCCAGTCCTTCCCAATTAAGGTCTTTATTAAGATGAGAGAGGGTGCAAATATTGGCTCTGTAGTTATTGCCAAGAAGACCGACAGAGGGCTAATAACTCAGCCATTCACTCCCCACGGCTGCACAGTCAGTGTTTCCGACACTGGAACTCCTGATACTCATAACGGGGGCGGAGCAACTACAAGCGCAGCTACAAAGTCAATTGGTGTATTTAGCCATCCAGGTGCTCTTAACCCTTCTACAGATTACTCGTACATTGATTATTCTCAAGATATCGATAACCCAGTAGATAATTCTAAGAAATGCTATAGCTTCCTATCCCCTACGGCTCTTGACGGAGCGGGATTCTCTGGTACTGGCGATTACCCACTTAGGTTTCTTAAGTTTAAAGACTCAGGAGACCCGGTTGGAGCTTTCTACATTACTGCGGGTAAGCCTCAGGAACTTAGCTTAGACGAAATCTTCAATTATGACGGCGAGTCTGTTACTCCAAGTTTCTGGAATAACAGAGCCTTATTTATGATCGCAAGAGATATCTCTGGGACCGATGGGGATCCTAAACCCAACACCGATGGTAAGCTTTCAGTAACATTGAACTACAAAGAGCAATAATAGATCACTATGGCAATTGAATCTACTAATTTTTTCAGTTTCTTACGACAAACTAGATCACCAATTGGTCTTGTAGATCAGTATAGTTTAAGCGAGATTTATGCTTCTAGCCAAGATGAGGCCCTTGAGAATCTTCTGCTTAACCCAGCAGGCTTAAATCAGATTTTTGGCTTAACAACTGCAAATCCCTCTGTAGCTAAAGAAGATATCCGTTTGATCGGTGGCCTAAATACCTCTGTTATCGAGTCTTTGGCCCTAGCCGACGAAGTGGCTCCTAGTATTACTTCCGAGCTTAGCACTTTTGTTCGAGTTGGAGATGACGTTGGCGAACCTGGCAAGCAAACAAATCTTTCTAGTTCTCAGTCCGATAACGTAATTGTTTACCATGGTGGACTAGCAGCTAAAAACATTGAATATAGATACTTAGACATTGACGGACAAAAAAAGACTCTGGCTGTCTCCACTTCTAGAGAGAGCCAATTTAACTCTCAATCAGACGAGCAATCACGATACACAAATGCGCTTTATACCGGTCTTCTTAGAGTTAGAAGACGCGGGCATTTTAACGAGCTAAAACTTCGCCAACCTCTGTTTATTAAGAAGGGGGGCATTGACGAATCTCCAGGCGCGATTATGAGGATCCCAACGTACCTGAAATACGCTACGCAAACGTCTACCCCAAGCGTTAGGATTCTTAATGCATACGCGACTAAAAACTCTCCGCTAGAGCTTACTATTAAGATCAATGGCAGAGGCAGCTTTAAGCTTGGTACTATTGTCTCTCAAAGCTCACCTTATTACTTTGGATATGAAATCAGAAGGAAGAAAGACAATCTCCCGGTCTTTAGCAGTGCCTATACTGAAAACGCAGCTGGAGCTAAACCAATAGATACAGATGAACATGGCGCATTTGATTTAAACCAAAATGGCGGGCTTGGAAACGGAGTCGAATGTATCCTTTCTATTTATTGTACTCCCAGTCTTGTCAGATATCTTGATATTAGTGGGCTTAATATTGTCGAGGATGCAAGAGACATTGGTCTTGTTGGATTTGATAATCTCGAAGAGGTATATCTTAATAATAACGGACTTAAGTCAATTCCTACGTGGCTCAAGGTTAACTATAAGACTTTAAGAACCCTAAACTTTTCAGGTAATTCCTTCTGGAACAACGGAGCAACTGAGTACTGGGACCACCAAAACACCCCAAGTAAAGCGGGTGCTGATGCCGATGATGCTCCTCTCCTTTCTGCAACTCAGGTTCTTAGCTACTCGGGCTATAGAGATAGCCAATATGCAGATGTTGGAAATGTTGATGGTGAAGCAAAGTACGGAGACTACGACGGAACTCTCTCTACTGTTAGAGACCAAAATAACAATTTATACTACAATATAAGAGAGGCGTCTATCAACGGAGGCACTGTTGCCGATGTGACTCTCGATAATGGGTTCAGAGTCTTTAGTGCTCTTGAGACGTTGATCCTTGGACAGTCGTTCAGAGTTAGAAATGGTGATTTCTCTAAGGTCTACCCCGGACTAACTAGCTTGGGTCTTAGAAGATCTCAAGATGGCGGTCAAAGAGTCACTGGCCTGCTTCCTAAGATACACAATAATGGGAAGTCCGATGGATTCTCCTATGACCTCTCCGAGCAAAACAAAGTCGGCGGTAGTATTAAATGGGTTGGTGGTGTGGAACAATACGACCCGGTCACCGGGCCGTTGCAGTTCATCGGCCAATTCAAAATGACATCCTGGAACACTGATAGATGCGGTATCTCTTCTAAAAGGGCCTCTGGTGGCATTTGTACAGACGACAGCATGGTTGGGAACAAGGTTCCTACTACTACGGAGGACGGCGCTAACAAGTACTCCCACGCTATCTCCGACGCTCCAATCGCTTGGAGCAATTGGCTTGTGTATCTCAAGTCGGTTAACATGCGTGATAACGACGTTGCCTTTAACCTTGCCCACGGTACCGAGCTAGAGTGGAAAAAGCTACTTAGTGTAAATTTGAACTTCACAGGAATTGCATCAGGTGGTGGCACGCTTAATCCTCGCACAAAAATCACTTATAACATTAGCAAAACCGGAGGTACCACGGACGACTACAGCTACGGAGACGAGGACGCCTACGACAAACTAAATGCTAAGTTTTTAGAAACTATCAACGCATACGCTTCCAGCTGGGGCGGCAGAATGTTTGCTGTCGAAGGTAATGGTGGCAAAACTCTTAAGAATCTTCAGATCGGTAAATGCAACTGGACAGGGTACCTAGATGACGATGGTAATAGCTACATCTTCCCTAAAAACTTTGTAGATAGAGACCAGGCAAATCCTGAAGACCAGTCACCTTTAAACAAAATAAATATTCCAGAGATCTTCCAGGGGGGGACAAAAGAGCTTCAGTTCAGACCCGACGAGTTTGAGTCTATGGGTAACCTTTCATACTTGAACATTGACAAAAGCTACATGTGGGGTGTGTTTCCTGCTTTCCTGACACAAGAAAGCAGTGTTGTTGGTTCTGTGCCTATAGATATTAGGTTTAGAAACTCCAGGTTCTATGACCTGTCTAACATGAGCCCTAAAAGAAATCAAAGGTTTCTTCGGCTTCGTGGGGAATTCGGCGGAACGGGCAGGGGTGGTGTAATTATTCCTGACTTTGAGACCCCTGGCCCTAACAATAAGCTTTATGATGTTCGGTTCAGTAGCTCACTACTCTCCAATTATCCTTCCAACTGGCACGATCCTGCTAAAAGAGGTAAGCCGGTGTTTGCTGCTCTTGCGAACGCTCCTGGGGTTCCGAAAGTTAATGCCGGTGGCCCAACGGACTGGGAAAGCCTGACTGCTGAGCGTACTTCAGTCCCAACCACATTCACATCTCAAAACAGAAGGGGTGTGAACAAGGAAAGCCGACTCCTGCGTGCCGTCATCGACACTAACTTAACTACATACATAAGAGTTGGAGATAGAGTCTATGACGCGGCCTCCGGCGGTAGCTTTATTGGTGTAGTAAATCAAGTCAAGGATAAAAGCGGATCTTATATCATTATTAGTGAAGGGAGAGACTACACCGCAAAGAACTTATGGTTTGAAAGAGCGGGGGTTACATGCGAAAAATGGTTTAATAACTGTACCAACTTAAGAGAATTTTATGGTCAAAATTGTAGCCTTGCAGGAACCATCCCTCAGTTTAAAGGAAACAGAGGAAAGCTATTGAGAGTCAAGCTTCAGAACAACCTCCTCACTGAATACAAGAAAGGTACGTTGGCTGAGATCACAAATAAAAATGGAACGACAAGCAGACCTGAACTTATTGAGTTTAACCTAAGCAACAACCCTCTGGATATTGGATCTATCAGGAATATTATTTCAGATGCTTGGGATATCGCAAAACATTTTCGTTCTAATATCCGTCCGGAAAACCTTACAATTGATCTCACGTTTACAAAAGCAGACCTTGCCGCCGGGTCATTGGCTAATTACCAACTTGATGAGATATTCACGTCCACGATCCCTGCTAACCCAGATGCTGAGCCTCCCACTCCTGAAATTACGGACCCGCTCCGAATTAAATTTAACCAGCTGGGCTCGGGTGACTTTAAAAGAGTAAGAATTCTTATAAGTAACGGACTCTTATAACTAATATCTAAGAAATAAACCATGGCAATTGGACTAAGTAGATCTTTAAATCTTTCAGAAACTAACCTAAATCTAAAAGAAGCAGTTCAGAAGCTTTATGCTCCTGGCATCCAAGACGATATTGAGTTATTCTCTCTGTCTTCGCAGATTACCTCAAATATTATCTCTGGACCATCAACCGATCGTATTTGCCAAATCACCGCTCTTAGGTCTGAGTCCCTAAAGTCCCCTAGTGGAGATGTAGATAGGCGCACTAAGTTTATTACCAAAGACAACACTTTCTCTGTAAATGATTTGGTTTGGTTTGATAGATTTGAGTTGACCCCCAGCAACGACACAGAGGCAGTTAACCCCATTTTTTCTAAGAGCGGGTCTATTGCTGCAACCAAAATCACTTCTGGCGGCAAAGGTTTTTATTTCAAAGAAGCTTCTGCAACTAATGTAACCATCCCCAAGATTTTTACAGATGATACCCTGGTTATAGAAGATGTGACTCTGATAGGTGATATCTCTGGATCCTCTAGTGCCAAGGCCGAAGTTACCTTTATTGTAGAGTCGGACACAATATTTACCACATCTAAAGTAGAGTCCTGGGCCGAGCCGAGCGCGTCTAACTCCCCCGTTCTTGCAGGAGATACCTCTAATGTTAGTGGAACTTCAAATACTCTGGTTGTTTCCGATTTAGGACAATGGACTTACACTGCTTCTTCAGCTCTGGCACTCTCTACCGATCTAATTATCAATGTTAAGTATGCCAACGGACAAACAAAGCAATTTACTTTAGTTCCTAGACTCGCCACTATAGAAAATCAAACCGGGACAATTACTCTTGCACCAGAGGCAGACCCTGAAGACATTTACTACCTAACCAAGTGGACTGGGTTCTACACCAGAAGGTATATGGTTGGGTCGATTAAGATCACCACACCTGGCGCAGGATATCTTATGGGAGAAAGATTAGAGTTTAAACTAGAAACCGCAGTTAACGAGAAAACCAACTCTGAGTCTTGCATTATTACCCGTCAAGTTGGCGAGGAGTACTTCTCTCGTGAGCCTAAAATTTTTAATGATAGATATTATTATAGCGTAAGAGACGCTACCAGAAACGGATTTTATCTCTACGACACTATTGCTGATAAGTATGTCTATCTATCCCAGGAGAAAAAAGACGGAGACTTTAACACCATTGGCGCTAGAGAAATAAGACTTTTTAGATCTGATGCTATTTTTATTAACAACATCCTTCAGTTAAGATTCGCTCAGTCTAGAGTGTATATTGAAGGCTACGGCGACAGTTTTGGAATTATCGGCACTATATCTGGAGAGATTAAAAGCTTAACTACTAGATCCAATAACCTTCGCGACAACACGTTCCTATCTATTCAAAATACTAAAAATCCCGAAGAAGTTAACTCTGTTGAAAACACTCTAGGCTTTAGATATAACAGAGTTTTAGGATACAACACAAACATCTGGCAACGTTTAATTATGCGTGACCAGGACTACGTTTTAGGAACCACAGGAGTTGATGGAATTAAGCTTAAGAACAATGTTCAAATGACGCAGTTCAAGCTGGAAAATCCTGATATTAGGGTACCTGGATTGTTTATTAAGGTTGGCAACGAGTACAAGAGGGCTTATTCCACAACCGATAAGCCTTATCTACAAAACAATGACAGCGGTACTGGAGTTGTAAACCCTGCGGTCCTTGGCTCTACTACTTACGGAAAGTATTCACTATTTGCAGCAAATAGATACGAAGGAACTTGGTTTGGTTATAATACAGAGCTTAGTAGGTTTGCTCAAAGGATCTCTATTCCTAACATGGACGGAACAGGAGCTGGTACCAACGGAGCACTATACTATCACAAAGATTCCGCCACCGCTGGTATGCCCGTAAGCTCCAGAGAAAGAGAAGGAGGAACCTTCTATTACGAAGTCCCTCTCTTTACCTATACCCCTATTTAAGATTAGGAGGCGTAAGCTGGGTCGTTATCGGTTAGGATATTAATCGGCCCTTCTGTCTCACCGTTTTCTTTATTAGCAAACAGATAAAAGACTTCCTTAACAGGATCCTCATTAGAGAAGATAAGGCAATCTTTGAAGATATTATCGTTTCCTAAGCTGTTATACGCGCTTCTTGCGAACAGCCCGGTGTTGGTGGCGCGGCTATTAGTGTCAGGCGCTCCGATATAAGGACTTAGGTTAACTTTTAGCTTGTGAGTGTAGGCCCCAGTGTTAAATATAGGGAAGGTGGGAACCAAACTCGTAAGATCAGACCCTTCAGGGATAATGTTAGGTCTTTCATCTTCGTCAAAGTCGAAAGAAAATTCGTCGTTTACCAAAAGATGCTTATTGCCAAGGTTAGTCGAGCTTACTTGTGGCGAGCCAAAGTAGAAGTCGTACTCTCCCTCAGCTGCAGCATAGAGCTCAGTGTCCTTGACCACTGTATCCTTAAGAGTAACTTCCTGAGTCTGATATGGAGGATAGCATAATCCACCGAGTCCTGGGTTATCTGGGGTGGTCGGAGAATTATCGAAGTCAAAAGGAGTAACCGTTGCCGAAGGAGGTGAAGGGAGCTCTGTATTGAGGCCAAAGGGGAAAACCTGAGGGTTCACAATACCGGTGGTGTCTGGGTTAACGTATAAAGACTCGGCAAACGATAGGCCTTGTCCGTTGTCTGCTCTTGCGAATCCTAAGCCAGCGTTGTAGACAAACCAAAGACGCATTGTGGAACTGTCTTTGCTTCCTGATAGAGCACTTGCTTCACCAGATTGAATAGCTCCAGTACTGTCTGTCAACTTAGCAGGTGTTTTTGTTACCTCAAAAAAGTTGTAATAGAGCCTTACAGAGTGGGGAGCGGTGAGAGCGGGAGCGGTGCCAGAGTCAATCTGGTAAGTGGCGGACTCTGTAGCTGCGTCGTAATCAATAACATAGGCCGTAGCCACAGGAGAATCTTCATTATCAATCTGTCTACCAGAGTTACTTAAAGCATCCGAGTTTTGATAGAACTCAATCAAGGTTCCGTCGTAAACTCTGGCTAGCTCTTTATTATCGGAGATGCCAAAGTTACCAAACAAAGCACTATCAGTAATAACACCCTTGTCTGAAGCGGGGGGTGTTGCAGCAGCCGGGGTTACAGACGCGTCGGCGTTAGGTCTTGTTGCGAGGAGAAAGTCGATAAAGTATCTTGTTTCTGTAGAGTCCGCTGTGACGCCGTTGGCAGGGTCATACTTAAACTTATCAAACTTATAGAGATAGATAGACTTGTTGGCCTTAGTTCTGCCATTTGTTCCGGCGCCTGCGTCAACAATTCCTAAACCAGAATCACTTACCGTGCCTCTTGTTGTGCTATCGTACTCTTCGTCTGTGATCGTATTACTTGAATACTTTGCAGGGTAAAAGAGCATCTTGGCCCCGGAGTTGATGTCAACAAACTTCATTGAGTAGCTAGGGCCATTGAAGTTGCCGGCATCATCAAAGTCAGAGCTAAGAGGTAGCTGTAAGTTGGTCTGGATGTTGTTGCTATTCTGTCGAGCTCCGTTACCAAATGTTAGTGAGTTATCTTTGCTATGAAGAAGCTTACCTCCATTGTCTTCGCCAGCACCGTTAAATACCGAGGCCAGAGTGTTAACGGGGTAGGCGTTAATTGTTATGTTGCCGCCGTTACCAGCAGCATCTTCCTCGACCGAAATAAACGTGTAAAGCTCACCTCTGTTTCTTACTTCATCAGGAGTACTGTCGCCATTAGTATCGGCAAGGGGTTTAGGCCCGAGGACCTCGTTTCCTGTGTACTCATCGACCGCCGTTGTGGCCTTTTTTTGCCTGCCGATAGGAAGGAGCTTGGAGTGAGCGTAGTCAGTATCCGCAGTACCGTTAATCCTATTTTTAATGAACCCGTCATAACGGTCAACACCATAAGTGTTGAAAACTGGCTTAATACCGTGCTTATACTTAAAGTACTCAGGGTTGGATTCGTAATTAACTCTTTTAGGGTTTTGCTCTGCAAAGTTTGCTGCGCCAAAGAGCATATCGGCTGCGCCGGTATAAGTGCCATTAGGGTCAGGGCTATATATGTATCTCTGCCATAACTCATCTTCTGAAAAGGAGGGTCGACTGGCTTCCGTGTTCAGAGGGTCTTTAGGTACGATTGATAATGGTCGGTTTTGGAGTAGGGCGTAAATCCTGTCTCCGTTTGCAAGACTTGAAACATCAATGCCATCAAAGGTAACATCAAGCTGAGTACTACTCAAGCTGTTCGGGGTTGTTGTGGTGTCAATTATTCTCGAACCGGCGGTTTCCTCTGTAGAAGCATTTTCAAACTCGCGCAGGGTATCCAGATAAGTCTCTAGAGTTTTAGAAGATTCAGGCACAGCAGTAGGAGCAGAAGACGCACCTAGATTAGACCAAGCAACAATTTCAAATTTGTCTGCAAGGTCATTAGAGTTTTGCTTATAGTTAGTTTCTGCGGATGCTGCGACTTCCCATACTGAGTCAGCTGCTTTCCACACTAGCTCGTAGTTACCAAAGAAGCTATTCCAGTATTTGTTGTTACCTACTGTAGGATCTGCAGGATCATAGGAGATATTAGAGCTTCCAAAGTCAAGAGTAAAAGAAGGCTCAAGGACAGAGTTAAGTTTTTGATAATTTTCTAGGTTATCGTCAATGGTATCTTGGCCATACCAATACCTAACCACAACGGGCACAAAGTTATTATCAAAAGTATTAAAAGTTGTGCCCTCTTCGTCGTCATAAGTAGCGTTTGCATTAACGCTATTATTTTGGACAACAGAGGCGTCCTTAAGATCAGGCCCACCCTGAAGATAAGTCTCTTTGAAGCCCAACCTACTCTGGATTGCCTCTTTGCTAACTTGGCGGAAATACGTGTCAGGATCTGCGGTATTTAAAGCGGTTTTCCAAGAACCAATCGAAGTACCATCAGAGTTGAAGCCGGTGTGCTCATAGTAATCAATTCTAATGTGTCCGTTAACTCGGGCTTTCCACTTAGCAAGCGTAGCACCGTTAATAAACTCTCTCTTAAAGAAGAAGTCGTACTTTAGGCCAATGTTGGTTTTTTGGGGTAAGTCCTCAAAGCTTTCTGCAAAGTTTAAGTTTCCGTCTTTTACAATAGGTAATCTATCTTCGTTGTTAAGGGGTGGGTTGTACTCATTTCTATCGCGGAACTCTGCGTTATATTTTCCTTCCCACCATTTCTCGCTTTCTTTGATAGGATTAAAAACTCCGTCTAGTACGTATCCTAGGCGATGAGTTTCTTTAAAGACAGCTGGAGAAGGAATAACCTCAGGAGCGTTAAAACTCGGGGAGTCGATATCTTCCGTGAAAAACGGGGGGATGACGCTGTGGCAATATCTCTTTCTCAGTTTTTTCCCACCAGAGACGGCAAGGGGAGGAGCTGGATCTAAGTCAATGTCAGTATTGCTAGTAACATTTGTTACTTTGTAAATTGCCGAGTCCTGAGCTTTCTCTGCCGCTGTTGTACCGACCTTGTGCAATGTAGTACCATCTTCCTCGCAAAGATACACATAATCTCCCTCCGCAAGAGTTCTATTAAGTTTTTGGTTGGGGTCTGTGAGTAGTGACTCATCAGAAAATGCAGTTCCTGTTCCGGTAACCTTACCAGAGGTAGTGACGGAAACAGAACCGATAAGCAAATCACCCTGCTTCGGAACAAGATAAGTAAATCTAGAAGGGCCGGAGCCTATAAAATTAATGCCTCGCCCAGTAAAGCTTTCAAACTGCTTTATTCTATCTGCGAGTCTGTACCGGGGGTTTACAAGGGCGTTATTATCTTCATCGTTCAAAGAAGCCCCAGCTAGAGACGCGAGGTCTTCTTTTACGACGTCAAAGTTAACAATGCCATCAATAATGGCAAGATCCCCGACCTTCATTTCCGTAACAGCTTTTCTTTCTGAAGGATCCTGAATGTCTTCTAGAACCTGCTCAATAGCATCTGCATTAGAAGTTAAGTCTTCTAGATATAGGTCTCTTACCAAGCCAAAGTACTGAACTTCAGAAGTGGAAGGGTTTTTGGTTTTCGAGATAATCGAAGGGGGATCGGATGAAATCCTTACTTTACCCCCAGGGAGCTTACCTGGCATAGTACTGCAACTATAATATATAGCTACTTTAAACTCTACGCTGCGTATAGATCAGCATATTCTCTAATAACAGATTTTACAAATCCTGATCTCACAATCTCATTAAATGAGAACTCAACATGACCAACCTCGTTAAGCTTAGAAAGCCTTTTTGCTGCATCAGATAATCCATCTCTTCCAAACTTTCCATCAAGGTCACGTTGTACAACATCACCAAGTAAAGCCACTTTGCTATCATTTCCCAACCTCGTAAGCACTGTAAGTACAGAATGAGGGATAGCATTTTGCAT
>Ga0181379_1001567_pt1 | contig 10751 bp, 13 predicted proteins | sample 2SPOviralmetaG_FD_130115 | JGI IMG/M metagenome (GOLD analysis project Ga0181379, IMG submission 130115) | Marine viral communities from the oligotrophic San Pedro Time Series (SPOT) site, San Pedro Channel, CA, USA - 2 SPOT_SRF_2009-07-10 | ecosystem: Environmental > Aquatic > Marine > Strait... | reverse complement strand
TAATAAAAAAACTCTTCAATTAACAATTAAGGATGTAATCTTATAATTAATTGAGCTTGATAAATATATTTTTTTACAATAAAAACCTTGAATTCGGTCCCTTCGTCTATCGGTTAGGACACGTGGTTTTCATCCTCGAAAGAGGGGTTCGACTCCCCTAGGGACCGCCAGACACAAACGTGCCCGTAGTTCAGTTGGATAGAATACGAGTTTCCTAAACTTGGGGTCGGAGGTTCGAATCCTTCCGGGCACGCCAAAAAACACAATAATTAAAATAAAATGTTTTTTCTTATATCACACAGCAGAGAAAAAAGTACAAGTCCCTTTTCAAACACAAGGAAGATAGGTCAGTTCACAGTGTCTATGGATGCAGGATGGCAGACCAACGGCGATGTGCTGTACAAAGGCTATTGTGTGGAGCAACCTTTGGAACAAAAAATTATCGACAGAAACTTTAGTGAACAGACTGGCAACTATGTCATACTGGATTTTAAAGGTGGAGGATGTGGAGTCCATTATGACAACTCTAGATCATTCCCTATGTACTACGACGAACACACTGTCACCAACTACCACGACGCTTCATTAACAGCAGTGTGGTTTGACGGTGCAGTTCGATACCAAAACCACAGATGGGAATTCATGTACAGGAAAGAGAACGCGATTAAATGTCCCGCCACCCTGATTACTCTTACAAAGGAACAACTTGTGGATCGTTATTGCCAATACCTGGTGCGGTGTTGCAACATTAAAACAAAACTTCCTTTCTACTGTGCAAACAGCAACGGAGTAGACAGTCTAATAATCAAGAGTGCATTTGATTATTGTGGTATTGACTATAAGTTGGTAGACCATAATTCTGAACGGATGAAAGACCTTGGATGGGGATATAAACAGATATTCGTGACCGACACCCCACACATACAACTGACTGGCTTCTGTGGAGATGAACTCCTATTGCGGAACCCATTGTATGTGCAGTGGTTGTTGGATCCACACAACATTAAATTGTCAGATGAGTTTGACAAAGTCGAACACAGTTACATGAAAGGATTCTTCGATAAAAATTATAAGGCCAAGGTGCAAGACCATGTTGGTAAATTTAAAACATTTGCCGAAGCCTATGAGCACACTGCAAACGTGGCAGTCAATGATTACCAGATATGGCACGTGGATCAAACAATAACGTTCACGCCCTTCAGGAACATCCAAATGGCATTAGAATGCTTTAGGGCAGATCCCGACACAATGTTGGATCAAGTCATACACGCAGGACTCAGCAAGGACATCATTAGGAAATTGAACAAGCGGAATCTAGAACTCATAAGCACACACAAAAACGATGTGTCAGTGGGATAGGTTAATAATTACTTGTGTGAAGAAATTCTATTCTATTAAGTTGAAACAGTTCAAAGAGAACGTTCCTCCCGCACTGGCAGAGACAATGTTGCTGGATGAATCCAAACTTGTTAAGTACCTCTGGAAACACAAAGCGTTGGAGTTCAGATATCCAAAGAACAAACACAGATTAGACCTTTACGCTGACGAGAAGTACCTCGTGATAGGCAAGTTGAAGTACCCAAACATTTTTGGCAACAGGAAAAAGATGGGCTTCATGGAACTGTACATAGTACACAGGCTTAACCAGAGAATGAATCTTGCGAAAGGTAGCACATGATGAAGTTCGGTCATTACACAGACAAGGGACTGCCTGAATCAGATATAGGATATAGATGCCCCGGGTGGGAGCCGATGCCCGCTGGAAAGAAGAACGTGGTTATCCTGGGTTGCAGTCACACATACGGTGTTGGCCTCAAGGACAACGAACACTGGGTTCACTTCCTATCACAACACAACACAGATAGATTACGTTATTGGAATCTGGGACAGCCGGGTGCAAGTGCTGACAAGATCGTAAGGATATTAAATGGCACAGAACAGTTGCTCTTTCCTGAGATAGTCATAGTTTGCTGGCCCTTGTGGAGCAGGAGGGAAAGATTAGAACACTACCCTGTGAGCCTAACGTCTGACAATGATTTGTTGAAGACAGAGACAGAGCACACAGACAAACACAACTTTCTTAAGAACGTGTTCCATGTGGAGAAGTTTGCAGAGAAGAATCGTTGTAAGGTATTCCACTGTTTCGCAGACGACACATATCAGGAACATATAAAAGGACTGAACGTATTAGAAGATTACACCATCAGGAACTGTTGGCCCTACTGGGACAAGTTTGAACAGCGTGTGCCTTACAATGAACCAAGTCTTGCCTCAGACGGCGAACACTTTGGAGTGGAACACCATGAACGTTTTGCCAAACTGTTTGTCGATCACTTTGGCGCTAAATTGAAGTAACGTTGTCGGCACGTGCGATTGGATCTTTTTTTACCCTTTCTAATATTTTAAGGAACTCGGCATTGCCGGTGAAATCCTGTGCAGACATGTCTATGTTTGTATTCCAATCCTCTATCTTGTTGAAGAACACTTTATCAACGCCGTGCTTGTGTCCCAACTCGACCATTCTTTCCATTTCGTGCCAGTTGTCCTGTTGCACCACTGTGTACAGGTAGAAGCGAAAACCGTGTTGATCCTTTAGTGATTTAGCACACGCCAACGCATCCAAAATCTTGTCCCACTGTCCTCCCAGTCTCAACTTCTCGTATGTTGTCTTGGTTGCACCGTCTATGCTGATGCCCAACGTGTCCATTCTTGATATGATGTGTGGGATATTGCCATGGAAGTCACGCAACATGAGTCCGTTGGTCAGTATAGAGTATGATGTGTCATGCCCCGTGGGTGTGGTCCTCATGAAGTGTCGGTAAACATGCGATGCGAATGGATCACCGTCTGAACCTATGTGCACCTTTATGGGTGTGTCATGATTGTTCAACCAATCATTTATCTTGTCAGCGAGACGTATGCCCAGGTCGTATGCGGAACCTTCCTTGTGGAATATCAGTCCGTTCCTGCAACTGGGACATCTGAGATTGCAACTGTCGTCGATGGCCAGCCTGAGGTGTTTGATGCGTTCCGGACTATCATGCAATGGACCCAGTGTCTTCAAATACGCACACTGATGCTCATTGCAATAACGATAGGTGCCATCCGTTATGGAACTCTGTAGGTGCTGATGTATGCCACCACCGATGATCTCTTGCAACGATTTCAACTGCAGGTTACCTATGCTCTGTGGCAACCACGACTGGCACTCACATGCGTAGCATGATCCTCTCTTGTCGATCAGCACCGTGTCGAAAGGACGAGGACATCGTTGTGTCAGCGTCAGGTCCTTGCCGGTGTCTATGCGGTAGTGGTCGAACAGTCTCTGGTTTATCATTTGTCCGGGTCTGTGATCATGTCCAAGGTCAAGGGTTTGGTCTCGTCTGTCTTCGGCTCAGGCATCTGTTGTGCCTTCTTGCTCCGCCTACGCTGTTCCCGTTCATGCTGTTTCTGTAACTTCTTTGCACCCCTGGTGTTCTTGTAGTCATAGTGTATGCCCATCGTGAACCTCCTTTGCTATCCATAATTATACACTCGAACGACCAAGGTGTAAACTATTTTGGTAAAAAAAGTTGCACTTAATGGTTGCATTATAGATAAATATGCCTTACAATCCAGAGCGGTCAATAGGCCATTGATCGCATTTAATCATATAGATCAGAGGAGAAAAACAATCTATGAAAATGACTAAGAAAAAAGCGGCTATAGGTGTGGCGATTATCATCGCACTTGTTGCCATATGGTCGGTTATGAAACCGGCACCGGCTGAAGCGGCCGAAATGAAAGTTTATGGTTCATTGAACTACATGCTTTCTAACAATGAGAATGCTTCAGGCGTGGCAACATCGAAAGCGGAGAACAATGGTTCTTCAATCGGTGTTGACTTTACAAGCCCACTATCAGAGGGCGTCGACGGCTTCGCCAAGTTAGAAGTGTCAATCGATGCGGATGACTCTGGTTCAACACCATTTGACTCTAAACTGGCTTACGCTGGTATTGACATGGGTGATGCAGGTGTGCTATCAGCAGGAAGACAGAACTCTGTGTTTAAGGGTGCTGTTACATCTAAGACGGATGTGTTCCCAGAATACGGCGGAAGTGCCGCACAGAAACTTTTCAGCAGAGACTCACACACAGTGGTTTACTCTAAAAGTTTAGGTGCTGTCCAGTTCGACAACTTGATCAAAGTTGACGGTACAACTGGCAAATCAGGTGTTGACGTGTACGAGACTGCGGCGACTATGGACTTAACTGATTCACTTAACATTGGTGTTGCATACACGGATGACAAGGTGAACGCAGTGGAGTACAAGGGTGCAGGTGTCACGTTTGACATTTCTGATGCCACATCAATCGGTTACAACCACACAAGAAAAGAAGTAGAGTCTACTAAATTAGAAACTACTGCCAATGAAGTAGTTGCTTCGCACCTGATCGGTACGACGACTTTCTCAGTTGGTTACGGTGAGATCGAAGATGGCAACAAATACACTACAGTGGGAGCCGAGAAGAAGATCGGTGAGAGCTTTAGTTTATATGGTGCTTTCCAACAAACTGATGTGCCTACAGGTGTAGACACACAAGACGCGGCGGCTGGAATCAAATTCACATTCTAGTTTGCTAACACTGTGGAGTCGGTCAGTTCAAAGAAGGGCAGGCCGGCTTTACGCTTTTTAACGCTTCGCGTTATTTCTTAACTTACGCTATTTTTGGTAATTTACGCTTTCGCTCCGCTTAAAACTTATCCCACTGCAACGGTTGTTGTGTCCACTTGACTATAGACTCTCCACCGAACACATTCTTGTATTTTTTATTTCCTGACTCTTGTACAAAGATCTGATACCAACCCCATTCGCTACCGTTGAGCTCTTGTTTTTCCTTCAATGCTTCAACGTCTGGTAGTCTGTCCCTGGGGTGGAACTGTATGTGATCCCATATTCTCCACGGGCATCCAGGCGCATCATATGCCTGCTCTTCGAATTTGTGTATGGGTGTTGGGTTACCTCCCTTTGCTTGACCTGTGTTGAATCCTATCACCCAACCCTCCTTGGCAAGTTCGAGATAGGGTTTGAAATCTACTTTGGTAGACACCAAGGTATCAAATCTCAATCTTATTATTGTTTTATACTTTTCAGGTAGACTCTTTACCAAATGATAGTGTGCTATTTGTTGATTTGCAGAGTGCCAGAACTGTTTGTACAGTTTCTGTTTACGATACATCTTGCCGTTTGGTTTATCGGTATACCTACGGAAAATGTCGCAGTCTGGTTTGACTTTTACATCGGCCATGCAGTGGTAATGCCATTTGGGCTCCGGTGTGTGCAGGCAGTTAGGAACATTTGGTTCTGGATATCCTTCCCATTGTTGGAAGAAGAAATCATGCTCTCCAAAAACTTTCTTCTGTAGTTCAATTACTTTTTCGTGTTCAGCACCGGCAATGCCACTCACACATACGGCTATCATTTATACCACTCCTTTTCGGTGGCCACATGAGCCAATTTCGAAACACATTCTCCCGACATGTCCCACACGTGCCATTTTTCTTTTGCTCCCCAATAGTACAGATGTTCGTCATCCAGGGTAAAGTTCATTAATTGGGCCTGGTGATCTTTGAGAATAGCCCAGTTGCTCCTGAAGTCCACCCATCGCAGTTTGAATATATCGACCAACTGTAGATTATTGACACAGGCATCTCGCCAAATGTCCTCATCGCATTGTGCTAAAAAGTTGTTCGCAAGACTATTCAATCCTGACTTGGTTGGATACCAGTTGTTTATGTTAAATATTTTTTTCATTAATGCTGTCGGTCCATAGAGAAATAAATCGCCCAGTTCCTGCTTGACCAGACTTGTTTGTTGTGTACACAACATTTTTTTGTCCAAATGCAACAAAGACTTTGCAAAATCAAATATGTCTTCCTTGCTGTGTATTGTGTCACATCTTGATTTCAAAACGTTTGCGAAACCTTTTTGTTCTGCGATGTCCAATCCTTGTGATACCAAATAAGGATGTCCCTTGTGTATTTCCTTTTCAATTATTTGTGATTGCCATATCACATGATTGCAACAGTTGTCTATGTTAGGACGTAGGCCATGTCCGGTCACTATAATGTATGCTTCCGGGTTATGTTCACGCCAGTGCTTGAGGGCAAATTCTACAGATTGTAATTTTTCTGTCTCGCCTTCGCGTATGAACACGTGTGATAATAAAATACACTGTTCCATCAGAAAGAGTCGCCGAATGTTTTCATATCCGATTCAAAATGTTTTGCCACTGCTTCTATGGCTTTGTCGTTTTTATAATAACTTCTATAGTCTTTATCTCTGTTAGTTTTCCTGTAACGTTTGCTATTGCTCAGCAACTTTGGGTCTAAGCCGATCGAATCAAATATGACCTTGGTATCACGATCAAAATAGTCATACCTCGCAACAAAATTTACTTGTTGATTGTCTCCATTGTGTGTGTAATAGGTAGTTGGCCTAAAGTGTATTTCGTTGCCCCAAACAGTTTCTGAGAAATTTAAAACAAAGTCTTCCCACGACTTGAACGTATCTACCAGTGGCTTGCTCCATACTTTCAGATGTCCTTTGTCTTGTGTGAATTCTATCCAAGACGAAACTAATCTATCAAACGGATTTCTGTGATATGCAAACGAGTAGTAATCTTGTATATTGTTTTCTTTTTGTATATCACTAATTGGATAATGCCATTTCTCCATGAACCACGATTGTTCTATCTGTAGTCTATCGTGTTTTTGGAAAAACTTCGACAAGGTAGTTGAACCTGTCTTTGGAACACAAACAAAAACGAATTTACGTTTGTGATTTATGATCATAACAATTTGTGTAGTCTAGTAAAGTGTCGACCACCGTCAAACGTTGTGCCTAACCATACCTCTACCATTTTTGAAAACTTATCTTCGTCTACATACTTCGACGGCACTGCAAAGTGATTGCAACAGTTATGCTTGATAGCATACTCGGCCGTGTACTCATCAAAGGTCAGTCCCGATATTATTCCATTAACTTTGTTAGCGGCTATGTTTGCACCTTGTCCCGAACGACAGAAAGATATACCATGACTACAATCTCTTCTATTGATTAGTGATGTAACTTGAGTTACGTAGTCTGCATAGTCGCATGCCTTATCTGTGTATGTGCCAACGTCTATTATGGGTATCCCTTTTTCTTGTAACACTTTCTTTGCCACATTCTTTATTTCATAACCTGAGTGATCGCTGGCCAATGCAATGGCACTTGATCCAAATCTGTTTATGACCTTATCAACAAAAAATTCAAACTGGTGAGGTGTGCCCAACACATGCATTTTTTCCGTGTTGGCCGCAGTAACTTTTAATCCGTCTCTGATCATCAAATTGTACATGGGTGCGATATAGAACTCATTCTTGACAAGCATGTTTCCGTTTATAACTTCGTCTGCATATTTCAAGAACAATTTACCAGACCCAAAGTGATAGAGTCCGACGTTGGCCTCTTTGGATATGACTTCCTTCTCGACCACATTTTTTACAATACCGTCTTCGCCGTAGTCAGAGTAACTGTGGTCGGCACTGTTGGCAGTGAACGTAAGCAGAAATCCGTCAGCATCCTCACTTATGTTGCTGGGGTTGAACTGTGGACCAAAGTGTACGTCGGGGGTGTATATGATCAGTGGTAGGTCGTTGTCTATGTACTCCCTCGCCAATGTACAGGTTTCCAATGCACCTCTTGTTACTTTTGCAATTTTTATTATCGTTATGTCCTCGCCAAACTTTTGTTTTAATATCTTGTCAATAGAAAAATTATAAACATGATCCACCCTGACCATGAAGATCAAATTACAATCAGACAAGTTTACTGATTCCAGTGCCCAATCGATGACATGCTTGTCCTTTGCAAGTATCAATGCCTTAGGCATGGTGTACCCTGCATCTATAAATCTTTGTGCCTTGCCGGCTATTGGTAGTAGTAAATTATACTTTTTCATTCTCTGTCCTTATCAGTTTACTTGTTGTTTCGTGTGCATACTTTTGTATTTCTTCCATCTGTAATCCCAAATGCAATCCATATAAAAAACTACTTGCAAACATATCGCCTGCACCAAGCACGTTGCTCTTTGGTACAAACATGCTATCTTCTATTTGGTACTTGTTTTCATACCTTCCGTCAGACACCACACTGCTTTTATTTGTGTGTAAGATCACATGTCCCTTCGTGTCCTTACACATTGTTGTTAGGTCCGCATAAGCGTCCTCGTCTGCTATGAAAAAATAATCCACGTGTTGCAGAAGCAAAGGATCCACCCTCGGTCCTGCACATACATCTGCTGATACAATGCCCTGCAGATTTTTTAACCAACTCACATCGAGTAGTTTATTGATATACATCGCGTGTGATATCTTAGACTGCTGAATGATTGGCGTATTTGTTTTTATATCAGGAACAAAGTTTGAATATCTTGTGCTGGAATCCCTGTCAATGTACACTATGGCTTCACCTATTGATGTTGGACACATACCAATATCTATGTCTGGTGCGACCTGTTTAAATGTTCTCCACATGTTTGCCATTGCACCTAATGTCTGTTTTTCTTCGAAGCCATCAAAAATTCTGTCCACGGTCATGTGTCCGTACAATGTTATATCATGCATTAGAACTTCTCCTTCTCGTCCAGCTCATAGACTTTCTTTAGATGCTGATCAAACTCCGGGGTCGGTATTAACTTTTCAGATTGCAACTGTTCAAGCAAGTGCATAACAAAGTTGTCACCACTGTCAGCGTCAATGGGGTCTGCATATGATTGCACGGTCATCTCACTGTTCATTGGGCAGTATGCATGATCAAGTTTTTTCATTATCTCTATATCAAATATGTCATCTCCCGCATACACAATTTCGTTCAGTTTACATTTGTATTCCTTCGCTAAGTTTTCTATGTAGTGGGATTTGTCTGTGTGTTTTCCGTCTTTACGATTTACTATGCAAGGTATGTTTCTGTTCTTTGCTATGGACTCGTTGAATGGATCTCCAGTCAAGAAAACTACAGGTATGTCCATCGCACGGAATCTTTTGATTGCTGTCCAGTCCTTATCACAGAAAGTTTTCATTACCACGTCTCCATCTCTGTTGTAGTATTTCTTACCGTCCGTCAATACTCCGTCTACATCTAAAACAATTAATTTAATCACGGAACTTCTCCACGTAGTCACTGCACACACCGTCAAACTTTTCAACTTCTTGCTGGGCCAACTTTTCAGGATGTACTGCTATCGTTCTTACACCGCCTGTCTTTCCTGGGTATGCCCACATGTATCCAAATAATGTAAGTGTGTAGTCGTCGCTGTTATGGAAGAAACAATGTATGTTCATTGCAACCATGGCTTCGAGAGCATTATAACTTTTGGCATGACACCATAGGTTGTTGTCCTTCAGCCACTCTCTGTCGACTGCTTCTGTTGGTTCGTCGTGTCCCAACCAAAATTTTTCTCCATCCCATTTGCATATATCAATTTCGCAATGGTATCCTTTATCTAACGCTTCCTGTATGTAAGACACTGTATTTTCACGTTCCGGGATTGGGCCATTGATGTTGCCCCTGTGTGCTATGAGAATCATTATATGCTTATTTAATGAATTAGTGTTAGTCCAACAGATATTTTTCTAATCTGAAACCTTTTGAATCAAAGCATTCCACGTAGTCTGAATTGTTGGAATGCCTTATGGTTCCCTGTCCCCATACCACATCATGGTCACTGTAAGCAAAGGCCTTCTTGATTGTTACATCTATGTATTGTCCATTACCAATTCCTAAAGTGAGAAAAGTAACATACCTTCCCTTGTCGCCACGGAATACTCTACCGTTGGCTATCATACCTGCAAACTCTACTTTGTCCAGATACAACTCCTTAACATACATGCCAGGCATGAAGTCCTCTTGACTCCACCATCCGTATTTCCTATATTGGAATTCGGGTGTGTCCCATTTATCAGATTTGCTTGGCGTTATGACATCTATGCCAACACGTTTTGCTTCTGTCCTGTACACCCAACGCTTGTAGGATCCCTGGCAGTGTTTCAAACACGACTTCCAGAACTTCTCTGGGTTGTGTGCCTTCTGGTATGCCAACGCCCATATCAGTCTGCCCAAGTTGACAGCGTGTGCCCTACACAAACCAAATCCAGAAAGTGATTGTAGCATCGTGATTATTTCGTCCTTGCGTGGGTGGTCGCCCAGCCTTGTTATGAACTGCATTATCTTTTCTTCGTTCTTTTTAGCGAACGCCCTACGGTACATGTCTGCTTCATACTTGTCTATGCCCAGAACCTCAGATATTCTGTCTATGGCATCGTCCTCGTACACTATGGTATCACTCATACGTTCCTTGCTCCAGTCGTGGAACATGGTTGCCTTCTTACGTCCGGACACTGCAACTGGTCTTATCAGTGCTGTGCCGAACACACAGTCCTTAACGCTTTTTGGTTTTATTGCCCTGAACAGTCTCCTCATGGCCGGACTCTCTGCCTGTGTTACTCCCAACACGTCTCCCCGACACAAAAGGTCCGAGGTAGCGGCATCTTCCTCCGGATAGTCTGTCAGTTTCATTGTTGGATCTATCTCGATGAGTTGCGACAAACCACGATTGGCTAAAATGTCCACCTTCAGGTGTTCCAGATCCTCCACTTCGTTCTTGTCTAGTAGTATTTGATTTTCCGCCGTGAACAGGCTTTTTGGTAATTGTCTTTGAAACATCAG
>Ga0181379_1001566_pt1 | contig 10756 bp, 10 predicted proteins | sample 2SPOviralmetaG_FD_130115 | JGI IMG/M metagenome (GOLD analysis project Ga0181379, IMG submission 130115) | Marine viral communities from the oligotrophic San Pedro Time Series (SPOT) site, San Pedro Channel, CA, USA - 2 SPOT_SRF_2009-07-10 | ecosystem: Environmental > Aquatic > Marine > Strait... | reverse complement strand
TTGCACGTGTCGTACCATTCTTTCCACTGATTCATTTTTTCAGTGGCTTGCTCTAACATTTCCTCGATTTCTGCCCACGTGCGTTCGTAGGTTCGGTTTGGTGTTGATGTCATGGTACCGGTTTTTCGCCGTCACCGCCCCTTCATAGATGCTTGCCCTACGCGTCATGGTTCCTTTGGAATTTTTTTGTCGAGGTATGTTTCTCCGAGTTTGAGGACAGCACCATCGCCAACCACACAATGCTTCAGTACCGTGCCTGATGGCACAACAACGCCAACTCCAATCACGGAATCTTGAACCGATGCTCCCGACTCTACCGTACAGGCATCCATTAACAATGAACGGCTGACCTCAGCCTCGTCCTCAACAGAGCAACCGCACCCTAAGACGGAATGATTGACGTTGCCTTGGACTCGAGCATCCAGCGCTTGAAGAACACCGTTTGATTCAATGTAATTGCTCGGATAAGAAAAAGGCAATTCAGCGTAGCGATCCATCAACGTTGACTGAGCCCGTATGAGCTCAAATGGCTGACCAACATCAAACCAGACGCCGTCAATGGTTTGAGCATACATTGGCCAACCCATCTCCAACAAGGCTGGAAAGAGTTGTTTGCTAAAATCAAATTTCTCGCCGGGAGGGATATGGTCGAAAACCTCTGGCTCAAGGATGTAAAGTCCCGCATTGATGACGTTACTGAAGGCTTCCTTCGGAGAAGGTTTTTCCAAAAAGCGGCGGATAAAACCCTCACGAAGGTCTCCATCCACTTCTCCATCTGGCGAGGAGGCCAAACCCACGATACCAAATTCCGATGGATTATCCACCTCCCAAAGTGCCATCGTCACCTTCGCCCCATGTTGGCGGTGTGCCTTCAGAAGCGATGAGATATCAAACGATGCAACGGCATCACCAGAACCAACGACACATGTGGTCGTAATGAGGTCCCTCAACAGGCCAACACTACCAGCTGTACCCATGGGCGTGGATTCTTGATTAATTCGAGCCTCAATGTGTTCCCCCTCAGGGTGAGACTGTTGCCATGATTCAACATGAGCCTGGAGTTGTTCACCGCGGTATCCTGTGGTGACCACGAGTTCTCGAATTCCTGCTTGAACCATGGCTTCTTTGACGAAGTCGATTACCGGGCGACCAAGAACCTCAACCATCGGTTTAGGACGTGTAGCGGTCAATGGCATCAGGCGAGAACCTTGACCACCGGCCATGATGATTCCCAACATAGTGGGGCCTCAGCGTCGTCGAATTGGACCCATGCGGCGCATGTTTCTCTTTTTCGAGGAACCTCCACCGCGTCGTGCTTTGTTAACGGCATCGTCACGTCCAACGCCACCGAACACAAGTTCGCCATCGGACAACAACGATTCAACCAAGCGGTCGGCAACCTCATCCGATTCAGCGCCGGTTTTCATCTCGGCCTTCACGGCCTTGTTGTGGTCGGTCATCCATGATTCTCGCTCCTGACGAGCCATGTTGAGTTGATCACGAACTTTGTTGACGTTGACCATCAATTCGTCTATTTTCGCATGGATGCCATTGGCCTTTTCATGGAATTCAACCGATTCATTGTGATGACGATCCCCTTCTGATTTCAAGAAATCTCGGTGGTCAAGGCCTTCTTTGTACTCTGCCCATTTCTCATCGGCTTGCTTGAGGGTCTCAACGAACAATTTGTGCGCATCGTCCGATTCTGCCTTTAGCGTAGCAATGGCTTCGTCCATGTTTGACAAGTCAACAGCGACCATCTCAAATTTCGCCACTTCAGGTTCCAATTCACCGGCGCGTCGCTTCATTCGCTTGATGCGTTCCATGGTTTCTTTTTCCTTCTTCGTGCTCGAAGAAGTGGTTTGGAATTGCTCTTCGAGGTTGTTAATTTGGCTTACGAGTTGGGCGTATTCAGCCGTTGCTGACTTTTTCTCTCCCTGCTCACCACGTCGACCCCGTGCTTGTGCAAAGAGGTCCCGCAACTGAGCATTGATTGCATCCCGCTTGGCGCGGTGTGCATTTCGCTCGGCATGAATGGCATCGAGTTCTGCTTTGATCAAATCCAATTTTTCTCGGTGTTCTTTGTATTGGTCTTGAACAGCGTTGCGCTTTTGGGCCATGGCCTTCCCTTGGTCGCGAAGGTTGTTCCGGTTGTCGCGCATCTTGCGAACGCGTGCTTCCATGGACGAGAGTTCCTCACGCAGTTCTGCGTCTGGGCTCTTTTCGGCGTCGTTAGGCATGCCGCGCATGAAGCGTCCACTACTTTCCCCATTTCAAGGCTATGCTTGAGGTGGGCTTTGTCCTCAGACCGAGTAGCCACCGAAAACTTCCAACAAAAGTCGAACGCTAGCGGCGAGCAGCCCCAGACCACCAAACAAGTATGAAACATAGGTGATGGTTGAGCGAAGCCATTGACGGAATTCAGCTCGAACGCGAACGTTGATTTGTCGTCCCAGCAGCAACTCTCCATTGGTTTCCTCCAGTCGAACCGAGACCGTAGCATCCCCAGAAGTGGTCGGAATGAGGGTCTGCCATGAAACCGTGCTGTCCTTTAGCAAACCCGACATTTTTCCAAGCACATCGTCATCCCCCTCGGCGGCCAAGGGCAGAGCTTCTGAAGACCACCAGTATTTTTCTCCAGGTTCAAGCCGATAAGTCAAAGCCAAATCCTTGGGTTCGAAATTCGGGGTTTGAACTCGGAACACAACGGTCCTCGTCTTGTCTGACAAGTTGTGGAACAACGTGAACAAGTTGGCTTTATTCGTCACCACGTTTTCCATGTCAACTTCGAAAATGAGATCTGCCATGGCAGGCTTACGCCCACTTTCAAGGTCCTGCTTGAGCCGGTCAACCATTCGGAAAAAGGCTGGGCAGCGCTTGTTGATAAGTCCCAGGAGGACCAGCCATGCCTCAAGGGTGAAGGTCTCGTGAGAAAACACGTGCTGCATTCCTTTTTTCGTCAATATTTCTCCCATCTCGGATTCCAATGTCTTTCGGTCCAACCCGGTAGCATGACGGTAAAGTGTCATCAAAAATTTCTCGTGAGCGAAATGGCGATTAATACCCCTCTTGAAACTGCTTTCCAGGATTTTTGTGTATTCGTCGTATTGCGAACGGAGCAGGGGGTCCATGTGAGTCTTGATCAGGTCGTTGAAGACCATGTCAAGCGTTGAGGGATGAACCGGAGGGGTGTAGGCAGGGAGCAACCCAGTTTGCTCAACCATGTTAAACGGCGTACTTCGAGTGGGGAGATGCTGGCCAAAAGACAGCAGGAGAAACGATACTGAAATCAGCAGGAACAGGTTTCCATAGACCGTCCCTGTACCGTACCAAAACACCGCGACCAAGGTGGCGGCTGATGTAATGGCAAGAACCAGCGACTTTGTGTGGTGAGCCATGGAGGTTTGTAACTGGTAAAGCAAGCCATCGTAGCCATGAAGCGATTGAACCGAACGATGCTCATCGTTGGAGGCATTGACCCGTTCATGAAACGTAGCGAGTGAGATGCTGACTCGGTATCGATGAAAACCCACAGCCAGAATGTATCCCAAGACAACAACAAAAGTGAGGCTGGCCATGAACGTGGAAAAACCAAGTCCGATGTTCGGGGCGATGTTTTCTTCCCAAAACGAAGGAGAGGATTGGGAAAATGCCCAACTGGAAAAGAATGTGATGGCTGCAAAGGCTGGAAGGAACATGATCAGTCGCAATCCCGAACTGACGATTTGTCGGTCAATGGCGTGAATAATGGATTCTGAAAGCTGGAAGCCAAACCCCTCTGATTTTGGAGAGGATTCCGCATCGGCCTCGTCAATCGCTTGAGGTTCAACATCAGCCATGGTGGAGGATGAGGAGGTTTGTTCTAAAGTGTTCACACCGATTTTGTTTCGATTTCAACAAAAATTGACCTCTTGGCATCGTCCGAGAGTTGGGCGGCAGCACCGTTTTCCAGAAGATATGAATCGTCCTCCCGGGTAATGCTCGCACCAACCGTAAATCCCTGTTGATTCATGGCGGCTAATTCGGCAGCTGGGAGGAGGAGCACGGTCAATCGACCAGCGGCACCGTCGTCAAGTGCATCGAGTGAACAGGTTTGGCTCGAGGAGGACAAGCGTTCGGCAATGTCTGCCGTGGGTTGGGGGATTTCGCGCCCGCTTGGGTCCAGCGTCTCGGGAGTGATCAGTCGAGAGAGGGCGACCTCCATGTCATCGTCAATGGCATGCTCCAATCGACATGCCGTTTCGTGAGGGTTACCATCGTACGGCAGGAGTTCAAGCAGCACTTCAGCCAAACGATGTCGGCGTTTCATTTTCTGACCGTGCACCAAACCTTGCGAAGTTAAGCGTGCACCTTTGTAAGGGATGTATTCGAGGTAGCCACGAGTAGCGAGCCGCTGAACCATTTCAGTAGCGGAGGCTGGACTCACGCCTAACTTTGATGCGAGGTCCCCTGTGCGGACAACTCCCCCGGCATCGGCTTCGTGAAATTCATACATCATTTCGAGGTACTCATCTTCAAACTCTTGGAAGTGTCCAACCATCCCATCACCCTATGCTTTACGGATGCCTTCATGGGATTTGAAGACTTGGGTGCAGGCTGGACAGCGTACTGAACCTGTGTATGAACTGGGTATCCTCAGTGTCTGTTCGCACTCGGGGCAACCGACTTCAATTTTCGCAGAGGGTTTGGCTTCAACGGGTTCGTGGAGTTCAACATCATCATCGTCATCATCATCCTCACTTGGAGATGAAGATGGAGGTATGACCGTTGCTTCAACTGAAAATTTGAAGCTGCAATCCGGGCATCCAATCTTTCCTGAGTAAGTGACTGGGACACGGAGCCGTCGATCGCATTCTGGGCAGGAAACCTCTCGTTTTTCATCGTTCGAAACGGGGGCTCTGACGGTTGATTTCGACGGCTTAGTCTTCTTTTCAGCACCTGGTTCAGTTGATTTACGTGCCCGGAGGCGAAGCACCAGAGAGACCGCCCCGCCGAGCATCAATCCCCAAGCGATGGCCGCCAATGGCCATTCATTGGAGGATTCCACGACGCGTTCACCTGAGACATAAGTGGTCTCGTCGCTGACCACATCACCATTTACGTGCCAAAGTACCTGCAGAGCTACATTGCTGCCCTTGGGCCATGTAATGTCCATGGAAAAGGTCACTTCGGATTGCCCTCCCCAAGCGGGGGGATTCACCTTGGCCAAACTTGAGCCGTATGAATCAACAATCCACACGTCCCCTCGTGAATCAAGGTAAGGTCCAGATTGACGAACGGTGAGTTCAACTTCGGCCTGGTCTCCCTGAACGGGCCGAATGGGGTTGGTCGTGGGGGAGAATTCAACCCAAAAAACGGTTGGGTCGTCGGGGAGGGATGCACTGGTGGCGAGTGGACCCGACCCAATCAACCAACCCACTGGTGAGATTTGAGCCACAAGGTTGTCGGCTTCAACATCACCAAAAGAGAAAGAGAATTGTTGAGTACCTTGCTGGAGAAGAAGATCATTCTCTTGGAGGAACACGGTTGAATCTCCGGTTTCGTACCCAACCTGTAGACGAACGGTACGCTCGCTCCCTTCGTCCAACGTGAGTTCAACTGCAAACTGAACACCATCGCTTGTTGATGAATTAACGTCCGTGATGGAAAGACCGACGGACTGTTGCGTTCGAATGGCGAGGTTCAGCGACCCCTCATCGGCCCCCACCACCAGCCCATTGTCGCTTTCAAGCGACCATGTGAGGGTTTGCAATCCATCGCTAAGGAGTTGCATGCTTGAAGCGACCTCACCTGCAGAACCTTCGCTCAATTCCACCCAAGCCCCTTGTGCGACGGCGGATTCAATGGAGAGCACCAGCCGAACCCGTCCGTCAAGGGCGCCCGTGTTCCGGAGCAGAAGATTTGCGGCCACCGTGTCGCCTTTGTGCCACGGCCCGCCAGAGAGCGTTGGAGTTGTGGAGCCCGCCGATTCAAACACCGCCGATGGCATAGCGATGTTCAGAATAACAGGAAAGTTTGACTCGGGGGCAACCCGGGCATCAACTGTTTCGCACTCGACCATCATCGGTTTAGCGGACCGTTCAAATGTCAAGTTGACAGAAGTCCCAGGTGAAATGGAGGCATCGCTGACGTTCAAGGCCATAGTACCGCCTTCTAAACAAGAAATACCTCCATTGAAAGCGACCGTTCCGTTGTTCCAGACCTGGAGATTAAAGGTGAGGATTTCACCTGCTTGAACGCTGTCGCTATCCGAAGTAAGAGCCCCATTAAGCACGGGCAAAGGTGGAGGACCAACAGCCCATGAACCATTCAGCTCATGCGTCCCGGGTTCGTCACCCAAAGGACCAGTGAGATTGATCCACCAATCAATTGCACCTTCTGTGAGTTGAAGGTTCGGTTCAACCACCACGACATGAGATGATGAGGCACCAATGGCCACGTTCTCTGCAAGAACTTGCTCGTGGTGTCCGTTGTTGTGGAGGTCAACAACTGCGCCCCCACTCCAATTGATATCCCCGTTGTTGATGAGTGGAAATTCAACCCGTAGGTAATCTCCATCGTGAAGGGAAAGGTTGGTTGTTGAGGAACCGTCTGGATTCAACGGTTCGGCGACAACACTTCCAACGCCGCTCAGAGAGATGGACAAAGGCCGAAGACGTTGTACCGTTCGAGTGATGGAACTTAGATGGGTACTCGTGTTCACGCCGACTTCGCCATGAAGTTCCGCCGTCACTCTGCTATAGCCGTAGGGGAGATCGGTGAAAGTAGCCGTGAGGTTCCTCTCCTCAAGCCCACTGAGTTCTGAGAGAATCTGCGTTTCATTGGAAAGCAGAGTCCCTTCGAGAGATTCAACTTTCAACAACAGACTAACGTTGGCTGAAAGCCCTGTCAATTCGTGCACCTCCAGCGTGGTGGAAAGGTTGGCAGACTCCACAGTAGCATAGTCCACGATTCCAAACGATGCTTCCTCGATCAAGGCGGCCCCTCCTTGGGCTTGAACGCTGGAAAACAGGGGCAGAACAAGCAAAATGACCAACACGGAACTTAGCCGTCTGGCCCCACTGGTTCCGCCCTCCATGAATGTGCGTGGAGAAAGTGGTTCTTCACCTTCTCGCAGGATGATTGGTGAAGGGGTTGTTTCTTTTACGTTGAATGAACACCCCAAACCAATGCAGTCGGAGGGGTTGTTGTCAATCACGCCCGAAGCGATGGTCGAGGCTATCCTCGACCGGAGGCGAGCCACTGCGTCAAAGCTACCCGATGCTCTTCACCAACGCACTGAAGAGAACAACCGAGCCTACGCATTGGCGAAAGAGGCCAAGGATACCCTTCATGCCCTGAAAGCAGAGGAAAATGCGACGGAAGCAAACAAAGAGGCCTTGAAAAAAGCTCAATCCACCTATGACGAACATGAATCTTTTCGCCGTCGCACGAGCTCTCGACTCCAAACACTGAAAAACAGCATCAAAGATTCAAAGGAAGCGATTGAATTTTGGGACAACATGGCCGATGGGGAATGGGGACACCTTCTGGAGGACTCAAATCGAGTCGCTTCGGGAGGCGAATCAAGTTATGCCAAATCAAAGCATCAACATTCAACTGAGGTGAGCAATCAATGACACCAAAGGCCGCTTCATTGTACGATGACCTGGTTGAACTTTCACCCTCCAAAGTTGAGGCGATGCACAGAGATGCGTTGAATGAGATCAAAGCCATCGATGCGAAACTCGTTGAACTCCAAATAAAGAAACGTATTCACGCTGAAACCATCCAATTTGCAGTCAATAAACGTCCTTCGTCTCCAAGCGAGGATTCGGAACATACCGACGAACTCATCAGCCTAGCCATTGAACAAAAGAACCAGTTTGATGCGTGCCTCCTTGAGCGAGACCAATTGGTTCAGCGGCTCAACGTCCCTCGCCATCGTGTGGCCAATACCCTCTCTGAGTTTTTCGATAAATTAACGACCTCGGCAAACCACCATGAATCCCCGACACTCGCCGGGGAAATCGAGATGTTTTCCCGGTTTTTTGAATTGCAAACCATGCTTCAAATCTACCATGAAGAAGAAGCGGTTTTTTCCGACCTTAACCAAGCGCGCCGAACACTGTTGGATACCGTCAAGGCCGTGAACAAAAACGACCGAAAGTATGCTCAAATCATTTCCAAGACAAGGGAGACATCAAGAAAACTGCGAAAGGAAGCCGGTAGATTGCGAGCATTCCTGAAACAGAACAAAATCGGCACCGCACTCCCAGAGACTCCTTCCATGCCGGAATTGAGCGAGCGTTTATTGGCCGGCGACGCACTGAGCATGGAAGAATTTGCATCCATGCTTGAGCACGGAGGCCTGACCGAACTCAACGATTCAGGCGCTGAAGGCAAATCGAATCAAAAGCAGGCTTTGGGAAAAAAGACAAGAAAACATCAGCGTAAAAGCGGTCGCAAACCGCCTGCAAAAAAGGAGTGAGGCGAATGCCAACCATGGCTTGGATTCAAGGTGCAAGCCTCCTTGATTACGCCCCTGATGCCGTACAAAACGTGATCGACCTCTTTCTCACTGAAACCGGTGAACGGTACGCTGAAGCCTCGGTTCGCCATCTCCCAATTCCGGTTTGGGACGCCAACTTGGTGCTGGTTGACCTTGACCAGGAGGCCCCGAGAACCATCCATGGTGTGTTCTACGGAACGCCGTTCAAGGAAGACATCGTGAGGGTCGCAGCGTTTGTCATCTCCTCCAAACACCAAGGCCAGAAACATGGCAGTGAGGCATGGAAGCGATTCAACCGAGAAGTTTGGAACAAAGGTTTTCGACATGTTCAACTTGAAGTTAAAGCGAACAATACTGGGGCTCAACGGTTTTATCACCGCCGAGGTTTGTCGATTCAGCAGGAACTGGAAGGCTACTATCAATCAGGTCTTGGATTCATGATGAGAGGACCGCTACCACCACCAATTGATTGAGAAGGATTATTCACCTTGGTTACCAGTTCACCACATGATTGAAGCGACATTGCGAGCGCTGACTTCCGAAGAAGAAGTCCAAACCGTTTACTTCCTTGAAAAAGACGGCTTTCTCATCTACGCTTACGGAAAAGAACCGACTGAAGATGCGTCGATGAACATGACCAGGTGGCAGACCCTCATGCAAACGGCTGAAGAAGGGGCGATGATTACCCTCGTGATGGAGCATGGGTATCTCATTCTCCACCCAGTAGGAACGCGAACGTTAATCGTCAAATGCACCCGAATGGCCAACCTTGGCACCGTACGAACCGCCATTCGTGAAGTTGACTGGCCAGCATAATCAGCGTGTCAAGCGTTGGTCTACAGCCCCGTGAAGGATTAAATGGGGGAGGTTGGTCGCAAGACTGCGGGAGGATGGGAATCCTCCACAGACCAGGTGAGATGAAGAATGGCAGAACTCAAAGATCTTCTTGAAGAACGACGAAAGATGGTTGACAAGAAAGCAACACAACATCGTGAAATTCGAGACGATTGGAATGAGAAAACCAAACAATACACCGGCACACGAAACGAACTCAACAACGAAGTGCGCGAACTGATTGTTCAGGTTCGAGAGCAGCGCGACCTTCGCGACCAAATGAACGAAATGGTCCGTGAAAAGAAGCGAGAGCGAGAAGAAGCCAACAAAACCGTGCGTGAGACCAAAGATTCCATGCGTGAAGGTCAGCCTGAACAACCTCAACAATTTGACCGACGAGGACGACCGATTCGACCCGACACCGTCCAATCGTTGACCAGAACCATGGAGCGCCTGGAGCGTGAATTCGAACAAGGTAAGCACCAAGGAAAAAACGAGCGCAAGTACTTCAAGAAAATGAAGGAACTGAGTGCCAAGCGCAAAGCCCTCAAAGCCGCACAAGTGGCGTCAGAGAATGCTGAAGGAAGCAGCGAGCTCCGTGAAGCCATTGCACTCCAAGAAGCTGCTCACCATGCCGTAACTGAAGCTGCCGAAGCCGCTCAAAGCGCCCACGACAACATGCTCCAATGGAACGCAGAAGTTGACCGCCAGCGAGAAAAGGCCGAAGCAGCCCATCGAAAACTACGTACTTCGAAGAAAGAAGCCGACAAAGAGCACAGCCTCTACATCGTGTCCCTTCGATGCTTGCATTCCATCCAGGACATTCTACGAGCCATGCGCGGTGCAAGTGCCGGACAAGGCCAACGACCTGCAGCAAGCAACCAGACTCAGGATTTGATGGCTAAACTCCTTGCAGGAGAGACGCTCACGACCGATGAATTGATGCAACTCCAGCGGTTTGACTGAAACAAACCATACGGATACATCAAAAACCCCCAACCTAGCACTAGGTTCGGACGTGGTATGCATGATTGGCCATTCAGACATCGCCTCTATCGTTGAGGAATACGATCGATTGAAACTTCGCATTGGAATGACGGCCTCCCATTCGGCCTTGGACATATGCGACGGAGCCATCGAAGAAGGCTTTCCAACGGTGGCTTACTGCAAAGAAGGACGCCACAAAACCTACGCTAACTACTTCAAAACACACCGAAGTTCATCCGGGCGGGTGTTCAGAGGCATGGTTGACAAAGCCATTGTCCTGAACGACTTCAACGACGTCCTCGACCCAGCGATGCAAGCTGAAATGAGAAAAAGAAACGTCATCTACATCCCGAACCGTTCGTTTACGTCCTACTCAGCCATTTCAGACATCGAAGAAAATTTCCGAGTTCCGATGTTTGGTTCCCGAAACATGCTGAGGATGGA
>Ga0181379_1001564_pt1 | contig 10767 bp, 15 predicted proteins | sample 2SPOviralmetaG_FD_130115 | JGI IMG/M metagenome (GOLD analysis project Ga0181379, IMG submission 130115) | Marine viral communities from the oligotrophic San Pedro Time Series (SPOT) site, San Pedro Channel, CA, USA - 2 SPOT_SRF_2009-07-10 | ecosystem: Environmental > Aquatic > Marine > Strait... | reverse complement strand
TGACTCTTTGAACAGCGTCAAAGACTCTGTCAAATCCAATTAGTCTACTTTCTATTTGTGGGAATGCTGAAACGAAATCGTTCCAATTTGTCGTGTTTATGCTTACCATTGTTTTCTCCTATTATTTAGCAAGATTAAATTATGATACCCTTCCGGCGTATCATTATTATTTATAAGAGTTTTAGTTAAAATCATCAATTATTTCATCACCTAGTATACCAAAGGAATCTGTAAAACTTGTATTCCTTCTCTTATCATGCTCTCTAACAAATGACACAAAATCATTTCTATGTCTTTGGAGTTTTTCACCTGTAAAACGATTATTCTTTATCCACTCTACGGTTCGTCTATATTTCTGATATTCGCCTTCCGTAAACTGTTCATAACCTTTCATGGTTTGTAAACTTTTATCCATAATATTTATAAGTTTATCATTAGCAATTTGTGCTGAAAGGTGTTCAGGACTTGTCATATGGGGAGAGTCCCAATGTAGTTGACCTGGGTATTGAGTTTTTAGTTCTGCTACTTTAAAAATAAATTCATCTATATTAGGTATTGACAAAAGGTTGTAAGTAATCATCAAACCTACTTGCAATCCATTACCTAAGACTGTATGTAAATTTTCTTCAAAATGAGACATATCTAATCCGTGTCTAATATATTCTGCTTGTTTACCCCACGAGTCTATACTGACATAAAGTTTGGATTCAGGTATATTCTTAGCTAACAATGTGTATCTTTTTACTCTACTCTTAGAAACCATAAGATTAGAATTACAATGAAACGAAACACCTTCTCTTGGATTTTCTGATACATATTCTAATAACTTATATGTATTCTTATCTAATAAAGGTTCACCACCTGTAACTCTAAGCACAAATAAATGTTTATATGCTTCTGGAAACCATTTCCAAAATCTTTTTATATACGGAGAATTTGTTTCTTTATATTCACTTCCATTATGATACTCAGGTTGCGATAGAGGATACTCTCCAAACTCATCCATTTCTTTTTGCCAACTACTACTAAAACTAGGTCCACAATAGCTACACTTCATTTGGCATTTATTTGTAAAACTAAGTTCCAAATATTTTGGATAAACATCATTCAATCCTGCTTCTGTTGCTTTTGCTATTATATTAGGATCGTGTTTAAAAAATTGTACTGCAAGTGTCTGTCTATCTGAAATTAAATCTAGATCCTCTACTTGCCAACAATAAGAGCACTCGTCAGGTTGTCCACCTTGTAACATAATTGCTCTCTGTTCCTTCTTATGAGGTGTGTTATGTAAATCTGAATTTGTAGGAATTTTATGTGTAGGACAATGATAACAAGAATGATTAAGTCCTGAGCCTAAGTGCATTTCTTGGTGAAACCATTTCAATACACAAAAACCAGGACCTACTTTATCCTGCTCTTCTTTGATCTTGTTTAGATAATAAAGATCGCTATTTAACTTTTTTTCCAATATTGTACTTAGGAATTAGTTCCCACTCACTCTTCTCTTTAAATGATATAATTTTTATCTGACTTAAAGGGGAACATTCTCCTACCTCACCTACTATATCTACTAAACCCCAATCTGATAGAAGTTTTGCAATAGTGTTTCGTCTTTGTAAATCATTGTCTTGGAAATCTGCCTCTTTGCCATCTAATGCAAAAAGTTCTTTGAAGTGTGTTATGAAGTATCTGCCTTTCTTGTGAAGAATATGACAGGACTGATAAAGAACCTGTTCCTTTTTAGAAGCAACACCTATTCGAGATAGGGTTTCCCTTACTTTTAAAAAGTCTTCTGGGTCCTTTAAAGTGACTTCTAATGGGCTATAGCCTGGGTAGTCAATATTAAAGTAATTCTCTTGATCACTCATTTCAATACGCCTTGTTGTTGTATAATATACTAGGTTATATTGATATTTATACCTTTCCACCTTTAGAGGTGTTAAGATGCAACTTAATGAGATCTATTTCTGTTTCCGTTAATATTGATAAAGCTTCTTTTGCTTTAATAAAACTATATCCAAAAAACTCTTGAATTGCCTCAATATTTTCTTCTTCAGCCTTTAGCCATTTATTGTAACGCTTCGCTTTCCTTACAACGCTTCTTAAAAAATCATATTGTAATTTATTGTCTAAATGAGGTCTGGCATTCATTTCATTACCTGCAATAATTGTATCTTTGCCAAATCCCATTGCACGATTTACGATAAAAGGATTGTATTCTTTTTCTGTCCTTTCATCTACTATTAAATCTTCTTTTGTATGGTTAATACTATTAGCAAAATCGAAAGGTGAGATCTTTTTAAGTTTTTGTTCAAACTCTTTCTCATCTACCTCTACAACAGGATCTCCAAATCCTTCTAATATTGAATCTACCAATGTCTTAATACTCCTGATATAATAAAGAAGCAAGTAAAGAAATTAACAAGAACTACAATAGTTCTCATAACTGCAACTGCATCTGCTTCCCTAGAATCGTCGCTAGCTTTTTCTCCTAACGACATACACCATAATTTCCATAATTTACCTAATGTCAACATCTTTCAACATCCTATAACTTTCTAATAATAGTTCAGTAACAGTAATGCCCCTCTCTTTAGCCTCCTGTGTAATTTCCTGCTTAATCTCAGATGGCACTCTAATGTCAATTCGAGCATCTGCTGTTTTTGCTTTGTTGTAATCTTTCATTACTTAAACTCCACATTAGCCATAATTTCAGTTAAGCAAGCTGTAAGGTTAATCTCTTGATCTGCTACAAAAGCTGCTTTGTACTGATAATCTGCTATTAATAGAACCACTTGGGGTACTGACTTAACCTCAGGGAGCAGTATATCGTATATCTGTCTAAATATACCCTGTGGATCTGTGTCCACATTGTTAGCTACCCATTGTCTCATCTTCTTCCAGTCTTTCTCTCTAAGGCTCTCTAACAGCTGCTTAGCGTTTATTTCTTGGAAGTTACTTAGTATACCCTCATCTATAACACCACTTACAGAGTACCGCTGTAGCTCATTTAGCACCCTTCTATAGTCAGGAAAGTGCTTCATTAGGAGCTCAGCGAGCACCTTTTCGTTGTATTGTACGCCTTCTGTATTAAGGATATACTTCATCCTTTCCATAAACTTAGAAGCTAATACAGGGCGATCTGAGGGTGCTATTTTAAAGTCTATAACAGTAGTCCTGCTATGTAACGGGTCTATTAACCTATTAGCATAGTTACATGTAAATATAAACCTACAGTTCTCAGAGAATGTCTCTATGAACCCTCTAAGGGCTGGTTGTACACTATCTCTGTTCATATAGTCTGCCTCATCAAGAATAACAACCTTAGTTTTACCCTCAAAAGAAACAGCTGAGGCAAACTGCCTAATTTTAGTTCTGAGGGTATCTATCTGTCTACCTTCATCACTACCATTAATAACAATATAGTCACAGCCTAAGGATTCACATAACGCACGCGCGAGAGTAGTTTTACCTGTACCTGCTGTCCCACTTAATAATAAGTTAGGCACTTCACCCTTCTTAATGAATGTAGCAAATTGCTTTTTTACACTCTCAGGGAGGACACAATCTTCCACCGTGCGTGGACGATATTTCTCAACCCATAAAAATTGTCCTGGTTCCATAATCACTCCTTCATAATATAATTTACTTTTTTGGCCATTTTTTCCGGCCACATTTTTCGAGGGTAAAAAGGTCTACGAAAAATTCTCCTTGATATCTGTCGTATCTGAGAATTCTAAGTTTATGTGCTTACCTTCACTACTCCAGCCAAATGCTTTCACATTATCTAAAACAAACTCTGGTTTGGATAGTTCATAAGGATCTCCCTCAATATCATCACCAAATCCTTCTTCAACGAAAGATTGTACCACTTGTCTGTCATCAACTATTGCTGCGTATCTCCAAGATCTAACACCGAAACCAATGTTATCTTTTCTCACATCCATACCTAGCTTAATAGTTAATTGTGCTGAGCCATCAGGAATAATTTTTACATTTACTAGCCCTTGGTTCATTGCCCACTCATTACAGACGAATGTATCGTTAACTGTAATACAATAGACATCATCAATACCAGCTTGTCTAAAGTCATTATATAACTCCTCGAACCCTGGTAATTGTTGTCCTGAACATGTAGGTGTAAAAGCTCCTGGTAATCCAAAGACTACAATTCTTTTACCTTCAAAAAGATCTACATCATTCATTTCAACAAATTTAGAAACACCATCTGTTGTGGTTACCTGTTTGGTAATTTTAAATGGTGGTATTTGTGCTGTTAACTCGCTCATTCTTCCTCCTGGAAAGGATCTACTTCACCCTTCATTACTTTTCTAACGATATTAATTGCTGGATTAGGCCTAGTAAAAATATATTCTACTGTTTCGCCTTCCTTGTTAAATTCTACTACCCAGCCATTCTGTGCTTCACGGATAGTTACTTCTAGTTTATCATCACCCATTGTTAGCTCCTATTACTGAAGAACGCTCTAGTGCCAGCCAATATTTTGTATCGCCTTTACTGCTTTCTAAGAACATAAACTTTTTCTCAGAAAGAATAACTGTATAACTACCAGGGATAACCTTAAAGTTTTCCACTGCTAGTTTAGCATCAAACTGTTTGTCTGTTGTACCTATAACTTGTCTAAATGAATTAGACTTAGGTGTACTAGGATCGCCTACTTGCATTGTAACTTCGTTGCCGTCACCTACGATGCTTAACATGGGAGCTGCTGTAATAGCTGCTGCTTTCATAATCATGTCAATGTCATCTTTAGTTAAGTCAAACTGGAAGAAGTTATCTACATCAATACTTTTGTCAGGAGCACTAACAATAATGTTAGGGTCTGCATAAAAATATTCAAATACGGAAGAACCTTTTGTGACTTTAAGACTCTCATCTCCAAAGTCAACATCTGTATCTTCCATTAAAGTTAAGAGAGGGAGCAAGCCATTTAAATCATAGATTGCAAACTCTCTAGGAAAGGACTCAGTCACCTCAGCTCTAGCAAAAATGTTTTTGCCTGTGCTAATAGTAGAAAGTGTACTACCCTCACGAATAAGAATATTCGTGTTAATTGTTGCGAAGTTCTTGAGAGTATCAAGAGTGCCTTTGCTTAGTTTCATAATATATCTCCAAATTTATATTTACTATATCGTATTATACGATCTTATATAGTAAGAGTCAATGTATTGTAGGACCAATTAGTGTATTCTTTTTGTTCCTTCATACAATACTATTTATACACACAGGTGCAATTTTAGTAACAAGAAAGGTTAAAGTGGTTTGCTATATTCTGTGCAAATAATTGATGTGTTTTAATTGATGGGTGAATTAGATCTCTACCTACATCCTCTCGTTCGTACCCTTTAGGTGGTTGACATGTTATTATAGGTGTAAAGATTCTTTCCTTACATATCTGTTGACGCTGTTCAAATGTATCATCTTTATGATATGCTCCTACTGAACCTCCTACTACTTCCATAGAAAAAATATCTACATCATTTTTGAATTGATGTGCTGAAGATATTTCTGTAGTTTCTTCTAATGAGTTTCCTCCTAGATTCATAAATGTTAATTCTATATCTAATTTCTCACATAATTTTATGATAGTACGATAAAGAATTGTATGTTGGGAAGTAGGAATAGTTGTTGATTCATACTCTCTAAAGAAGGCATAATCAGGTTCATTAGGATACAATAAAGAACCTGCATAGTCTATATTGTGTATTGTGTTATGATCTGTAATTTTAAATGTTCCTGTAGGATTTTCTGCTACTGCTAACATAATTCTACTAGGTGGTTTGTGCCATCTTTTAGACAGTTCCAAAAGATTATGTGCAGCATATTCTGGCCTGTTGCCAAATAAACTTGTATCATATACACCAAAGTCTCCTATATCAGATAAAACAGATGCACAAGTATCAAACCTATTAACACCTGGTCCTAATGTAGGACATCCTGCATCTAATAACCACCATTCGTTTTGACTAATCTCTTCTAACTCTTTATGATTTCTAAATCCAAAAGAGTCAAAAACATATTCAACATCTATGTGAGGATCGTTCCAATACCAATCTGAACCTTGAATCTTTTTTGCCTTATCAAACCACTCTTGTGATTCGTGCATCATCCATTTATATTTCTTTCCTGGGATAACATCAAAGGCAATGAAACCTTTGTCGTTTATTTGAAGTTTTTTAACTGAGTCATTACTCATTTTTGAACACTGCTGGACGGCCTTCTTGCCAGGATGTAAGAGCCTCTTGTAGATCTTTAGAGTCAATACATAAATCCTTAGCCCAAAGTGCTTTTGTTATTGCCTCATCTAAATGTCCATTTACAGTTTCCCATGCACCTGCTTTTGTTCCATGTACTGCTATTGGTGCACATATTTCTGTTATTCTTTTAGCATATTCAAATGCTACCTGTCTAACATCTTCTCCTGGAGCTATAACTTTATTAACAAGTCCTACCTTCTCTCCCCATGCAGTAGTCTCAGGATCTCCTGGAATCATAAAGCCCATTGCTCTATTGTAACCAATTTTTTGTGTTAGTTTTACCTGCATTGTCACAGGATTTAATCCCCTCTGGGATTCGTTCATCCAAAACTTAGTATTGGAATCTGCTATTACAATATCACACCCTAACATAAAACTAAACCCTTCTCCAATAGTCCAACCATGAACAGCACAAATAATAGGTTTAGGTGTTGTCATATCATTTTCAAGATATGTACCTAAGCCTTGCTTAGTAGCGTCCATAAAGTTTTCTGTATTGGATAAGTCTGCACCCACACAAAAGTCTGTTTTGCCTGGGGCTGATTGCATTACTACTGCCCAGACGTCATCATCGTCTCTGACTCTAAGTAATGCTTCGTTGATTGCTGGGTATGAATGAATATCACATCGGTTATTGTCGCCAACCATATTTAAACTTATGATTCCAACTCGCCCTATCTTTTCGTAGAGCACACGATCCATAATATTTTCCATAATGTAGTCCTAGTTAATTAAAATTCTGCTATTGTAGTTCCTAAATCGTCTTCAATTTTACAGGTTATGTTTGCATCTATTAGTGCTTGTTTATATGCTGTTCTAACAGTAGATTCATCTGTTATTGTTCCCAGAATATCTAAAGAATCATGTGTATCTTTATCAGGAAAAACATATACAATCCTGGTAACTAGACCGTCTGTCTCGAAACCTTTTGTTGCACCTGCGTTAGCTAAAGCTGTAGCGCTTTCTGTTTTATTAGCTTCTGAAATACTAGCTACTGTTGGTAATGCTGTGCCCTCATCAGGTCTTGTAAGTGTCATTGTTACGGTATACGCCATTAGTTGTCTCCAATTTGTCTTATTATTTATAAGAGTTTAATCGTCTAGATAATGTTTTACGGTATTTTTATCGTGTTCTGAGAGAGCAATAATGCCGTAGTGTAATACCTTCATAAGATCCTTTCTATGGTCCTCTGTGGTACCTTTTCTGCCGTATCGTTGTGCGTATTTCAGAATGTTTCCTATTGTAAATCCTATTCCATGTCCACAATCACTAATGAATTCTGTGGATTGAAATTTGTTTCTGCTGTAATGTCCAGAGTATGTCTTGTCGATATACGATTGGAGCTCCCTAATGAGAGCTCCTTCGTTGAACTTATACTCTGGCGTTTTATTCTTCGCCATCTTCATGTATCTCCTGTTCTGCATTTTCTTCCATTTGTTGTTCTAGTTCAACACTTGGATCAACCTTGGCATACAAATCAATGAATGCCTCTTTTGTGTCTTCGTCGAACCTATTAACACAAAGTTGAACAGCCTTTTGCTTGTCACCAAACACGGCAAAAGCGTTAACAATGTGCTCCAACCTACGAGTTGAAATAAGTTCGTCGATGGCACCTTCGTAATATGTTTTACGAATAACATCACTCCAAGTAACAAGGTGTGTCGCGAAGTCTTGGTCTACATTGTTGACCTTTTCCATCTTCTTGATCACTATCTTTTTCTCGGTAGCTAGTGTAGGGTACTCCTGCTCAACTGTGATTGCAAACCTTTCTAGGAATGCCTCGTCGAGTATGTTGGCTGAAATAAATTTGCCATCATCTGAACCTCGACCCTTAGTATTGGCCGTAGCCACTAAGTTAAATCCAGGAGCAGGAGTAACGGTTTCGCCTGTCTTCTTGTTGAAATAAGGCTTCCCCTCAAGGATGGCTTGTAAGCACATCAACTTGTTTGAACCCCTATCGACTTCATCAAGAATGAGAACAGCGCCCCGCTTCATCGCGGTGAGGACGGGCCCTTCTCGGTAGACGACATTACCGTCAACTAATGTATTTCCACCGATTAAATCATCTTCATCAGTTTCAATACTAATATTTACTCTAATAGCCTCACGCTTTAGGTTTGCACATACTTGTTCAACCATTGTAGTCTTACCATTACCTGAAAGTCCTGATATGAATATTGGGTAGAACATGCTAGTACTAAGAACTGTTTTCAAGTCCTTGTAAAATCCAAATGGTACAAAAGTAGCATCTTTTCCTGGGATAAGATCGTCTACTTCTACAGCTAATTTAGCTTGTACCAACACCTGTGGAGCTTTGGTTTCAACCACTGCTAAAGGTGCTTGTTGAGCCTGGTCAATGGGCTGTGCCTGAGCAACCTGTCCACCAAACATGCTGGTTAAATTATAAACGCCTCTGTCAACTTTGACTTCTGGCATACCGTTCACCAACCATGCTGGGAAACCTAAGCCTATTGAGCTAGCTGTTTCGATGATTTGTTTACGGGTAAAAACTCCAGTACCGTTGTCCTGTGACTGTAGGGTCTGGATTAAGTTTTCTCTATCTATTGCTTTCATTATATAAGTCCTCACTTTTATTATTTAATATACATGTATTATGCACTCTGGCGAACCAAGAGTCAAGCATTTTATTACATTCTTTTGAAATCTTTTTCTCCCTTAGAGGGGCTATGGCAGGGGCTAAATCCAGGGTACCTAGTGTATTACCTGGTACTAGGCCACCCCTTAGAGGGGTGCTAGTAGAGCCGTTTTCTAGTAGTTCTATCATCTAAGCTACCATATCGATGATTTGGTTAAGGAATGTTCTAGAAGTCTTCTTGCCTTTGTTGAAGTTTCTGAAACCTCTAAGTAAGTCTCCTTTCTTATTAGACTTAACAGTTAACTCTTTGTTCTCAATCTTAAGATCATCTCTGCCTTTAAGAAGGAACCTAGCGTCGTATCCAAATTTAGGAGTAGTAACTGCAAACTTCTTGGCAAGTACATCTTTCCATACAGTCTCAATCCATGAACTGGACATGTAGTAATCTGCTTCTTTACCTTCATCCATCCAAACATCTGCTTGATGTTCTTGGTGGAAGGCATCTCTTTTACCGTCAACAATGTGGAAGTTGATTAGTGTAGAGCCAGTAACTCTTTTGTAATGTTCTAAGAGTGTCTGTGTAGTAACATTATCTCTTCTGGAGTAACCATCTTTCTGTGGAAGTCTAGTTACTATTGGACCGTCTTTAATAGCAATCTGATCTGAGTATACACTATCAGTTCCTACTCTGTCCTCAGAGTCTCTTTCTGCTTTTCTGTATGTAACTGAATCTGTAGCACCACCGTCTGTTAAGAATATTGTAGTAAGTAATTCTACATTGTATTTCTTTTGGAAAGTCTTAGCCACTTCAGTTGCTAGTATCACTGCTGAATTAAGAGGTGTGCCTCCTAGTCTAAAGTATTCGTTACTGATATGTCCGTAGTAAGGTTTATCATTATTATAAACATCTGAGAAATATCTACCTCTACCATAACCTATTTTCATAAGTAATAAGTATGACATTGCGTTAATGAAATCTGTTTTCTTACATGTTGAGCTTAACATATGAACAAGTGCAAACTGCTCATCCGTCATTAGGATTTCGCCGTCTTCTGCGTTCTGCATTGCCTTTTTGTTCATGTCTCTATTCTCACTCCAAGGACCAGTAGACTCTCTAGTATCATAATCATATGGACGATTGTTTGAGAAACCATATACATCAAATGGAATGTTAACTTTTCTGCAGAACATTGCCATATTCATCATCTGTTCTAGAGTACCTTCCATTTGTCTGTGCATGCTACCTGATAAATCAACATACATTATGATACCATGATTCTTACCGTTAGGAACAATCATATTCTTTTGGAATAAATCTTCAGTCAATTTGTAAGCCCAAAGCTTGTCCTCATTAAGATCACCTGACTTAGCTTCTCTAGCCTTCTTGTTAGCAGCTGCTGCTTTTTTAAGTTCAAACTGTTGAGCCATGGATGCTATTACTGGAGCTGTGTCCTTAAGAAATTCTTGATATAACTTAGAAGCTATGCCTTTAAGTTCTGAGTTAGGAATTTCTTTATCGTCATAACCATAATAATCATCATCACTCTTTGTGACTTCTTTAAGATCAATTGATTTGTCCCAATCATATAGTTCGTCCATTGAAACAATCCAGTCTTTAGACTTGAACATTTTCTGAGGGCTAATGTATTGGATTGGTTTAGCGTCTACATCAACAAGTTCTGATTCGTTTCTTCTAAACTCCTCATCTGTAATTGATTTTTGGCCTTCGTTGTCTAGGAAGCCATGCATCTTTTCAACTTCTTCAATAGCTTGTTTAAGCTCTTCTTGTTTCTTTTTGTTTTCTTGTTTGTCTTTGGCAAAAAGTTCTTCAGCTTTTTGTTCTGCTTCCCATTCTTTTTGTCTACGAGCTCTTTCTTCTTGGCGTTTTAGTTG
>Ga0181379_1001562_pt1 | contig 10775 bp, 15 predicted proteins | sample 2SPOviralmetaG_FD_130115 | JGI IMG/M metagenome (GOLD analysis project Ga0181379, IMG submission 130115) | Marine viral communities from the oligotrophic San Pedro Time Series (SPOT) site, San Pedro Channel, CA, USA - 2 SPOT_SRF_2009-07-10 | ecosystem: Environmental > Aquatic > Marine > Strait... | reverse complement strand
TTTATGAGGGCAATGCCAGTTAAGGTAGCAGTAACAATTTCCAATGTACTACCTCACTAATAAACCTATTAACATTACTATTGCAGTTCCCGAAGTTGCTATCATTATATGCTCCATACGTTTAATACGAAGTATTGTCTCTTTCCATCTTTCATCACTTACTGCTATATGCTTTTCTAATGTAACATGGATTTCTTGTGTTGTTGGTTTACTCATGTCATATCCACACTATTTAAAATTTTCATTCTTGTTGACATAGGTAAATTACCTACAAAATTAGTAACATCTTGGTTTGGCTCTGATGCAAATGCCTCCATATTTAAATTTACATTCGGACCTACTACCTTTGGTGTTTGTGTGGCAGTAATTGTGGTTTCTCCTGTTATTATGGTATTTGCCAATCTTTGTAATTTATTTAACATAGCATTTCTTGATTGTGCATTTGTAAAAGCATCTTTAATTTTATCTGCATCTTCTTCTATTAATATTTCCGCCAGTTGGCGTAATTGTTTATCATTCATTTTGCTTGATAAATCAGGTATTAGATTTTTAATTGCTCTGATTGCCGCGATTGGGTTGTAGAAATTTACAGCTTCTAAAACATCTGCACCTATCTGTGTTATTTTAGTTGGTTTCACATCTTCTGCTCTGCCTTCTGAAATAAATGTTTTTGAACCTTTTGTTATGGTATTCTTAGCATCCATTGCACCTACCGCAATATCTGAACCTTTTATGATATTATCAAGTTCATCATCTGGTATAATTCTCTGTAAAGTTCTTCTTTCTTTGCTTTCTGGGTTATTTAATCTTCTTACAAAAGCACCCTTTCCTCCTCTTTGGTCAAGTATTGACCTAATATTTGATGCTATACCTGCACGATATGCTTTTGTCATATCTGGATTTTTAAGATTTAAAACTCTATTAATATCTATTTCTGCTTTATCTGCAGACATACCTAATAATTTTTCGCCTTCTTCAAATCGTTCTTTACCATCAAATATTTTTTTATAATCTGCTCTTACTTTAGCTAAATCTGGTGAGACTTCATCTATCTTGGTCTTTAATGCATTTGCTAAATTAGAAACACCACTTGATAACTCAAATTTACCATCTTTTCTAGCTAGTCCTTGCCCAAAATCTCTAACTACCCTATATGCTTTTTCAGCTTCTTCTAAAGATAGGCTCCTATTTAATGAAAAGGTACCATCTTTATTTTTTTTAAATACCTCTGGTAAACCTTTCATTGTATTTATTAAATTAATATCTTTTGTGATTGCCTTAGGATTAATTCTATTAACAACATCTAAAACTAAATTATCAACCTCTGCATTATTTAGATTTTTGTTAGCATCAAAAACATTGTTATAGGCCTTACTTTGTGATGCTTTTAAGGCGTTCTCTGTTTTTTGTATATCTTGTAAAATATTACCTGTTGGTTGGTCTTTTGCCAAAGATTTTTGTATATCAGCAGAAACTTTTTTAGGCAGTTCTTTAGCTCTTTTTTCTAATGCTGGTTGTAATACTGAACCTGCCATAGATGATTTTGCATACAATGCTCTTATATTCTCTACCATTGTATCGTTTATTTCAGGTATTATTTTACCTTGTTGCACAGCTTCAATTATATCGTCAGTAGAAACATTGGCTTTACCTGCTATCTCTACAATTTTATCTTCAACATTTTTATTAAGATTACCCTTAATCTTGCCATATGTTTTTTCAAACCCTTTTTTAGCTATTCCAGAAACAACATTAGTCAATTTAGCAAATATAGGACCTGCGGCGGTTGATATACCAGTTTCAACTGCAACTTCCATTGGCGATATTGTATCGTCTTGTGCTCCTAATGAAGCAACCAAACCTTGACCACCACTTAATAATGCAACACGACCAAAAGTTAAAGGAACACTCGTACCACCTGTAAATGGAATTGCCAAAAGAGCAGGTGCTAAAGCTCCACCCATTTCGTATTTGAGTGAACCATCTTTATCTCTTGCCTTATCTAAAATATTTCTTTCTATGGCAACTATTTCATCATAATCTTTATCGCTAAATAATGATGTTATACCTGCTATTGCTTCATCACTATAATTAAGCAAAGCACCTTGTGCTATCAATCTGACTTTATCTGATGCAACCAAACCTTTTTCTTTATCGCCAAGTTCGTTTACTCTAATATCGTCAAGTAAACCATCTATTTCGTCATCTAATTTACTCATGTAACTACCTAACTCTTGGTTTTAAAACAAAACTTTTATTTTTAACTTCTTTTAAAATATCTCGTATATTGGTTTTTAAGGTTGAATTATTTTTAACATTTTCACCACCAATCATATATTGAATATCGTCTACAGAATAACCATTGCTTAAAAAGAACTCTTTTAAGCTTTTAACATTTTTATTTTTAGGTAAAATAATTTTATATGTGTCTGTACTAAAGGTGTATTGTTTTGGGTCTTTTAAATATGTTTTAATAACGTTTTCTTCTAGTCTAATAACCTCGCCAGTTTCAATTTCTTCTTCATTTTGTGCCTTCAGATTTTCTGTAGCATTTTTATATTGTGCATATGCCATATCTCTAAATGAACGTCTTGTAAGGTCTGAAAGAATACCACCATTTTTAACATAATTGACAGTTTGTACCAAGAAATCTGCAGGTCCACCAACTTTTTTTGCAACATCAAATTCGCCTTCTCTAACAACAGAACGTGGGTCTAACATCTTCATAAAACTAAATATAAGCGCTAAATCACCTGCACCCGGTCTATCTAACTTATAAACTTGGTCGTATGAGGTAAAAACATTATCCATATGCCCTAATTTGTCATTGTAATCTTTGACATATTTAGAGATGTTATATTTATCTTTAACTTTTAAGAAATTATCTTGTTGCTTCATATTTAGTGGTGCAAAAGCAGGTTTTTGTTCATCGTCTTTCTTTTCAAACCTACTTACTTTTTGTGTATCATCGCCAATACTTAATTCCGTTGATTTATTACGGTCTATAAAATTACCATTATTATCTTCAACTCGTTTACCTGCAAATGGTCCGTTTTTATAATAAAGGTTCCCATCAAATTCACCTTTATATGTCTTAATTTCTTGTTCTTTTGGTGCTGTGTATGTAACAATACCTGATTTTGTATCATCATCTAACCTATTTAATTCTTGGTTAGTAAAGAATTTTGTTGCACCTTTTTTATAACTAACACCACCAATAATTGTAGGTTTACTGAATGTATATAATTTTTCAGCCTTACCTTTTCCAAGAGTAGATGCTAAAGAAACTAATGTTGATACTCTTTTCGCATCTGTTGCTTCTTGTATCTTTTTATCTTGTAAATAAGCACTGGCACCTGCAGTTATTCCAGAACCAAAACCACCTAATGCAGTAGCACCGGGCTTTGATGATGCCTCTGTCATTCGCGCTGATGCTATTAATGCTAATAATGCTGGGTCGATTGGCTTTCTTTCTGGGACTAATTGATTTACTAGACCTTCTAATGCACCACCTTGTAAACTTGACAAATCAGTATTTGAAGCTCCTAAATTTAATTTTTTAAGACCTTCTACAATTTCTGATGCAGTAGCCATTATCCTCTCCTACCTAAAGCATATAAACTAGCTAATGAACCTAAACCTCCTAAGGTTTGTCCATATATACTTGGTTGTTGCATATATTGATTACCACTTGCTTGTGCTCTAGTTAATGTTTCATAAGGTACACCTTGTAATGCACCTAAGGCAAAATTTAACATTTCAAAGGGATATTGTTTCTGTTGCAAAAAATCTCCATAAGCCATATCTAATGCTCTTTGGTCTAAATCTCTTTCCGCTTGACCTGCTGTAATCATTCCTGAAGCGGATTGTTCTTGTAAACCCTGTGCTAGAGGTGCTAAACCACTTAATGTTTCAGATGCTCTTAATCTACTAGCCTCGTCTGTCTCAAAAGCACCTCTCATAGCATCTTCTGCACCAAATCTGGCTTGTCTATCTGTATCGTAACGATTTGAAGCAAAAGTTAATGCATCTCGCCCTGCTTGTCTTCTTAAATCAGAACCTGCCCTTGCTATTTCAGCATCTGTTGTAGCTTCTCTTAATCCTAATCTTGACCCTCCAAAAGCACCTGCTCTTATTGCATCTGCTGAATTCTCGTTTTGTCTTGTTTGTCTTTCTCTTTCTAGTTGTTCAAGGGCAGGGTCTATAGAAGTTTGAAAGGTGTCCATATATTGTGAAACTTGGTCTGGAGAAAATGTTTCGCCAAGCAATTCATCTCTTGTTGCTCCAGTATATCCACCACCTAGAGTGCCTGCCATAGCTTTTGCATCATCAAGTAAACCTGTATATGAATCTGCACCAGATGCTAATAAATCGAGACCTGCTCTTTCTGTCTCACTCATTCTAAATGGAGTTCCGTCTGCATCTGTACCATAAGTTGCTATTCTATCACCTTGATATGCAGGAAATTCTGATTTTGATAGTTCTCTAGCTTGTTCGTAAAGTTCTTTACCACCTGCAGAAACAAAAGCAGGTATTGATGTACCTGTTACTGTATCCTTATAATCTGGTAATTGGATTGGTTGGTTAGTACATAATGCACCCATTTAAGCCTCCACAAACACAGAACCGGCTTTAACAAAACCCATTCTAGTAAATAATTTATCTTTTCTTTCTAGGTCACCAGAGAAAATATGCCCTAATCTTACTTTTAGTTTAGCATTATTTGCTTGTTTTATATAGTCTACAAGTAAACTTTTTGCTACACCACTAGTTCTTTGGTCTTTAAATACATAAAACCAAGCATCTGCAATATAATTTTCTTCACTCCACCAGTCTTGTGCTATTTGCCCTGCTATTGAACCTTGTATTTTATTATTTTCTACTGCAACTAATACAAGACCTTTATGAATTAACTCGTTGATTTTATTTACTAATTTAGCACTATTTATCTTTGGTACAATCACTTCGGTTTCCTTATGCATACTATCTAACATTATAATTAATGCTGATATGTCTAAAACAGTAGCCTTTCTTATTGTCATGCAATGCCTTTCAAAGCACCCATAGTTTCTTCTGGTGGTATTTGTCGCATTTCTTCTTGTGGTTGTTCTTCTGGCTCTTCTTTCATTTGCCCTATTTTTTCAATGAGCATTTGTAATTCTGGCAGAAATTTAACTAATACATTCATAACCTTAGGTGTAATAGCTTCATCTAATGCATTTAGTTCTTCTTCTGTCATTTCAGCTAGTCTTGTCATTAAAACTGTTTGCATTTCTTCTGAAGGATTAAATACTAATTGTTTGGCTTCTTCTGGTGCCTCTATACCTACATCTTCTAATGCCATTTAAATCTCCTTTTCATTATATAAAATTGACCAATCTGATTTTTTACAAAATTTACCTAGAATGTAACAGGTTGATTCGCCAACAAATCTATATATTTTTCCTAGATAGTCTGGTTTATCTCTTTTACCAAGTATATATTTAACTTCATTTAATCTACGATTGGCAATATGATGCCATAATTTAACTGATTTTCCTTTTCTCATTTTACGAACAATAGATATTGCCCAAATATGATAACCATTGACATGAGTTGGTGTTAAATATTCTTTTGTAAATCGATAATCAAGTAATATGTCTTCTGTACTCATCAAACCAAGTCTTCTTAACTCATTACATATAACTCTACCACCTATAGAACCACCTATTGTAGCTCCTACAACTGCACCTATTGGACCTCCTAAGGTTAAACCAATGTAAGTACCAGCCGCCGCTCCAGCACCTTTTTTTGCAGATTTCATTGGGTCTTCACCTTTGGTCAAAATGAGGTCTGTAAAAAATGTACCTACACCTGCACCTGCACTTGAACCTAATGTACTATCAGAAGTTGCATCTCGTTTAACTCTATCCCAATATCCTTCTTGTTCTGGTAAAGTACTACCAGAACCTCCAGTATAGGTTTTAAAAGCCTCACCAGTATTCGGGTCTATCCCTTTTATATTGGCATCTCCTGCAATAGAATTACCAGAAGTACCATCTGATTTATATGCATATAATTTATCTTCACCTTTTCCAAATATTGGCTCTCTTCTGTCTGCCAAACTTTTATATAACTCTAAGTTTCCTGATGCAGTAGCAGAATCTACATTTCCCAAAGCAGGGTTAAATAATAAATCTTTACCTTTAGAAGATAAAAGTGTGTCATAACCATCACCTAAATCAAAAACATTTGGTACATTATTGCCGGGTAAACCTGTACCAAAACCTGCAGAGGCTTTTAAACCAGTTGCAAACGGATTTTCTACACCTTCAGCGATTGCTTGACCAATATTTGAACCTACAGTACTTGCAACTGCGGTTGCAGTATCAGATATTAATTGTTGTTGTATTTGCTCTGGTGTAAGAAAACCTTCTGGCAATTCTGGTATTTTACTATAAGCATCTAATTTTGCTCTGTCTTCAAAATCGTTAGGGTCATATGTTCTTTCGCCAGATTGTATGGTTTTAGCCCATTCAAAAATAGGCATTAAACTAGTTCCATATATTTTTTGAAGTTGACCTTCTTCTAATTCTGGCTTTTGTGTTGCTAACTGGTAAACGCCATATTTAAATAATGTATCATCATCAACTGTTTGTTCTCTTGCATCATTTTGATTAACAATATCGCCAAATGCACCATAAATAGCATCTTTTAATTCTGGCATAACCATTGAAGAATTAGTTAAATTAAGTTTGTTTTCTAAGGTATCAGTTTCACCAGTTATTGTACCATCTGGATTTGCGAATTTAATTGCCATTAATTAACCTCCAAAAAGCTAACAATTATATGCAATCTATCTGCAGTTGTTGCCTGTGCTTTTAAAATCTCACCTTCTTCTATTATAAGTGGTTGCGATAATAATTCAACTGTTGTATTTGATGCGACAGATTTTGCTTTAAACAAAGAAAAGATAGCACTTGCACTATTAAGTAAGGTTATATCTAAAGTATCACTACTACCACTATCATTACTTATCAAAATGCTTTTAATAATACTTTGTGTAGCAGTTGGACAGGTGTATATTGTAGTGTTACCAGTTGAACTTAAATCTGCCTTTGCATTTTTATAATTATTAGCCAAAGAAAAACCCCTTTGCTGATGCTTGGTCTTCTGTTGCTTGACTTTGTGCTTGTGTAGTTAAATTAACTTGATTTTGTTGTATTTCTAATGCTGATACAAGATTCCTACAAAAATCATATAATTGTCTCATACCATCTAAAGAATTATTTAATTTAAAAATACTTGGTGGACTTGGTAATCTAATCATCTAGCTGAATCCTCTTGTGCATTAATTCTAAAATCTCCTAATGACCAATCATCATTAACACCAGCACTTGAATATTTTATAGATATTTGCCTGCCTTTAACTCTAGTACTGACCTTTTGTGTTGTTGATGTTATTGTGAAAGGTCCCTTTGTAGTTTCAGTACCATTAGGGTATTTTCTAGACTTAAATTCTACCAATAAATTTGTATCTTCTGATAAAGTTGCATCTGGTACAATCTTATCAATTAAAAATGTTCTATTGCCAGTTTCATCTATTTCAAGTTCACCACTTTCTATAAAACAATTCATGGCACTACCATTATTACTGTTTCCACTTTCATGTTCATATAATCTTCCATCAGCATCAAAAGCAAATGGTACATTTCTAAAACCTTGAGCATCTAACCATACATTTCTATCTAAAGAGCCAACTGTCCATACATTTTCTGCATAATTATAAGTTACATAACTATCTGGTTCTGGGTTGATAGTTCCTGCAGAGTTTTCATTACTTACATAAAACCAAGTTATTTCATTAAATTTTTTATTTTGCCCAACATAGGTTTTATCAATATATCTAGTTTGCATTCTATCAAATACATAGTACTGAACAGTACATGGCAATTCTTGTACTGCACCATTATAAACAAAGAAATTACTTTTACCTATCCAATATACACTTCCATCTATACTTATAGAACCATTTTTGGCAACTGCACCACAATTAACTGCTAACAGTCTAAACGAAAATGTAAAAGGTGGCCCTACAAAGCTCATTCCATAAACTGCTTCATCTGTATTTATAAATGTTTCATCTTTTGATGGCACTATTGAAATAATTTTATTACCAACTTCTAATCTTTGGTCGCCTGATGTATTTGTTGAGGTAGGTGTAAAATTTGTAAAATCTTCTTGGTCTGAAAACCTGACTAACATTGGGTCTTGATTTGTTGTACCTAAAAGGGTAGTTCCACCAACTATTAAATGTCTATCTGGAAAAGAAATCGCAATATCTCTATTTTTGGTAGGTACACCACTTGCTCCACCTAATGCTGAAACCAAAGATGCTCTATTTGTTTCTCCTGCAGAAGTGTCCCAATAATAAATTTGTCCATTTCTATTACTTGCTAATAAATCTTCTCCCCATAATTGCAATGACCATTGGGTTGCCTCTAATGATATTGTATCACTATCTACATCTCTTGCTGTTCCCCAAGTACTTAATCCCCAAGTACCTACACCCCAACCAGTTGCGGTATCTGCACTTTCAATGTTCATTTGAGCATCACGACCAATTAAATATTCTACATCTAAACCTGTACCACCACCTGTTGCACCGCTAGTTGCTTGAGTTGGTGACTGAATAGAATATGAATTTGAATCAATAACTGTTATTGCATATCCCTCTACTCTATTAAGAGTATCTGCACTAATACCACCAACTGCGGTCGCTTGTTGAATAACAATAAAATCTCCATCTTTCGCACCATGACTGCTATCTGTTACAGTTATTGTTGTTGAATCTTGTACTGTAACTAACGGATTGCTTAGATTAGTAGATGTTTTTCTTAGTGGTGTAATATCATATAAAACGCCATTAAGTATAATATATAAATGATTATGTGTGCCTAATGCTATTCTATCTGAACCATCAGTATCTGAACGCCAAAATAAAGCCTTTTTAGGCTTTCCTTGTGCTAGTGTTTCTGTAGATGTATCAGCATTATTATAATAGATTTGTTGTTCCCAACCACCAATTTTAGTAGGGTAACCATTTCTAAATCTAACTAAATTACTATCAACATAAAATGGTCCGTTTTTACCTGCTGAATATTCAGTAATATCTTTTACAATGCCAGAGTTTAATTTTAAAAGTCTATAACTCAAACTGATATACTCCCCATTCTAGCACATAATCTTTCTGCTCTATTAGGCACTTGGTCAAACCATCTTGAATTTCTCATTTCTTCTTCTGCTGATTTCCAATTACCTTTTATAACATTTTCTCTCATACGAATAAATTTACTTAAACGTGGTCGCCCAAGATTAAACATCATATTTGCAATAATTAACTGTGCTTCATCTGGTAATGTGAAAAATTCATCATATAGTATGGTGCAATCTTCAATAACTTGCTCAATGTCCGCTAGAAAGCACTCATCAACCCTTTCTTTGCTAACCTCTTGACCTACCTCAAAATCGTTTTCTGGGTCTGTAGCCTTACATAAATGCCCGATTCCAAAAGTTTTATACCCTAAATGGTCTAAATATACCTCATATTTAACACCTTCGTCTTGGATAAGTTCTTTTTTTAAAATTTCTATATCCATTTATACCTCTTTTAAAATATCAAGTTCAGAATAAGCTGAATATTTAGAACAACTAGAATCAAAATCTTCTTCTTGAACCATCTGACAAGCAGGGCATATGTATCTTATACTTTGTATAATATCTTCTTTTACAATTACTTGTTTTTGCATATTTATTCTACAAACATAACAAATCATTTTGTTAAACCCTTCTGCTTTTCATATGTTCTAAGTCCGCCAATTCCTAGCATTCCGCCAAGAACCGTGAGAAGTGTACCCATATCAAATTCTGGTAATTCTGGCAATTCTACACCTGCAAACGATGCACCAAAAATAATCAAATCTTTAAGTATAAAATGATATGCAAAAGAAATCGCACATACCCACCCAACTGCAGGTCGCCAACCGCCTTTAAATAATGAACCAGATTGTGCTTCTGCCTTATTAATTTCTAATTGTGCTAATAAAGCCTCTTGAGTATGTTTTTGAGACATAGTGGCAATATCGTGTGCCAATTTAGCCTTTTCGTCAGCATCAGGTATAAATTTATCAAGAATACTAGTTACAGGTCCTATTAACGCCGTAAGCATGTGCATTCCTTTCTTTTGAATTTACTATCTATCCATACTTTACCATAATAAAGTACAAATAGCCAAAAGGTAAATAAAACACCTTCTGCATAACTTAAATCATTCCAAGCATCTAATATCATATTTTCCATTTTAACCTCCCTACAGGTAATTTTTGGCATCTATATTTAGTTGGTTTCCAAAGAGGGTAATATTTATTAACTTGTCTACTTATTGATAATGCCCTTTGTTTACAATCAAATTCTGTTTCGTATGGACCTAATAGGTCTTCTACAGTTTGACAATTATTTGGCATTCCTATCACACATATAGTAACTAATGCCTTGAACATCATTTTTTACTCATAAAAGCAGAAGCACCCATATATGCACCTACAATTCCTGCACCAGAAATATAAAACAAATTGCTTATATCCGCTAACGCCTTTAATCTTTCTATATCTACGAAAAACATAGCAACAGTAAATAAACCCATTGCTATTAATGTTGCTCTTGCAATTCTTAATTGTGCTAATTGTTTTCTTAAAACTTGTTCTGTTTCTTTAATAGATGTGGCGATTGCCAATTCT
>Ga0181379_1001561_pt1 | contig 10783 bp, 9 predicted proteins | sample 2SPOviralmetaG_FD_130115 | JGI IMG/M metagenome (GOLD analysis project Ga0181379, IMG submission 130115) | Marine viral communities from the oligotrophic San Pedro Time Series (SPOT) site, San Pedro Channel, CA, USA - 2 SPOT_SRF_2009-07-10 | ecosystem: Environmental > Aquatic > Marine > Strait... | reverse complement strand
GAGATACTCTGAAACTTCTAGTACAACAGATATAATAAAGTCTCTTAAAGAAGAGATTATGGATGCTACACAATTATATATGGGTAGAAACGCACCTAAGGCTGCTGTGGCTATGGTAAGTGGTGTAGATGACCCTACCCAGCTTGGCATACGAGACAAGCTCTCAGCAAGCAAGGAACTGCTAGACAGAGTAGGTTTAATTAAAACCGAAAAGGTACAAGTAGAAGCATCAGGTGGGGTAATGATATTACCACCAAAGAATAAAGAGTAACATGAATAGAAGTTTAGGCAAGTGGAAGTTACCACAACCTACAGATATAAAAGACGAAGAAGGTAAAGAGTGGTCTAAGATACCACGTATATCACGAATAGTACCTTTTGGTTATGAGAAGAATGAAGAAGACCCTGACATACTTAATCCGATACCCTTTGAACTTGAAGCCATTGAGATGGCTAGAAAATATGTAAAACAGTATTCCTTTCGGCAAGTTGCTAATTGGGTTACTCAAAAAACAGGTAGAGAAATATCTCACGTAGGATTAAGAAAAAGGTTAATGCATGAGCAACAACGTAAGAACCAAGCTAGAACTCTCAGAAAATGGTCTGAGTACGCCCAGAAGGCAATCGAAAAGGCGAAAGCCATCGAAGAAGAAAGAACAGGTTCAAGAGCCTAGTGTAGTAAAAGTAGAACGTGTGGATGATGAAGATTCTCTTAACGTAGTATTTAAACCTAACACAGGACCACAGACGGACTTTCTTGCTGCAGGTGAACGAGAAGTATTATATGGAGGTAGTGCAGGTGGTGGTAAATCATATGCCATGCTTGCTGACCCACTCCGATACATGGGTCATCCATCATTTAGTGGATTACTATTAAGACATACAACAGAAGAACTACGAGAGTTAGTATGGAAGTCGCAAGAAATATACCCTAAGATTTGGAAGGGTATAAAATGGTCAGAGAGAAAGATGCAATGGGTAGCACCATCAGGTGCTAGATTGTGGATGTCATACCTTGACAGAGACGATGACGTATTAAGATATCAAGGATTGGCATTTAGTTGGATAGGTTTTGACGAGTTAACCCAATGGGCAACTCCTTTTGCGTGGAACTACATGCGTTCACGTTTAAGAACAGCATCATCAGACTTGCCAATCTATATGAGAGCAACCACTAACCCGGGAGGTCCGGGACATGGTTGGGTTAAAAAAATGTTTATTGACCCTGCTCCTTATGGAAAGACATTCGATGCGACAGATATTGAGACAGGGGAAATACTTAAGTATCCAGCAGGACATAGCAAAGCTGGACAAGGATTATTTAAAAGGAAGTTTATCCCTGCAAGATTATCTGACAATCCGTATCTCTCTAGAGAAGGCGATTACGAAGCAATGTTGCTTTCATTACCAGAGCAACAACGTAGGCAATTACTTGAGGGCGATTGGGATATTAAAGAAGGTGCTGCCTTTACGGAATTTAATCGTGACATCCACGTGGTTGAGCCTTTCCACATCCCTAATAATTGGGTCAAATTTAGGTCTTGTGATTATGGGTATGGTTCTTATAGTGGAGTGTTATGGTTTGCTGTCTCACCATCTGAACAACTTATTGTCTATAGAGAACTCTACGTTAGCAAAGTCCTTGCCACAGATTTGGCAGATATGATAAATGAATTAGAAGCTGAAGATGGTAATATGAAGTATGGTGTCTTAGATAGTTCTTTATGGCACAAACGTGGAGACACAGGACCTTCACTAGCAGAACAAATGATTATGAGAGGGTGTAGATTTAGACCTTCAGATAGAAGTAAAGGTAGTCGTGTATCAGGAAAGAATGAGATACATAGACGTTTGCAAGTAGATGAGTATACAGAAGAACCTAGAATAGTGTTCTTTGATACCTGTACTAACATGGTGTCACAATTACCAGCTATACCTTTGGATAAAAAGAATCCTGAAGATGTAGACACAAGAGCAGAAGACCACTTGTATGATGCATTAAGGTATGGTATGATGTCAAGACCACGCTGTAGTATATTTGATTACGACCCACATGGTAGAACTACTAGGAGTATGCCTGTAGCAGATTCAACGTTTGGATATTAATATGGCAGAAGACGAAATAAATATAGAAGACGATGCTTTATCTTTAGAAGATTCAGAAGATTCTAATGTAACTGATGTAGAAGTTAAAGGTATAGCTGACCATGTTATGTCTCAATTTAAAAAGTCAGAAGATTATAGATATGATGATGAAACAAGATGGGTGCGTGCTTATAGAAACTATAGAGGTATATATGGACCTGACGTTCAATTTACCGAAGCAGAGAAATCTAGAGTATTTATTAAAGTAACAAAAACAAAAACGTTAGCAGCTTATGGACAAATAGCTGATGTATTATTTGCAGGAAATAAATTTCCTATAAGCATAGAACCAACTGAATTACCAGAAGGAGTAGCTAAAGATGTTAATTTCGACCCTAAAGAACCTTCGCAATTACGTGAACAAGATGTGGAGGAAAGTTTGGATAACCCTTATGGTTTTATGGGTGACGGTAAGGAACTCCCTAGAGGAGCTACTGCTCAAAGCTTACAAGATAAACTTGGACCTTTGGCAGATAAGCTTGGAGAAGTTGAAGGCATTAAAGAAGGTAGTGGGGAAACTCCTACAGCGATAACATATAGTCCTGCGATGATTGCAGCTAAGTCTATGGAAAAACAAATCATGGACCAGCTACAAGAATCTCATGCTAACAAGCACCTTAGAAGCACAGCTTTTGAGATGGCATTGTTTGGTACAGGAGTAATGAAAGGACCTTTTGCTGTTGACAAAGAATATCCGAATTGGGATGAAGAAGGTGAGTATTCTCCGGTATTTAAAACCATTCCTCAAGTTAGTCATGTCTCCGTTTGGAATTTTTATCCTGACCCTGACAGTACTAATATTGACCAAGCACAGTATGTAATAGAAAGACATAAAATGTCACGTTCTGAATTACGTGCATTAAAACGTAGACCTTACTTTAGAGACAATGTTATTGAAGAAGTAATAGCTGATGGTGAAAACTATACTAAAAAGTATTGGGAAGATGATTTAATAGATTATAACCAAGATAGTTATGTAGAAAGATTTGAGATACTTGAATATTGGGGTATGTTAGATACTGATTTGTTAGAAGAACAAGGAGTATCTATACCTAAAGAATTAAAAGACTTTGAAGAGTTACAAGCTAATGTGTGGGTTTCAGGTGGTAGATTACTTAGAGTAGTATTAAATCCATTTAAACCTTCTAAGATACCTTACATGGCAGCTCCATATGAACTAAACCCTTATTCATTTTTTGGTGTAGGTCTAGCTGAAAACATGGATGATACACAGACACTTATGAATGGTTTTATGAGAATGTCTGTAGACAATGCTGTGTTATCAGGTAACTTACTTATAGAGGTAGATGAAACTAACTTAGTTCCGGGACAGGACTTATCTGTATATCCGGGTAAAGTATTTAGAAGACAAGGTGGTGCTCCGGGTCAAGCTATCTTTGGTACAAAGTTTCCAAATGTTTCACAGGAAAACTTACAACTGTTTGACAAAGCTAGACAACTAGCCGATGAAAGCACAGGACTGCCATCATTTTCTCATGGACAAACAGGTGTATCAGGTGTAGGTAGAACTGCATCAGGTATATCTATGTTAATGAACGCAGCAAGTGGCAGTATCAAAACTGTTATTAAGAATGTAGATGATTATTTACTTAAACCTTTAGGTGAAGGATTATTTAGATTTAATATGCAATTTAATTTTAACCCAGAAATAAGAGGTGATTTAGAAGTTCATGCTAGAGGAACTGAAAGCTTAATGGCAAATGAGGTTCGTAGCCAAAGACTAATGCAATTTTTACAAACTGCATCTAATCCTGCCCTTGCTCCGTTTGCTAAGTTTAATTATATTATTAGAGAGATAGCTAAGGCTATGGACTTAGACCCTTCAAAGGTTACTAATAATATGGATGAAGCTGTATTACAAGCTGAACTGCTTAAACAGTTTCAAGGACCTGCACCTCAACAAGGACAACCTCAACAGGGTCAACCACCAGCAGGTGCAAACCCAATGGACCCCACAGGAGCAGGTGGTGGAGTAATAGGAACAGGTCAAGCACCTCAACCAAACGAACAAGGATTTAGTGGAAATGGAGAAGCAAATACTCAGCAACCTCAAACCTCTAGTCAGCCACCAACACCAACTCAATAAGTATCTAGATGCTGTGATAGAGCAACATCATAAAGCAATAGAACAAACAGAGAGTACGGTAACGGTGTACAGAACGCAGGGTGCGATTGCAGCATTACGTAGACTAAAATATTTAAGAGATGAGGTAAATAAAAACGATGGCTAAAAAACCTGTAAGCGACCAAATGGAATTATTTGAAGACGGTGGATTCAAAGACCAAGGTAATACTAAAGACCCCATATCAAATAATCCTGTACCTGTTGGCTCTACTAAAAAAGAAGTAAGAGATGATATACCTGCTAATCTTAGTGAGGGTGAATTTGTTTTACCTGCTGATGTAGTTAGATATCATGGCTTAGAAAAGATTATGGGTATTAGAGACCAAGCTAAACAAGGTTTACAGAAAATGGAAAACATGGGTCAGATGGGTAACTCTGACCAAGCAACTTTACCTGATGGTACACCTTTTCAACAAATGGCAGAGGGTGGAGCAGTACCTGTACCAACAATACAACAACCTGAAGTTGTAGCACAGAATCAAGTTCCGGGAGTACAATACGTAGCTCCAACTACACAGGCAGTTAGACCATCTATATATTCGTTTAATCAACAAATGCCACAAGTAACTGTACCTACACAACCAAGTGTTACAGTTCCTACACAACCTAATTATCAAACACCTGCATATAGGCAGTCAACTAGCACAGCAGAAACACCTAAGTTTTCTAATTTACTTGGTACACAGTTTGGTCAGTTACAAGAGTCTGTTACTAAAAGATACGTAAATGATGCAGGTGAAGAGATGTATATACCATTTGTGAATGGTGAACCTATATATCCTATACCTAATGGCTTTAGAGAAGAAGCAGAAGATGCAATAAAAAAAGAAGATGAAGATGTAAACAAAGCTGTACAAAGTACAAGTGTCAGACAACAGCAAGATGATGGCGATAGTGGTGGCTTTGATGGTAGTCAAACACAAGATTATAAAGTAGCTATGCAATTAGCAAGTTATAATGATAATGAAAAAGCTTACAAAGATAAAAGTTTAATTGGTCAATTAATGAGTTCTGCTTCATCTTTAATTGAAAAACTTCCGGGTAAACAAATTATAGATAAATTAACACCTGAATATCAAAGACAGGCAGGTTTTAATTTTCCTGCTGGTGTAACAGAAGCTACAGCATTAACTGAAAATAAAAAAGACCCTAGCTATTTAGACTTATTAGCTAGACAATCTGGTTATACTTCACTAGCTGATATGACTAAACAATATGGAGTAGAACCAACATTTAAGTTTGGTACAGAAAAAGGAGATGTTAGTTTAGTTACAGGTAAACCTTATAACTTTGCAGGACAATCTGATAATAACGGTGCTCCTGCCTTTGCATCTTGGGAAGATTGGACAAACAGTTTAGCGGCTAGTGCCAAGACAGGTTGGATGGGTGGCACTATGACACCCAAACAAATAGATGATATAGTAGAAAAAAATAAAAAAGAAGGTAAGACATGGGATAGACGTAAAGTAGATGCTTATATGAAAGAAATTAACAAAACATATGGCAAGGAAGAAGATGATGATAAAGATAAAAGCAAAGTTAAAACAACACCATCTGTCTTTGTAGAACCTTTTGATGAAGTTGTTTCAAAAGGTAAAAGCACTAAAATAAGTGATGTAAAGAATTTTGGAATGGGAAGTGCAGAGGGTGTAGATACTGCTAATGTACCTACACAAGCTCAAGCTCTAAGTGCTTCATCTACATTTGATACTACAGACCAGTCTTCTAATAATGATGACCAAGGTCCGGGTGAATCAGTAGGTGATACTAGCTATGGTGGTGAAGGTGTAGGTGGATGGACTGCTCAAGGTGGTTTCATTAACAAACGAACTATGACCATGAGTAAAACACCCCCTAATAAAAAGAAGCGAGGTGGGTTAGCTTCAAGACGATAACCCACATACAGGCTACTTATCCCCCAACATAATGGCTACGATAACCCCAAGGAGAAACTAAATGGCTGAACAAGCACAAGAGATGGTGGTAGATGCTACACCAAAGAAAAAAGCATTTATGGATAAACCTTCTACACACGAAGAAAGAATTAAAAGAGACGAAGAAGAACTTAAACAGTTAATGGAAGAACAAAAAGGTGACACCGAATCTGTTGAAGAAACAAAAGCAGAGGATGAGGAAGAGCCGAAGACTGCTGAAGAAAAAACTTTTAAGAAACGTTATGGAGATTTACGAAGGCACTCTCAAGAAAAAGAGAAAGACTTTCAAAAGCAACTTGATGATTTAAAAAGTCAATTAAGTAAAGCTACTAAAAAAGAAATGAAACTGCCTAAGTCTGATGAGGACATTAGTGAATGGGCAAAAGAATATCCTGATGTAGCAGCTATAGTAGAAACCATTGCAACTAAAAAAGCACAAGAGCAATCAGAAGATATAAATAAAAGAATAAAAGAAATAGACGAAAGGGATGCTAACTCTATTAAAGAGAAAGCAGAAGTAGAATTGTTAAGACTACACCCTGATTTTGCAGATATAAGAGAAAGTGATGACTTCCATGATTGGGCAGACGAACAACCTAAATGGATACAAAATGCGTTGTATGAAAATGATAACGATGCAAAATCCGCAGCAAGAGCTATTGACCTCTATAAGTCAGACAAAGGAATTAGTAAGACAAAAGAGAAGTCAAATGATGCAGGTGCTGCTAAAGCAGTCTCAACGAAAAGCAAAACGTCTGTTTCGGAAACTAACAACGCAGTAACTTTTAGAGAGTCTACTGTTGAAAAAATGAGTGCCGATGAATATGAAGCTAAAGCTGATGTAATCATGGAAGCTATACGTTCCGGTAACTTTATATACGATTTATCTGGTTCTGCTAGATAAACAGTTGACAAATAGTTATTTATACATATAACTAGTATCAACTACAATGTGACCCCTCCACGTGGACAACTCACATACTACACGACACTTGAAAGCCTACCTGATAATATGAGCCTACACTTGATTAGCTATCAAACGTACAACCTCAAATGTTATTAGCCGATGACGAGTAAATTTTAGCACTTCGGTGCATTTGTTCAATTTTCAAAATGGAGATGAAAATGGCATTTAAAACTGCAGCAGGTTACGGTAATCTGCCCAATGGTAATTTCTCCCCAGTTATTTACTCTAAGCAGGTTCAGTTAGCCTTTAGGAAAAACTCCGTTGTCGAATCTATTACAAACTCTGATTATTTCGGAGAGATTAGCAACATGGGTGATTCTGTTAAAATAATAAAGGAGCCAGAAATCACCGTTAAGGAATACGCTAGGGGTGCAAACGTGCAACCTCAAGACCTTGACGATGAGGACTTTACATTAACTATTGATAAAGCAAACTACTTTGCTTTTAAAATAGACGATATCGAAGAAGCTCATAGTCACGTAAACTTTTCTTCACTAGCAAGTGATAGAGCAGGTTACAGACTAAAAGACAACTTCGACCAAGACGTTCTTGGTTACTTGTCAGGATTTAAACAATCAGCAAACAATGCACTTGCAGGCACTGCAAACGATGTAGTGAATGGAAGCAAAGCAGTGGGAACTGCTGGTTCAGACGAATTGTTGACAAGTATGAAGTTAAGAAAAGATAGCTTTGGTAACATCACTACTTCTAGTGCTGGTGACCACTCTATCCCAATAGCTCCAAGACTAGGTGGTGCAACTGCACAAGCAACTGCTACAGCTACTCCTTTACAGGTTATAGCTAGAATGGGCAGATTGTTAGACACTCAGTTTGTAGACAGTGATGGTAGATGGCTTGTTCTACATCCAACATTTATTGAAGTACTAAAAGATGAAGATTCACGTCTTCTAAATGGTGACTTCGGTGAATCAGGTGGATTAAGGTCAGGTTTATCTGTTGGAAAAATACATGGCTTTGACGTGTATATGTCCAATAATTTACCTTCAGTGGGTACAGGTCCGGGAACATCTGGAACTGCTAACCAAAATACAAACTTTGGTGTTATCGTTGCAGGACATAGTTCAGCAGTAGCTACTGCCGAGCAAATCAACAAGACAGAGACTTATAGAGACCCTGATTCTTTTGCTGATATTGTTCGTGGTATGCATTTGTATGGTAGAAAGATTCTTCGCCCTGAAGCAATCGTTACTGCCAAGTATAACGTAGGGTAAGGAGATTAGATATGGCAACTTATGATTTAACTTCTAAAGATACAACTGGTGTAGAATCAGATGTAATCGCTGCATACCCTTCGGCTAAGAATACTAACGTAGTTAAAACTTTAGAAACTTACGTTGACTTTGATGCTCTGATTGCAGGTGGTTTAACATTTGCAGATGGTGACATTCTACAAGCTCTTGAAATACAGGCAGGTAGTTTAGTCCTCAACGCAGGTGTTGAAGTAATGAAAGTTACTAATTCAGGTGTAACTATTGACGTTGACTTTGCGGCAGGTGATGACATCATCGATGGTGGTGACACTACTTCTGCTGGTTACTTAGCAAAAGGTACTAATGGTCAGACTAACGTTATAGGTACAGGCGCTGCTTCTACCTATACTCAATTTATCGGAACTACTGATACTATTGATGTCAAGTTAGTTGCGGCAGCTACAGCAGGTAGAATTAGAGTCTATGCTACAATCATTGATTGTAATGGGCATGGATTACTAGACAAGCCTGATGAAGTTGATAGAGACCAATTAGCTTAACTTATATATGAAAGAGCAGGGCAACTTGCTCTTTCATTTTACTTAGGAATTATTATGGCAGAAACTTACCTAACACTAACAAATAAAGTAATAGCAAGGTTAAATGAGGTTGCATTAACTTCAACAAACTTTTCTAATGCTAGAGGTATACAAGTTCAATGCCAAAACGCAGTCAATGAATCAATAAGATACATAAACCAAAAAGAGTTTCAATATCCTTTTAATCACGCTATAGAAACAAAAACATTGACAGCAGGAGTCGTTAGATATGATGTTGCTGCAACAACAAAAACTGTAGACTATAATACATTTAGAATAATAAAAGATGCTGATTTAAATGTATCAGGTGGTAATTTAAAAATATTAAACTATAATGATTATATTAATAGTTTTATTACACAAGAAGATGAAATAAATAGTACAACAACAAGTACAACACATACAGATAGTGTAACAACTATAACTGTTACAAGCACATCAGGTTTTGATACTACAGGAACTTTGTTTATAGGTAACGAACAGATTACATATACAGCTATAGGTTCTAGTACTACTTTTACAGGATGTACTAGAGGTGCTAATAGTACTACAGCGGCTTCTACAGCTAGTGGAGTAACTGTAACACAGTTTGATGGTGGTGGTGTACCTGAGTTTGTAGTTAGAACTCCTGATAATAATTATCTTTTGTATCCATTCCCACTTAAATCTTTTACTTTAAAGTATGATTACTTTTCTTTTCCAACAGATATGTCTGCACATGGAGATACTACAACTATACCTGATAGATTTGCCGCTGTTATCGTAGATGGTGCTACAGCATTTGTATATCAATATAGAGGTGAAACACAACAATATCAATTAAACTTTGGTAGATTTGAGCAAGGTATTAAAAACATGCAGACATTATTAGTTAATAGATATGATTACGTAAGGTCTACTTATATACCACAATCTAATTCAGGAAGTCGTAGTACTACATTAAATTTAAGAGTAAGTTAAAATGGCAGACCAATCTCAAACAGTGCCTTCAGCTTTTAATTGTGAAGGTGGCTTAGTCTTAAACAAGTCTACCTTTATGATGCAACCGGGTGAAGCATTAGAGCTAAGAAACTTTGAGCCTGACATTGAGGGTGGCTACAGAAGAATAAATGGCTTCTCTAAGTATGTATCAGCAGTCGTACCCTTTACATCTAGCTCTGCTGAAAAGGTACTTATGGTAGCAACCTTTGGTGATGTAGTATTAGCAGCTAGAGGAACAAGTATATTTAGTGCTACTCCGGGTGGTTCATCGTGGACTAGCAGAGACAGTGGCAGAACAGGTGCATTAAAGTATAACTTTGAACGGTTTAACTTTGATGGTACAGATAAAATAATAGTAGTAGATGGTACAAACGCACCTACAGTATTTAACTCTAGTTTAGCTGCAACAGATGTAAGTGACAGTTCTGTAGCAGGGTCTAAGTTTGTAGTATCTCATAGAAATCATATGTTCTATGCAGGTAAATCAACCACTAAACAAGAAGTAATATTTAGTGTTCCTTTTGATGAGGATTCATTTAATACAGGTCAAGGAGCAGGTAGCTTTAAAGTTGATGATGAGATAACAGGACTTAAAGTTTTCCGTGATGACTTATTTATATTTTGTGAAACTAGAATATTTAAACTGTCAGGTAGCTCAAGTTCTAACTTTGCAGTATCAGACGTAACAAGAGATATAGGATGTATCAACGGTGATACAATCCAAGAATTTGCAGGTGACTTAATATTCTTAGGTCCTGATGGTTTAAGAACCATTGCAGGTACAGCAAGAATTGGTGACG
>Ga0181379_1001560_pt1 | contig 10787 bp, 3 predicted proteins | sample 2SPOviralmetaG_FD_130115 | JGI IMG/M metagenome (GOLD analysis project Ga0181379, IMG submission 130115) | Marine viral communities from the oligotrophic San Pedro Time Series (SPOT) site, San Pedro Channel, CA, USA - 2 SPOT_SRF_2009-07-10 | ecosystem: Environmental > Aquatic > Marine > Strait... | reverse complement strand
TATTTACAACCAATCTCACATTTTTATTTCAACTCAAAATTTTAGTTTCATACACGAAATGCGACAATTGCTGTCGTTGTCAAACTATCAATGACGATTACACTGAACTTGAGTTTAGTCAGTTCCCTTATTCTCATGTAAGGAAGGTTCAGCATTTTAGACATGTAAATCGCCACCGACCAGAAGATCAAGTCAATTTATGTTACGAATGTACCAACTACCTTATCCATGGCGAAAAGAACTTTCAAAATATATGGCCATCTTTCATGTGGTGTCAAGTATTAAATAACAATAATGTACACAGTATTTATGGTGACTGGGTATGGCGTTTAGTCCCCCAACAATGGCGCAACTGGTGGATTCAATCAATTATTAGTGACACCCATCATTCTATATCCTATGACAATGTTACTTTAGAAGAACCTTCTCCAGTTATTGTGGATAGGACAATTGATCGAGCAACAATGTTAGATGATATTGAAAGTCATTCTCTTGGTCGAATCATGGACACTATGAATAAATATTTAATTCCAGACGTTCTTTGTCCTTGGGGATGTTCTGAATATATTCACACATGCGGTTTTGTTGAATTTGATTCCATCATACAACGTTTTTTACCCAAAGTGAATATTCAATTGGTAAATAGTACCAACCAGTCATCAAAGGAATATTTAGTTGAATCCTGCAGAGATGACTACATCCGTGACACTAAGTATGAACAGTGGCTCTTTAATCCATCTTGGACAATTAAACCAACTGTAATCATCACTGATGAGAATGGCCCAATGATTTGCACTTGTCGCTTCCACAACAAAGGGACCAACAAAATATATCTACACACTCCACGTCAACCTCATCATATTTTACCATCTGCAAAAGGAGATCAACTTTGTCATGCTGTAATTCGTCCAAGGACTATCAAACCAATCAAGGCATCAAAGTTCAACACCACGTACCAAATGCATGAACAAAGAGGTAGCTTTCAAGGCATCGACACATGTGATGTCAGAACATATGGTGACTTCAGCTTTTTGTCTAAACTCCTTGACGAATCTGAATCTAGAACTATTGCCCTTCGTCCAGACATTAATTCGTTACTCAACAAGCTATTACAAGAACATAAACTTTCAGAAGAAGCTGTGAGATGTATGAGAGAGAGATCTAAAATGCATGTTCCCAATGTAAAAGATTATGATGCAATTCTTCACGGATGCACATACGTTCCACTTGAAGACGCTCTATTGATGCAAACTTATTTATGCCGCAAACAAGATATTGAAGTATTGGACAACATAGACAATCCTGAAAACACTATTGTCAAGAAGTCAAAGAGGAACTGGCCAAGAATTATCTACCCTTTACAGAAATATGACAAAGATGGATACGGAACTAAATTTGCACAGGTGCCTCAAATGAGATCTCGCGCAACTCAACACTCAGAAGACTTGAGACTGTTTTGGTGTATGACCTGTATCATCACTCAATCAAAAGATATTTGGCGTATATTGAATGAGAAGACTCCTATATTTAATACTGCTGATTGGCAAGGCTGGGTGTTAACGTATGCAGCAAAGAATTGCTTTAAATCTTCAAAACAGTTTGTAAGGAACAGTCCATTCAAAACCACAAAATTAAGCAAACTTGCCGATCTTCCTATGAAGTTTTCAAACTTTACCTTCCTTGATGGAAATCAGACTAGGTCTCTTTCAGGTTTCAAAGATATTGTTCACTGTTTCCATTTCATAAACAGTATTTATTCATGCAATTCATTTGAAGACATCTCAAATAATATTTTACCAACACAGCATGAAGTTGTTATAGTAGCGTGCAAAACAGGCGACATTAATGATACAGAATGGCATGAGAATATTACAATTGACAATGAAGAAGACAACGTTGAGCATGATTACGAACTTCGTACTGTTATATCTATTGAAGAATATGAGTCCTGGAATGGCAAATTTTACTCAAGACATGGTGGTCCTAGGTTCCAATCATGGTGGTCACAAGAACGCAGAACTAGACCTATACAGACTCATGATTTTTCTATTGAGGACATTGAGCTATATGATTTCAATGTATTTGTATATGTCAAAGTCAAAAATGAACAACTTATATCTCAAGAGAAACGTAATGAGTTTTTATCATATATTGGAGGACAAAAGCACATTCAATGTGAAGCCCATCAAATGCCATTAATTGCTGCTGGAAAGACATCACAAAAATGTCAAAAATGTCACAGAAACGTTTATATTTGTTGCCCAGTAAGGAGTTGCTCAACTCGGTTATGTAAAAAATGTACTTCCACATTGTATGATGATAGAACACATTTTATTGGTTCTGATGATATACACGCAAACAATAACAATTCTGAAGAATACATGGATTACGAAAATGAAAACGAAGATGAGTTATCTTTGCTCACCCCTGTCAACGATGATGATAATCAATTTCCTTTTGATCAAAACATCAATGATGTTGGTAACGATGAAGATAACTATGACGATGATGATGACGATAGTTTTTATGATGATCTTCCAGGACTTATAGCTAGACCCAGTGACGATGATGATATTCCAGAACCTTTGACAAGACGTTCCAGATTATCTAGAGATGATATTGACCAATATGTTACAACAGCTGACACAGATTATGACAATATTTATACCGACTTCAATGATGATGAAATTGAAGATCACCTTGATAATCTCCCCACAACAAACGCAGGTGAATATGCTTTTGAAATTGAATTAGAAGAGACTATTGGAAAGCACATAAGCGGTCATGTTTTAATGAATCAATGTGGGTCATTATTGACCAGAAACAATCATCCTATCATTGGATTCAGCAATCAAAAGAACTTCTTACAATCAATTGCATCAACTTCGGTAGGAGAAACAATACCTTTACTATACTTAGAAGGAATGCTGTTTCCATCAACATTTTACAAAATGATTGAAAATGATGGCTCTATTTGCGGTGCTATACCAAGTTCACTTTTTACTGGAAACCACAGCAATCATGGATTTGCAACTATCCAAGATCATGTCCGCAGTCGTTTAACTAATCCATCATCAACAACATGCACAAATCCGTCCTATGTATCATATGCTTACGATAAAATTACCAATTTATCTCTATCCCATCAAGATACAAGAATAGTACTCAACAGAGGTCTCACTGTGGATAATGAAGAAACAAATGGGATAGGTGTACGTGGAAAAGCTGATTTCACACTTTTTGAATCTTTAGATAGCAAAAAAGCAGCTAAAAGTCTCTGTGCCGGTCAATCACATCACAATTATTCCCTTTTCTTGACCTTCACATGTAATCAAGAGAAACATTTTGGTGTCAAAATGCTACGTAAACACATTCAAAGTGAAGATTGGTCAAAATCAATCCCTCATTGGGAAAATTTTTCAGAAGACAAAAAGGAAGAATTCAAGACAGCAGTTGACCAAGCTGCTTCTCCATTACTTCTCCGCAACTGGATGGAAGTTAGAAAAGTGTTTTTCAACTACATGTTAAAAACTGAAGAAGGTCCCTTCAAATACCTTATAACTATTTTTGTCAGAGATGAATATCAACCAACTAAAGGCAATTTATCACATCAACATTCCATAACTGAACTAAAAACTAATCTCCTAACTGAAAAAGAATTGGAGTTTATACAAGAGTTAGTAAGAGCTCAAATTTGCAACATCGTAAACCATGATGAAGTTGAAGAGCTCATCAATCACGGAATTTTCAAGAAATACGAGGACAGATTTGAAACTGAAAAAAATGCTACTACCATCTTAGCTCACAAATGCAATCAACGTTGTGCTGTTCGTATCAAACCTGGCAATACTCCTGATTGCTTCAGATGTAGGAAATTAAACAATGTCAAAATCAGCCCTAACCACACCCAACACTGCAATGTACCATTACCTGTCAAGTTATCCTCAGAATGCAAAGATGTACTAACACGAGTTGGTTTGATGGAACCACCTGTTTTACATTCCAACGGATACGAAGAACCACCTGTATTCAACCATGATATGTTTAAACCCAGCCGACATATTCCACCAACTAATCCAACCAACGATTGTAATATATCACCTGTTATTGGTTATACTTTTGCAGCAACACAATCTATGCAGAATGCACAAGTATTAACATTAGCAAATGGCGCAAACAAGTACGTTGCGAAGTACTTGGTAAAAATAGATGAACAGAACCGTGTCATCATTGGTTGCGACGCCCACAGAAATGGTGTTTTAACGTCTCAATCAACATTTCTTCACAATACAAAAGTTACAACATCAAAAATCAACGAAGAAAAAGCACTTTCTCAACAAAGAAATAAAAATCATCCAAAAGGCCGAGCCATTAGTTTAATGGAGATGTATCAAGTTATGTTGAATTACCCAGAAGTCATTACCAATCTGGTTTTTGTACACATTTGTACTCTGCCATATGAACTTAGAGCAGGTATTGAGAAGAGTAAAAGAAGTACATCAATCAACCCTGGTAATACCCAACCTCAAGATGCAGTTAATGTTGGGTCCACTAGTGATTTGATAAGGAAAGAAAAATCACTTCACCACCAAAGACAAATCCGGCCAAATGAGTTACTCGTTTTAACAGGTGCACTTCAATGTTCAATTTCAATTGACAAAATTACCAGTTTCTCTACAAGACCTCCTGAATTACGCTCTCTATTCAATGAAGTTGGTATATACTATAGATTCTTTGAAACCAATTCTTCTGTCCTGAGGTTTGATCAAATGGTTGAAGCTATACAACCAGTATTAACTCAATCATGCTGGATTGACGGTTTTCACCACCAAGTGAAAGTCAGAGACAAAGCTATAACAGAAGTCATGGATTGGCTCAACGAGAGATTTCCAAACCCATCTTCACTTGATACCGTTTCCCAAGAAATGATATCCATATTTCAAAACATCCAACATATTTTATCTTCAACTTATACTACATCAAACGAAGAAGATGAAATTTTTGAAGAGTTTGCCAAAAAGAATCTCATCCACTTTGACAAAAGAGACCATTTACCAGTTCCTGTATATAGTTACACTAAACCGACTATGGGTGCTCAGTTTATACTACATATTTTATTATCCATGGGTCAATTTGACACAGAATACGATTTACTTATGCATCCAAGTTTACGTGACTGCTTAAGATATGCTAAACTGATTGGAGACAACAATGATGAAGAATCGTTACGCCAATACTCCACCAATCTTCAACTGAAATATTTTACTACACAATTAAAAAAATTCCCAAATTCAATGAGACAATTGGATTCATTTATTATTGAAGCAAGTCAAGTATTTGATCGTGTTATTATTCACAATGAAATTCCCATAACTGACATGCCAGCCGTTCTTCAAGCATCAATCGATCATTACAATGAAGAAAAACTCAACAGGAAATGGAATGAAGCCAAGGATAAAATTGTCACTGCAGCATTAACCGAGTTAGAACATTCTCTAACAATTTGCAACATACCAACAAAAGAAGTTCTTGTCGCTGCTACACTTGAAAATCCTTCAGGATGGGATGCACTAAATTCCTTTCAAAAGACTGATGTACAATCTCAAGAGTCATTTGTTGAACAGAAGAAAGCTCTCACTGTTTGCATCCAATCAATCAACCAATTCAGAGACCCACATCGAAACATTGTAGTAAATAACAATGTCATTCACGGCGGACCTGGCTGTGGAAAGACTTTCTTGATGTCTTATCTTGCTCTCTACACAAGATCACTAGGTTTGAACATATTTGTTACGTCTTTACAAGCTAAGAGAGCAAATCAACTTGGTGGTGTCCATCTCCATGTTCTATTTTGTCTTGATGTTAACAATCACCTTTCACCTCAACGAATGGCTGAACTAGCTATAATCAAACTTCTCAAAGATCCTATCAAACATCGTTTCATATTAACCCTTCAAGTTCTATGCTGCGATGAAGTTGGTAATATTTCTGCTGAACTTATATCAGTTCTAGACATTATTTGCAGAAGAATCAGAGGAAATAACATACCATTTGGTGGAATTTACTTCCTAGGAACAATGGATCACATGCAGTTTATGAGCATCAACGGAAAACCATTTTTACTGAATTCTCTCATATTGACATGCTTTTCCATGGCCAAATTGTCAAAATCTGTTCGAGCTGCGAGTGATCCTTTACTCCAAGAATTTCAACAAATAACTAGGTTATATCCTAGAGAATACCAACGGAATCCTGAACTTTTAAACCGTTTCAGAGAACTAGCTCAAGATGTATTCACTTTTGTGCCCTCTTGGGATGACCCATCTATAGATCCAAACACACTGAGGTTTTATTCACGCAAATCACCTGCAAGAATTGAGACTGAACGCTATATTGAACAAGTAAGACGTTCTGTTGAACGTAACGGAGGAAGAGTAATATCCAGAAACTGTATTGATGAAGAGAATCAGGTTTATTCACACACAGTCTGGCAAAATGCTTCAGAAGACACCAGCAGAAAACTCGATCAAAAATTGAAAGAACCCAGAAAATTATTATTTTTCAAAGGTGCAACGTATGAGTTTACATACAACAACCCAGGAAATTTTCAACAATCACAATTATGTGTACTTACAGAACTACCTACTCAAGAAGATATTGATAACTTTCGCAACATCACTGTTGTTGCTGCCCCCCCAGGAGTACAAGAAGTCGAATTTTCTCCTGATAGAACAACAGAATACTACGAAAGTAAAGGATGGAATGTTCGACAAGTAGCAACAGGCCGTGGCAATATCCATCGTTTTGACACCATCCAAGCTCAAAGAAAACAATATGGAATTAAGCATAGAGTTACTTGTACAATTCACGCATGTCTTGGTGATACTGTACACAAAGTAGCAACAGAAATTTCAAATACAAACAACGGTTCCACCTGGTGGGATAAAGCACAAGTCGTTGTAGCAACAAGTAGAACAAAGATAGGAAAAAATACAATATTTGTTGGTGACAGAGAAACCACAATTAATGCTTTAACAAATCTTGTACAACAGAAAAATCAATTTTCTGAATATCAAGCCGATGTTTTAGCTCTTGTGTCAACTCATGGCAATATAGAAAACTCTCCAAATGTATTGAATACAACTCAGAATTACCCACACTCCATGGGGTCTATGAACGTGCCAAATGATTTCACAGGATATGTATACTTCATTATGTCTCTCAATCATACTGAGTATACTTATATTGGTGAAACTCAAAACATTTCATCAAGATTGGTTCAACACAACTCAGGCAATGGCTCTAATTCAACCTGTCATTCATACTACCGTCCTTTTGCTTTAGTTGCATATATCTGTGGATTTCTTGGAAATGCAAATTTAAGACAATATTTAGAACGTCAATGGAAAAGATCACGTGACAATCTTATACAACAAGGTATCACTTGCACAAGAAGATTAATTAACAGTATACAACCACTCATCGGTCATATCAATACATCGAATAACCTGAACATGAATGTAGACAATAATTCCCAGTTACGATTGGTCATTTTATTTATACCTGAAAGAATCAATAGAACAAATACTAGACATGGATAACCAAAGTAACTTCTAATATATATATATATATAAATGCGCATCAATTGTATTGTAGCTTTTTTTGTTGTTCTATATAGTCTCATTTTTATACGATTAAATAGATCAGATCATTTTTGAACACAAAATCTTATTCGGGTTCTTTTTTTACACAAAAGTAGAAAAGTCCCATCATCGATACCCCCCATATTCTTTATTAAACAAATACACACTTTACACCCACCATGACCACCGAACGAATTCAAGTTTACGCAATTCTCGACCAAGTAATGGTTTATCATTACCCTCCCATCCCTGGAAAGAAAGATCCCCCAGTATCACCAGCAGTTATCACATGCGTTCATGGCGCTTCGATTGATCCTCTTATTCAGATTAAATGGCCAAGTCGCAAAGAACCTCATTACATCCGTTCCAATCAAATCGCCGAAGTCATCACTAAGACTTCAAAGAGGAAAACGAGGAGTGACAATATTAAATATGTACCAATGTCAATGCACGGTTATTTGCATTTTCAAGATGAAAGGGACAAAGCCAAAAGGGCCAAAACCGATAATACAAACAACAACTCCAACGATGATGAGGGCTACAACCATATCAACATCGACGACGAAGACAACCACAACAACATCGACGACGAAGACAACCACAACAACATCGACAAGGAAGACAACCACAACAACATTGACGAGGAAGACAATGACAAGAACAATGAGGAAGACAACGACAAGAACGATGAGGAAGACAACGACAAGAACGATGAGGAAGACAACGACAAGAACGATGAGGAAGAGAACGGCATCATCATGAATAAACACATCGACGACGACAACAACAAACGTAACAATCTACAGTATCAAGATGTCATTAATGTTTTCGGATTTCAGTTAGGATTCAGGAAGCCCGACCTTACCGATTTTATCTTTGGATTGAAGCTAGGATTCGAAAAAGCTCCTGTAAATCCCTCCGATTCTGACTATGAGTAATATAGAATCATCGAAATCTTCATCTTATGTCTAGGCAATCAATCAAAATAACTACAGAATACCAAGTAATTAACATAGCAATAAATCCATAGTAGTACATTGAATAAATTTATCTTTTCGTTTTTTATTTTAGTACTCTACATACCCACATTTCAATTTTATATCATCCCAATGTATTGAAGTTGAATTATAAATCAAATAGTCGACATTAGTACTTATATTTGTACTTTCTAACTTTCCAAAGTTTATATTTCAAATCTTGACAAATATCCTCTCCTTCTTCTTGAATACAGTTTTCACATGCAATAAATCCACACTTATCACATTCGATATTCACTCCACAACTGCGACATGTCTCTCTATCGCATACACCACATTGTCCCACTGAAATTAATTTGTCGTTTTTAACAAAACCACTTTCCTGTCCACAGTTGTTACATGTAGGAAGACAACTCATACATGTCGAATGAAATAACTGTTTGTAGAGGACATTCAGATTCAATTCTCCTCCGTATTTAAATACTTTGTGACAATTGTCACATTTTACATCATCTCTCTTGCTTCTAAGCACCATGATATTCGGATCGCCAATGATGTTTTCTTTATCCATTTTTCTATCGACTCGATTGACACACAATGAATACAAATTGTATTCTTTTTTCATTCCAAAACCTGGACCGGAATCTATTTTGATATTCAATTTTTTTGCTCACATTTTTGATATTAATTTACAACACACCAATAAAACTCACGACATTCAAAAAATCACATACGTCGTCCAAGAAAGAAACAAATTTTTACAATGGCATATATATTATCTCAAATGCAATAAGAACTGTTTCTAAATGGTCATGACGTCTCAATTTTATTTTTACATTAACATTGATAGTAACAAGTCACTACTTAATTTCATCTTTTTCGTACTGTATTGAAACAAAATACTGTCTCTGCTCAAATCCCGAATATAAAGTTTTTAAACCAATGAGATCAAACCCACGAATGAAAAATTTCTTCTTTTTCATTCTTTTTGTATCCACATTTTGAACGCCAATTAAATAGAGTGTAGTTCAAAACAACACTCAAAATATATGAAACAGTTCATCATACTATCTACTGTACCAATCCCCATTTCTTTTCAATGCCTAAACCTAAATACCTCCCTCAGTTTCGTGCTGAAGACAACTTCAGATTGACATTGTTCCCTAATCACAGAAGTTGCTTATGGAACCCGAACGCTTCAAATTCAATACCAAAAGAATGGACAAGGACTCAAGGCAACAACAATCGGAAGAAGATGGATAGAAAAAAATACAACGATCATCTAGAAGTCTTGAATAACGCATTTGTCAATGCCAATTCACCATTTGAATTGAAATTTTCTGATGTTGACGGTATCGGTGTTTATTGCAAACGTGATATATCTGTCAAAGAATATAAAGACTCATTCAGTCATTTACTTTCCGGTTTTTGTCAAGACAGAATAGAAGGTGTGCATTTTTCTAATGCTCTATTATTAACAAACAAACGTAAACGTGGTAGACCTTCAAAAGACGCTTCAACAAAAACAACCAACGACACCACTCATCACGAAGAAGAAGAATCCGAAACTCCAATTTTACCAGTAAGAAAAAGTCCACGTCTTGCACAAACACATAGTTCTACAAATCGTTCAAAACAAAAGGACACAAAAGATGATAAACAATCAAATCATAAAAACGAATCCCTAAAGAATAGGGAAGTTGTGAGCTTGTTTGGTCCAATTTCTTTTATCAATCATGCTTGTAACTCAAAACACTCTCATTTCAATTTACGCCAAAACAAGTCTAAATCTCCTATTTTGGTGATAAAGAAGAAATTGAAGAAAAACGATCAAGTACATTTCTCATATGGGTCTGACTACAATGACGTCAAGTGTATGAAATGCTTTAATGCTCGCAATAAACTAAAATAGAATCATTGTTACACATTAAACTACATCGTATTTATTTTCACATATATTGCAATGATATTAATTATCGCTTTAGTTAATGTTATGCTACTACAAATATATATATATATATATATCTATGCATCACTGTCTACAATCAAATCGAACTCTTCCTGTTGTTCCTCCATCTGCTCGTACCAATCCGAGTCCTCCTCAATCATCCTCGTATCCGGATTAATATCTGCAAATTCTTCATCTTGCAAGTTATTTAATACCAAG
>Ga0181379_1001557_pt1 | contig 10798 bp, 7 predicted proteins | sample 2SPOviralmetaG_FD_130115 | JGI IMG/M metagenome (GOLD analysis project Ga0181379, IMG submission 130115) | Marine viral communities from the oligotrophic San Pedro Time Series (SPOT) site, San Pedro Channel, CA, USA - 2 SPOT_SRF_2009-07-10 | ecosystem: Environmental > Aquatic > Marine > Strait... | reverse complement strand
TGTTTAATTACCTTTGTTTACTTGCGGAATTTATACCCGCAGATGATGGATCGGTTCGACTCCCGATCGCATGAATATATTATAGCAGAAGACGCTCGATGCGTCAACCAGGTTATGCAAGTAGTTGCGGCACTCACCTGATTTGCTACAAGAGTAATTTATCAGGGTTGGGTCTAGAAATCAACCCCCCTTGTGCCAGTTTACGATCAGTATCCGTGATTGTTTAGTTAAGTAAAATTAATAAACCATTAATATCAACGTTACCAGCAGTTGCTGTAATATCAACATTAGTAGTAACAGCCTTAATGTCAACACCTGTTCCACCAACAACTGAAACCTTACCTCCTGTTGCCAGGGTCATCAGACCACCAGCAGTTAATGTAGATGCTCCACCAGCAGCAACAGTAGCGGCACCACCAGCAGCAACAGTAAATGCTGCCCCAGTAGTAATGTCTGCTCCTCCAACAACTGCTGTCATTGAGATATTTCCAAGCAAACCCCTAACCGAATAAGAAGCAGTTCTATCCTTTACAAATGGAATAGAAAGTGGTTTTCCAGCAATAATATGTTGCTCCACTCCACCTACCCATACTTTGTAGTCACCGAGAATCTTATGATTAACATGACCAGGAGAAACAGCATTGATTGATGCTCTGGGATCAAATTGTACTGTAGTGTCTTCCGAGACACCAAAGGTCATTCTCTGTCCTAATATAATTTCCTTATCATTATTGGTAATTTTCTCGACATTACCAGCATTCATGGTGATAGTGCCACCGCCATTAGATCCTGCTTGAATGAATACTTGAGACTTTCCAATCAAAAAGAGTTCTTCTGATGCTGAAATAACAATCTTCTGTGCTTTGATATGACGTGTGCTGCCAACTGCTTGCTCAACAACATCACCATATGCGATCATGTTTAGTGCTTGGTTTTCTTCATCGTCACCAGCACTGTATTCAATGTCAGTTCTTTGTTCGTGTTTTTGCTGTTGTCCATGTGTGTGAATACACAATTTTCCACTACCAGGACCTTTCTCTACATTTCTCTCTCCAGTGACAAGAGTGATAGCACCACTAGAATGAATTGCTATAAATCCACTATTGCCAGCAGGTCCATCAATTCTTAGAGTTGCTGTTTGTTCATCAGGAAGCATACGCTCATAAATTTCTGAGCGTGTCATATGACCCTTCCAACATGTATTAAACCTAGGACCATTAACTAACTCCTGAGTTTCGGGGGGAGTTGTAGGTTTAGCAATATTTTTTGGATAATTAGCGGCAGGTTTTTGTGTCATTATGGGCAATCAACGTAACGTCCAGTTCCAATTTTAGTAGCACCAACTATGGTTAGTGCTTGAGTATCTAGACATGCTAAAGATGGCAATAGTCTAGCACCATACCCACTACCACCAACAATTACAATCTTAGGGAACTCTTCGAATGTAAGTTCTCTATTCAAAGTTCTAGCACCAATAACAAATCCATCTTCATTGATGATTGCTTCAGCAATACCAAGTACTCCATCAACATACATCTCAGGAGTTTCTGTATATCCCACACCAGGACTCAATACAGTAAAACTATCAATAATACAACGGACATTAGCATCAGTAGGGAGATTCTTCTTATATCCATAACCAGAAGATTTAATTCGAATCTCTGTAATAAATCCATTCTGGTCTAACAATGGAGTTGCTACAGCACCAATACCTTCGCCACCAATCCAAACATATGGTGGTTCTTCCCAAGGATCACCTGGATTATCAATAGGGATCTCAATAATTCCACCATCTGGATCAGTAATTACTTTCTCAGGATTTACTGTAGGAGGTTTAAATCCTTCATATATGTTTTCAGGAATTTCACCCTCTCCCTCATCAAAATCACCCAAATCATCGGAACCAGTACCATCAGCAGTCGTCGTAATCAACACATCAACTGCGACACCAGTACGATTTAAAGTAAAGCGTAAGATCTCTTCTTCTTCTACAACACCATCATCTTCAATTCCAACTGTTACTTTTCCCGAATTGTTATTGATAACGACTTGACCTGTTAGGTTACTACCAACGATATCTTCAGATGTGATACCAGTTCCCGTTAAAGAATAATATAGAATAGTTCCATTTGCTACATTTGTTGTCCTGATACTATAAACAATAAATTCACCCTCGGGACATGTAGATCTGTTAGGAATTACATCGTATGATGGTATTAACTCTTGTGTGCCATCATCATCACCATCACCGTCATCATCTGGAGTTCCTGGAATATCAACTTCATCAGGCGGAAAAGTTTCTCCAATACCAGTTATTGGATCTAATGGATTTGGAATATAAGGATTATATGGTTGTGTTAAATTTTGTTCTGTAATTGTACACATTCCAACGTTCTTGATGAAATTTAGACTTACTCCACTTCCATCCGATGGAGAGTTATGTTTTAAACTAACATAAAAAGTTTCATTGGGTTCGCTATCTAAAGAGTATAGAGTATTAACAGTAATTCTTTTTTCCGTCTCATTAGGAGCAAAACCCAATATTCCATCTACTGGTAAATAATCAGTTCCTGGAGTAGCAGTTCCTTTAGTTAATGTTTTAAATTTAACAGACGAAGCAACTTCTGTATATCCAGTTCTTCTTACTACAAATTGTGCCGACGCTCCTTCAGTAACAGTAATATCTTCTATAGTGTAAGAAATTTTTTGTTTTTTTGATGAAGGAGTAGTTGAGGTATTTCTACCTCTTGATCTTGGAATACCGCCAGTAAATCCAACAGTAGTAATTGATAATGGTGCTCCTGTATATGCATCATCACAAACAAATTGAGTATAATCAGCACCAGTAGCAGGGAATAAATTATCAATACTGTCTAATAAATTATCAAGGAAATCTTTATCATCTTTATCATCTTTCTCGTCCCCCTTCTTTGCACCATCAGTACAAACTGCTTTATACTTAGCACACTCATTATTTGGACCAGAACAAGAAATACCAAGAAGGTTTAATACAAAGCTAATTGCTCCACCAATAATGTTAAGTGGTCCAGCAATAGCTCCCAAAATCTCTTGAATGGGTCCAAGAACACTTGAGAGTAATTCTTCCATCAAAGAGTTCATCTTTGATAGAATACCATTAACTAGAGCATCAACTTGACATGCTGCAGCACGATAAATTTGATTGACATAACTCATTAATACATCTGTCAACCATGATGCCAAGCGATCTCCAAGGTCTGCCATCTGACACCCAAGATCCTTCAGTATATTATTAAACCATTCTGTAACAGGAGTTAAAACATTTCCAGTATCATTTGGGTATATTAATGCGTTAATTAGATCTTTTACAGCGTTAGATAGTTTCTCAATTACAAATCCTTTTACTCTCGCAACAAATTCAGTAATAACTTTTTGAAATTTATTGACGTATTTTCTAGCAATATTGACACCATCATTGATAGTTCCATTAACAGGACTAATCAAATAAGTGCCAATGTTACCATTATTTCTTTGTACTTCTGCTAAAAACTCACCCAGAAGAATTGTACTCTTTGCTTTAATATCTTCGTTGTCGCATTTTTCTGCTACAGACTGACACCACTTTTCATCATCTTGTCCATTAACCTTTCTACTCGCTGGTGGAACTCTCGGACCTTCATCATTTGTTGTGCCATCATCTAAAGCACCAGTAGTCTTATTAGGTGGACCCTTACCACCACTACTTTCTGGTACTGGTTGTCCGTCTGTCGCTGGATTTACCTTAGCTGCTAGACCATCGGTATATGTTTGATAAGATTCAGAATCTCCTGGTCTCTCACTCTTAGAGATAGTTGTAGCACCAGGAGTTTGTCCAATAGAACCCATGATAATGGGTTTCTGCTTTAAGTGATCTAAGTAAAAACCAACAACCCAACATCCCTTAATAAGTTGTGGATGTGCTCCACCAACATTACCAGGCATGAAGGGCACATTGACTGGCATCATCACATTTGCCCATGGCAAGTCTTTCGTATCAAGGATCTCCTTACTCTTAGGATGATCTCCTATGATACGAACTTTGAAACGATAACCACCTTTATTGTTTTTTTCGTCTTTGGCGGTTCCTTCCACTTGCCCCACCCACCAGTTGAAACCATCGTTTCCAATACGTTGAGTTGGTATTAATTGTGATAATAAGTGGTCCATATTAATTAATCATCATATACTAGACATTCTGGTTCTGATGGATTCTGATCACAATACAGTTCTAATGACGAGGGATCATGATGATCTCCTGCTTCAATTTCTTCTTTATGATGTTCTACATAATCCTCTAATTCATGAAGTTCGCCTTCAATATGACGACGTTGGTTAGGAGAAGTCATAGGATTGTCAAGGATCTCTTTATCCTTAGCAATGTGGGCTTCGATGTTTTCCATAAGTAATTGTTTTTACGTTTTTATTTAGTGCCGTGATTTGATGGTCTATCCTTAAGACCATATGAGTCTCTCATGAGTCTGAGAGTTGTTGTGAACTTACCACCAGGACCTGCTGCAGTATCATAATAATGTGCTACTTCTGATATTAAGTAAACGCCACTACTTTCTGGGTCAAATGGTTCTTTTTTACCACTTTTAGTAGAAACTTTATTTACCAATCTAATATCAATTTTATCCCCAGCACAAATGGATGGATTTCCAGGAATAACTATAGTACATAGTTGATTTTTTAACAACTGATATCTCGCAATAGATTGTGCTGCGTAATATTTTTGCCAGTCAGCAAATTTTGTGGGGTCTGTTGCTCCATCTTTTGGATCTGGGGATGCAGGTGTTGCTTCGTTATACCATGATTCGTGATCTAAGAATACAGACATAATTCTACTCGGAAAATCCGATAATTCAATCTCATTTGAGGGAATCAAAGTAATTCCTTCCTGTCCACCCAGATGTGCCATGTTGTCATAACTATCTTTAATCTTATAAACATACTCCTCATACTGTCCCGTTGAATGATTAAAAAATGCCATCATCGATGAGTATTTTCCTTTTCTCAAAGAAGTAATTAAATCAATTTCAGATTCAAAGTTGGATTCGAGAATGTGATATCTAGTATCACCGTTATCTTGATTTCCCAGTCTTTCTACATATTTTCCCCATGCTGGAGACTCTAATTTTTTTGATTTTAATTTGCTAGTATCATCAGCACATAAAGAATCAACAGCAAAAAAATTGTAACCTCGTTTCGATTCCCAAAAGAAAAATCCAGCAGATCCTTTTACTTGCTGCTCGGATTGATTGCTATTTGAACTATTAGTAGAACTATAATTTGTCTGTATTGATACACTTTTTGTAGCAATTTCCGCAATTATATCAAATGTTCTTTTGTTATTTGGAGTCATCTTAATTTCAAATTTTGATGGTTCCCCAAACATTGTCTTAGTTGTTTTCAATCTCTCAGTAAGGAGTTTGGTTACGATATTTTCAGGATTTCCAGATAATGGTTGCTGAACTCTAGCAATTTCATTTACTAGTGCCTCCATAGAGACTAAACCAAGAGTATATGATTGTTTTTGTTGACTAACATATCTATTTTGAACTGTCCAGATAACAAAATCATACTCAACTATTTCTTTAAATGCTTTACAATCAACTTTTATTGTTATTTTTTCTCCACCCTGTATTGGAAGACTATTCAATAATCCAGCACTATCAACTACCTCCATTTTTGCTGATAAAAATGGATGAGTAATATTTTCTACATACTCAAAATTAACAAGGAGATTTGTAATTGGTCGTGGTTCTGTGCTGTCATTTGGATAAATGAGAACTTGAGTTAACACGAAATCAGTTGGGTTTGATGCTTCCATAATTATTAAAGAGTCAGGATACCAAGCATGGATAAAGAAGTGAGTCCCGTATTAGAAGAACCACCAGTTGCTAATGAACCAAGAGCAAAAGCTGGACCTGGATCAGATTGTTGTTTCTGCTGCTGAGATTGTGGTAGTAAAGAAGCCGTCAATGGTGATAGTGATAATTGTCTGGAATTCATATCTACCATAGATGCTGTCTGTAATACATCAGCAGATGGTACTTGAAAAACTGATGGAAGAGATGCTCTTGGACCTCCTATTTCATGGGTCTCAGGTTGTATAGAATCTGGATCTATGCCATTTTTCTTCAAAAGACCTTCTACAAATGAATTTGTTGCATCTATATCCAAGTCAGTTGCTGAGTTTGATCTTTCGATAAATTTTTGATAATCTGTTGGAGGTGACCAATTCTTAGGTTTTTGTGCATTCGCACCAGAACCTTGCCACCCATAAAGATAGTAGTTTCCAGATGGATCTACCATAGGATCTTCATTTTTAACTCTATTATTCAACAGTTCTTGTCCCCTAAAATCTCCTCTGCCATGTAATAATTCAAGAGCAGCAACCATTTTTGCCTGACCCTCATCTGATTGGAAATTAGCAGCAACATCAGGCATAAATCTCAAAGTGCCTTTTTCATAAGCTTCATATTGTCCTGGTGCTTTAATAATATCTTCAATGCTATTGTACTTTCCTGTAGCATAGCGATTTAGAATAGAAGCAGCAACAGCATACATGTCATCACCACCACCTGCTTCTCCACTAATACCATATGCCAACCATTTGTAATCATCTTCAGATAATCCCTTTAATTTTCCACCACCTTCTTTAACATCAAGTTTACCACTACCAGCTCCTCTTGGAAGTCCATCAATTCCTGCGCCTTTAAGATCATCATCTTTGCTTCCGTTGCCACCGCCATCACCAAAAAGTAATTCAGTTATAGAATCAAATGGATTTTTCATGATTTTTCCAAATATTCTCCATCCACCTTGATTTTCATAATATTCTTTTAATCCAGATGCTTGCTGTTGAGCATATTGTGTTTTGTTATTTTTCTGTGCGTCTAATATACCTTCACCAAACATAAGGAATGTTTCTTTTCCTTTAGCACCTTCGAGTGGGAAAACACCCTCTTTGCCTGCTTCACCAACCAATCCCGCTGTAGGTCGTGTGACAATACCACCCGAAGCAAATGGCGTCAAACTTTGATCCGTCGTTCCTCCTTTTGACCCTTGTAGCGCGTTATAAACAACACCACCTAGCATATCGCCAACAATACCACCAAGAATGGTTCCAACACCAGGAATGGGAACAAATGATCCTAGAGTAGCACCAAGAGTAGCACCAATTCCTTTTGCTGCTGCTTTACCAATAGGTTCTCCCATAGCAAGATTTATGCCAAAATCTAGTAATCCACCAACAATAGGAACTCTTTTCATTACAGGACTCAAGAATTTCGCAACTCTTGCTCCTTTTGAAAGAGTCATTCCTGCTGCTTGCAAACCTTCTGCGCCAAAGCGTTTCAAGGCAGCTTTTTGACCATATCTTTGAGCGTATCTCTTTGTTATATCGTTTTGTGCTGTACCAAGCGCATCACCTGGACCAGCAGTGCCAGCAAAAATTCTATTAATAGATAACTTACTACCAGTCATACCGTTGTTGCGGAAATTCATTCCACGGATACCAGCTCCCCCAGCATTAGCAGTAGAAAATCCTTGTGCTTTTTGTGCTCTTCTGCCAGCACGACTCATTCTACCAGCACCACCGCGAATACCACCACGGCCGCCGCCAAGCATACTCAATCCAGTATCTAAAAGATTTCCCATGCCGCCAAACATGTTACCAAGAATTCCACCTTTCCCAAAACCAGACTTTTCAGGATCTAAGCTACCAGCAGCAGAACCCTGCTGTGCCATTTGAGATTTTTCTACTGCTGCTAATTGTCTGGCAGCAATTTGTTCTTGTGTATTCTCTGCATTTGAAGCAAGCAGCATTTGCTGTTGTAATTGACGCTCGGCAATACCAACTTGAAGTTGTCCTAAATTTTGAACACTATCAACTACTTTTACATTTATTCTCTGTACACTATCAATTGCTTGAACAGAAGTATTATTAGATCTAACAATTAACTGCCCAATTTGGTTCAGAATACCAGCAATATCTTTAATTTCTGTTGCTGTAGTATCAACACTAAATCCAGCAGCATTAGTTTTAGTTCCTTGATATTTGGCAACTTCTCCACCAAGAACTTCGGGATTAATTGCTTGTGGTCCTGCTTCTAATAATTTTTGAGCAACCCCACCACCTGCCTGAGCAGCTCCACCAAAAAAAGATGCTAATGCTCCACCACTTTCAGCAGGAGCACTAAAAATTTCTTCAGAGTAATCATAACGACCCCTATCAGCAAAACCACCTCTAAATCTAGATGCTTGAGATCCTGTAGGGTCGATGCTCATTGTGGCATCTTTAGCAAATCTACCCCTGGTTCTTGCTAAAGCATCACCACCAAAAGTAGATCCTAGTGCTCTCTGGAAAAAATGACCTCTTCCAATACCAGCTTCTGATAATGATGTATTATTCTTCTCAGCAATATTTTCAGCATAAGCACGCTCTTTGCGTGCCATGTTAGATGCTTTGCCAATTCTATTTCCAATAGCACCAGCAACATCACCAAGATAATTTCTCTCGGTTCTTAAATCTGTAGGGTTTAGATATCCGTGTGCCATTATCGTTGCTTAGCTGCCGCTTCCTGTTGTTGTTTGACTTGTTCTAAGTGCTGCATCAATAGAGAAACATATACTTGCCTCTCAAATGGCATCATATTTTCAATTTCACTCAAATTATATTTATGGTGCTGCATCAAAGCAAAGTTGGTTTTATAGTACCCTTCCAAAGTATTATGGAAGAGTGCTATCCGAAAAAAGACGCTAACCCAGAAAATACAATTTCATTTTCGACTCCAGTGTTAGGATTTACAATTTTAACGATATGTTCTAATTTTGGAGAAGTTCCAAAAAATTCTTGGATTTTTTCAAATTGTGTGTTGGTAAGATTTTCTAAAAATTCTCTAAATTCTTTTTTAGTAGTAGTAGAACTATCATATACATCTTCACCATCAAAAATTTGATCTATACAACCAGCAATAATATCAACAACAGAGTCAGCCGTTGGTGCTTGCCCAATAATTGAACCCATGATAAAAGTATCAAATTTGGGGTATCTCATCATAATACCCATATCATCAGAAAGCATAATCTTGTTAGAATGTCCTTCTGGTTTCTGTACTGCAACTTCTAGTAAATTTAACTTATATGGAACAACAGTTTCGCCATCATCCTCACATGTAATATTCATGTCAACAACTTCGCCAACAGACACCGCACGGATTTGAAGAAAAATATATTCCAAATCAAAAATTGCCAAATCGTCAATTTTTACGCGACTTTGGATACAACCTTTCAATAATTGTTTTACTGCCGCTTCAATATTTACTACATCGTCCGACTCCATTGCCAAAAGAAGTAGTTTTTCTTCTTTTACAACAAATGGGCGATATTTGATTTTTTTGCCATTAGACGGAATTTCCAACTCATAGGTTGGAAGCACAACTTGTGGTAATGCCATTATGTTCAGATCATATCATATTAATATTTAGTGCGACTTTTCGACTCAAAAATGAGCGGGAAAAATTTTCCCACTTTTATAGAATTGAAAAATCAATTTTGAAATGGAATTACTTCTAATGGAATAGGACCTTTTTTTGGTACTGTAGTACGTGGAATTGTTGGTTGAGTTCCAGTTCCTTTCTTAGGTCCTTGTGTCTTAATAATTTTACCATTAGGAAGCAACCACTCTTGCTGCCATATATTAGGACCAATTTGAACTTCACCAACCAACACACCACCAGCAGGAATTATAGCATCTTTTATGTTTGTAGTATCTTTATTAACAACATAGTGCCTTTGGTATTTAAATTGTGCCGTTACCTTTGTGATCTGAGCAGAACCAAATTGTAATGGTATAGCATCAATAGCATATGGATATGCTTGCTCTAGCACATATGTAATGGGTTGCCTTTGTGTGGTTGATTCTGGACCTATCTCAGTTTTAATAATTTTTATAGTTCCAGCATATGTGTGTCTGTAATTTAATCTAGTAACTCGATCTTCCTCTGGTCCAGACAGATCAAATATAGATTCATACCAATTATTTAAATATTTTAACAGAGTTAAATCTGCATCCAACATAAATCCTAGTTGTAGTTCCGTAAAGACTTTAGTGTGTGGATAGTCAATATTTCCTAAACCAGTGTAGAGACCGTTAATTGTTCCCGTTGCTGTGTTGATATTTGGAAGTTGTGCTTCATCACACATAAATTCAACCGCTTCATCGTCAACTGCTCCAGGAGCTCCTTCAAACTTTACTATAAAGTTATTGCTAAGTGACATTCCGCCTTTGGCGGAAATGGACGACATAAAGCGATTAATTGACACACTAAATACCTATGTTGGTCTCTTTATATTTATGGCATACTCTGGATTTTACAAACCCAAAAATCCTACTAAGTATCGTGGTAATCCAACAAACATAGTTTATAGATCACTTTGGGAACGTAAGTTCATGGTGTTCTGTGATAATAATCCCTCAATAATTGAATGGGGTAGCGAAGAGATAATCATTCCCTATCGCGCACCTGATGGTAAAGTAAGACGATATTTCCCTGACTTTTACATTAAAGTAAAAGAAAAGAGTGGCAAACTTACCAAGTATATTATTGAGATCAAACCCAAAAAACAAACTCAACCACCGAATGAGAAAAACAAAAAAACTGCTGCCTATCGTAATGCCGCACTGACTTACGTAAAGAACCAAACTAAATGGTCCGCTGCGAGAGAGTATTGTGAAGACAGGCAGATGAACTTCTTAATACTAACCGAAGATCAC
>Ga0181379_1001550_pt1 | contig 10809 bp, 11 predicted proteins | sample 2SPOviralmetaG_FD_130115 | JGI IMG/M metagenome (GOLD analysis project Ga0181379, IMG submission 130115) | Marine viral communities from the oligotrophic San Pedro Time Series (SPOT) site, San Pedro Channel, CA, USA - 2 SPOT_SRF_2009-07-10 | ecosystem: Environmental > Aquatic > Marine > Strait... | reverse complement strand
CATTTCAAAATCTTTATTCAATGTCAATGGTTCTCCATTTTGTTTGTGAAAACTAAACAAAAAATTAAGAATAACGATTCTATGTGAATTGATATATCTTGTTAAACTATCAAACTTTTTTTTAAATGTCGCATCAAATATAAAAACTTTACCATTTTTGTCTTTGAATAAGACAATACAATGACCTTCATTTAAAATATTTACTGCTCCACCCATAATAGCATATCCAGGTTTAATAAATATTATTAATTCTCTGAGAGTTTTTTTTATATCTAGTAATGAGGAAGCTTTTCTAAAATCTGCTGTAAGCCAACTAAATTCAAAATCATTATATTTTTTTCTAAAGAAATTTTCCATATCTTCTTTATACCAATTTCCGTGTTTTTTAAATTTTTTAGTCATAGATTTAAAACCATCATCATTGATGATATTTAACATTCTAAACGCACAAGGACAACAATCGCCTATACCTTTTACATGAGGAGAAACAAACTCTTCAAAATCTTCTTCTGAATATTCTTTGTAAAATCCTCCTTTCATTTTAATATTATAATATTAATAATATTATAATGTATAGCTTTCGGAGTAATGAGTTAGTCTTAAAATCAGTTGATTTAACAAAAGAAATATTACGTGATAACCGTTTACTAAAAAATAAAGATATTACAATTTTCAATAGTTCTGTTTTACCAATAAAGGATACTAATGATTTTTTAGTAGCTAGTCGTGGCTGGTATGGTAATATTAGAACATGGGATGGTATAAACTTTATAATTTTAACAACTATGAATTCTAATTATAAAAAAAAGAAACAAAATATCATTGATATCGATGTAAGCGTTTTAAAACAAAGAAATTTAAAATTCAAAGAATTCAAAAACAAAATTATTGAACATCAAAAAACTATCCTTGAAGGACCAGAAGATCCAAGGCTATTTTATTACAAAAACAATATATTTATGTTGATCAATGAAATTGATGATATAGATAAAGAATCACGGAAAAGGCACATGTATTTGTCTACAATTGACGTTGAAACACTAGATTATGATACTCCAAAAACAAAGATATGTGAATTTTTATCAAGCAATTTTGAGAAAAACTGGGGACCTTTCACCTACAAAAATAAAATGTATATGCTTTATGATATCAATCCATTAAGAATTATGGAAGTCGTTGGAGCAAATAAATGTAAAATGGTTCTAAACAAGAATGATAAAACGATCAATAAAATAGAAAATAGTTTTGGAGATTTAGATTTTCATTTAAGAAACAGTAGTAATTTAATCCCCTTTTCAGGAAAACTTTTAGGGATGGGTCACTCTGTTTTAGATTACAGAGGGTCTACAGATTTAAACAAGTTTTTAATACCTACAATTGATTCATCTAAATATGATAAGAATGATAAAGAATATTTCAAGAAATTTTACAAATTATATTTAGGATTTTTCTTTATATTAGACATGAACAAGGGTGAAATAACAAAATTAAGTCCTTTTTTCCAATTACCAAGTAAAGAGGCTAAACAAGAATTAATATTTTTCCCAACAACGATATGTGAAGACAATAAAGGGTTTATAGACATTTCTTACAGTTTGGGTGATAATCGTTCTTATGTTTGTAAATTACATTCCGAAGTAATAAAGACTTCTTTATATGACAAAAATAATATTGATATGCATATGAATTACAATGTAAATACAAACTATTATTTAGAATTATTAAGAACATTAAGAATTGTTAATAAGTTTTCCCCTAAACCGGAAGATTTTAACATTTTTGTAGAGGCTTAATAGTATCTTTTTCATCTTCTTTTTCATCTTCTTTTTCATCTTCTTTTTTTGATTCGATTGAATGTTTAAATTTAGGATTTTTAATACATTCAAAGTTTTCATGATAAACACATAATTTTACATTAAGATAATCAATTTTACAATACATACAGAACCACATAGTATGTTAAATTATAAATTATATATGTAAATATTAATCAAATTTAAAGGTTAAAAAAATATTCAAAATATATTATGGAAGAAAAGAAAAGTCTCCGAGTTTATGAAAAAGATACCCCTCAGTATCACCTATATAGAGATATGTATATTAATCAAACATTGGAAAAGGTAAAATCTTTAAAAGAAAAATATGGAAAATGTGATAAGGTTAAAATGACTATAACTAAGGCATTATCGATGTTAGATGATTTTGTAGACCCTAGTGATCCTGACCTTGATGTACCTAATTCTATCCATGCTTATCAAACAGCTGAAAGAATACGTAAAAAATATCCAAATGATAAGGAATTTCAAATTATAGGATTGATACATGATATTGGTAAAGTTCTTTTTTCTTTCGGAGAACCTAGTTGGGCTGTTGTAGGAGATACCTATGTAATTGGTTGTGAATTTCCGAAATCAATAGTTTATTATGATACATTAAAAGAAAGTCCTGAATGGGGAAAATATGATAAGTTTGGAATCTACAAACCTAAATGTGGTTTAGAGAATCTTACATTATCATATGGTCACGATGAATATTTATACAATGTTTTAAAAAAGAATAAAAATCATCTTTTAAGTGATAAATATTTAGATGTAATAAGATATCATTCATTCTATCCATGGCATACTGAAGGGGAATACAAACACTTAACAAATGATAAAGATAAAGGAATCTTAAAAAATGTATTGGAATTTAATAATTTTGATCTTTATTCAAAAGAAGATGATACATTAATAGACGTTCATGTAAAAAGTTATTATAGTGACTTACTCAATGAATATTTCTTTGATGAACTAGAGTGGTAAATATATATAATATATATATATAAATGGAAGGTAATAATAGCACTGAAAGTTTAGAGAGAGATGTTGATATAGAAACTGATATTATTGATTTTGAAAATGCGCCCGACTACATTGAAGGAGATTATAGACAACTTTTAAGAGATTTATCTTCACAACCATTTGCTCCAGGGATGAATGATGGATATCCATGGTATAATAGACCACCGGTTAATTGGAAGATTATAGTTGAATTGAATCATTTACTAAGTAAAAATGGTGTTTATTGTTGGTGGTATGATACATTTTTACGAACTAGAGAAGAATTTATGTATATTCCTGAAGATCAACCCAATTCAACCTATAAGAGTGGTCCTAAAAAAGGAAAAAGGAAAGTAAAAACATCAAAAATGTTAAAAGATGACTATGAAAGATTATATACTCCAGCTGAACGGAATGGAATATTTACTAGAAAATCAAAAAATAATAATGAAACAATTAATCGTTGTGTTAAGAGAATAATTGAAACAGAAATGAATAGCAATAGAATAAAGATTGTGCCTAATTTAGATGAGATTCGCGATTTTTTAGAAACAAACCGTGAAGAAATCAATAAAGCTTTAAAGAAAATACCAAAAGGATATAGAGGAATTGTATCTTGGACAGACTTGCGGATGAATCATGATCATATGTGGTATGAGTCTTTAAAATTCGCACATCCATTATATACAGTTTTAAGTTTATCAGATCAAGCACTTTCACCAAGGGGTTTATATCCATGGTTTAGAAAAACTATTGGTAGTTATATACCTGATAGTAGAGGCGCATACTATAAAGACGGTAGAGCAGACACATATATTGCAATGAATAGTGAATTAAAGGATTATTTAGCAGAAAATAGTTTAGAAATATGTAGAGTGGTATTAGAATATATTGATTTGGATGTTTTAAATCATCATTGTTCTCTCAGTGCTGTAACAGACATTATTAGATTTTCTACAATGAAATATCCAAATGTCCCTATAGCAACTCCAAACGGTCCACACAATCACACACAGCATCCACTTGAAGAAGACAGATTAAACAGGACATCTGATACCGCACATAAAATGTTTGAAATGTTGATCAAAGTTGGATTAAAAAATCAAAATTTAAGAAATATGCAATTTGACGTCCTTGGCGGATCGTGGACACAAAGAAGAACGAGTGGTGACGGATTGGGTATGAATCCACGTTATATGGACCCTAATGATAGACGTTTAGCTAATCCCTATGCCAAGACCATTTTTGACTTATGTCACCCAAACATGATCGCAAGTTCCATTAACCAAGGTTTTGGAGAAATGACATTTGATAGAAAAAAATTATTAAATTATGCTGTCGGGTTAGAAGATCCTGGTTCTCCATTATCTTATCTAGATCAAGATGTGAGTGATTATGTTGGTATTGAATTATCAAGAAAACCTATTAATTATCATCGTCCTGAAACTCAAAGAAGAAACTTTTTTTCTCAAGGAGAGAGAGAAAATCGTATACGTGCCTTTCAAAGATTAAATACAGCACGAGGTTTAGACAGTTTAACATCTCATATTGGACCCCAATCAGGAATTGATACGGGTAATATTATGGACATTATGAGTAGACATAGTGGTATTCGTTTATTAGAAGATGCTAAATATCCTGAAAATAAAATGGGTCCAGAGCATTATACTGAAGAAAAATCATCCGTTAATCCAGGGGACGGTGTTATGTGGATGTCGAACCGAGGAGAAAAATATGGAGATGTAGTAAGTGTTCAGACAAATTATATAAAAGTAAGAGATAATGTTACTGGAAAAATGGCTTTTCTTCCAAAAGACATGAGGGGAATCAAAGTTTTTCCAAATGAACCTTTACCTGAACTTTTAGAAGAAGAATATCCTACTTTAAATCCGGGTAGTCCCCCTCTTGACGGGGGTTCAAGAAGGAAGAGAACCCTCCGTAGGAGGAGGAGGAGGAATAGGTGATTGTGATTTTTCCCTTTCTGAAACTTTCGTAAGAATATTAGTCATCTTTTCTATTGGATGATTTTCGTTTTGTTCTTCTAGGAAATGTAAGATTGTTAGAGATTTATTTATTTTTTTTATTTCTTCTACTTTTTCATCATCTTTGTATAAGATTGACTTACCATATATGTAATCGGTGTCAAATCTATACATTTTGTCTTTTTATATGAAATATTTATATTTGTGTCAAATTTATTTAAAAAATAAAGAGGGAGTTATAATGAAGTATGGAAAAAGAAGCTATCATAGAACTAATCAAAAGTGAAATCTGTAAATATCATCAAAATACAATCAGCGAGAGGTTTATTGAATTAGAAGAAAGGGTAGATTTAAAGTGTTCTGAGTATGATGTAGACCAAAAAATGAAGGAATATGAGAGTAACTTAGATGATGTTATAGCTAGGGTTAATTACTTAGAACAACTATATTTAGAAGAAACGATTATGGAAATGAAGTCTGAGATAAACAATCTTGAGAGTGAAATATCAGATGTAAAGTCTTCATCTAATGATTATGATATTGAATGTAGGTTAGATGAATTAGAATCTCAATCGGTTAATTTGGATTCAAGAATAGATGAACTTGAGAGTAAAATATCTTGTTTAGAAAGTCAGATTGAATAATACTTAAAGGACTGAGTATCATAAAAATAAAATGGAAAACTTTACGAATACAACAATAACATCAAATGTATCTTTTGATTGCGAAGATTTAACTAACAATGGATTGTACATGATATTTATAGGATATATATTTCCTTTATTTTCACCAACTATTAGAGCATATATGAAAGACATCTTTATTCACGCAAAAAATGTTGGTAAAGTGACTGGTGAAATTGTAAGTTTGACTGAATTTGGTTTTACAAAAGTTCAAAAAATACATAATTTAGAAGACATGGCTACATTTATTGAAAGAATCTGTAAAAATAAGAATCTAAAAGTTATGAAAGATGAATGTTTGGATTGTGCTAAATCATTCGCAGGAGGAGGGGGTTTTAATGAAGGGAGTTGGAACAAATTACTTGTAGAATTAGAAGAACTTCACAGTAAAAAAGTTAAGGGGGAAAAACCATAATAAAAATATTAATATATCATATATATAGACTTACAATATGGCGTCAAATAATGAGTTTTTATTAAAAGTAGTTACAGATATTGAAACGGAGTTAGTAGATTTATTTAATATCATTAATATAAAAGAACAAATTGAAGTAGTGTTAAGAGAGTGTGGGAAAACTGGATTAAATAGTGAAACTAAAAATATTTTAGAATATATAACCAGTTTAAGTTTAAGTGCGAAGGGTTCTGCGATATTTCCAGAATATGAACCTTCCACTGATCCAGCTGCAGAATCACCTACAAAAGCAGAAGGAGCAAGCCCAAAAGCTGCAGTAGCAAGGCCCCAACCACCATTAGCAAGTCCAACAGCAGAAGGAGAAGAAGGTGCTGAAGCAAGTCCCCAACCACAATTAGCAAGTCCAACAGCCGAAGAACTAGTAGTCGCAGATCCAGCCGCCGCAGAACCAGCCGCCGCAGAACCAGCCGCCGCAGAACCAGATACCATACAACAAGGAGGTTATAAGTATAAGGTTAAGACACTTTTTTACAAGAAGGATCAAATGGATTGGATTAATAATCGTGTTAATATTATGAAACAAGAAGGTGACAAAGATTTTAAATATTATACGATAGATTCTGAAAATATAATTTATTTACATGTGGTTAAAGATGATGGAAGTGAACTCAATGAAAAAGATGTAGGCGAAATTATGAGTGCAGGCTTTAAAGATAGTGATGATAATGATATTATTTTACCAGAAGCAAAAAGTGAAAATGGAATAGATCGGGTTAATAAATTTGTGATACAATTTAGTTTTGAAGAAGAGCATAAAGTTGATGGCTTCACGGATGGTAGTCTTATCACTAGGAACAGCGGTGATATTGAGGAAATATTCTTAGAAAAAAATGATAAATTTAAACCAGGATATTTTATGTTTTATTTCCCTTATGGAAAGATTGTGGATAGTCTGAATGAAAGTAACGAAAAAAAGCTATCTCAAGTGATGAGGGGCGATGAAGGTAAAAATGCTATTTTAAAGTTTTCTATTACACTTTACAGTAAAACTCAAGATAAAACAGTTGGTAATGCGATATTAACTTTTAATTTTCAAGTTTTATCTGAAAAAAATACTTTGTATACGCCGCCAGAAGAAGATGAAATTAGTTTAGGACAATATTTAAATTCCTATGCTGAGGTTGGTAGTCAAGACCAACCAAGCGTTATTCAACAAGAATTAAAACCAGAAGATCCTCAACAAGGACCTGAGTCTAAAATTGAAAGACTCAGACGTCAAATCAAAGAAAAAGAAGAAGAAAAGCGTATCATTGTGCAAGAACCAATCACCACAGCAGAAAGCGTTGCTGACGGCTCCATACCGAATCCTGATATCGTCCAAAGAGTCCAAGAGGCGAAGGCGAAACCCATAGAAGAAGAAATTGAGAAACTCAGGAAAGAGCTGAGGCTATTAGAAGATACGAATGTGGGTGGTGGTAAGAAAAAGAGAACTAACAAAAAAAAGAAAAAAAGAAGATCAAAAAAGAAAAGGACACCAATGAAAAAGAAAAGAAGGTCACAAAAGAAAAGGACTCCAATGAAAAAGAAAATTAAATAAAGAATAAAATCTAAAGAATTATTATCTAATGGAAACGTGTCCTATTTGTCTCGAAGCATTTGATGAAAGTAAAACAACTACAAATTGCAATCACAATTTTTGTAGTGTTTGTATTGAAGAATTAATGGAAAACAATAAAATTGAGTGTCCGATGTGTCGGACAATTATAAAAGAATATTCAAATAAAGATGAAAAAGTAAAGGTTTTATTAAAAACTATAACACGGAGAAGTTCTTCTCCGAATCAAAGTGATATAAGTTTATCATTGATTACAAGAGATGAAACGAGAAGAAACAAAATAAAGAGTTATTTTTACTTTTTACTATATGTTTACCTACTTTACATCTATATGAACAATTCATACGTAATATATCATTTAAAACATCTATATAATGATTGTAATGAAATGAATGCTAATTTAACAAAAGGTTTAAATGAAATAGTAAATGGAGGTGTTTTTGTAGAGATATATGATGCTCAAAATGGTATGTTTTCAAAAGTATGTCAAATACCAGGCTATTTTTACAAAAAATGTTTTAATTTATAGGAATACTGGGTTGCATAGCGATACCACATAAACCTGTGTCTTTATCAATATTTCTTTGTATTCTAATGTATCCATTTTCTCCCCAACCTGTTCCCCAAGAATTTTTAACAATCCAATAATCTAAATTATGAAACATATCATAACCATAGCCTACAAGGAGAACACCATGATCTAGTTGTGTCCCGCAATCTGGATCTGAATATACTCCCGAAGAGTAAGCTTGAAAAGATGGTTGATTTGCTTGGACTGCTACAGAAACTGGTTGTTGGTGAACTATTCTTTTTAATATTTCTTCATTGTTTGGAGTTACATCTTTGTAATCCGAAATATTTAGAACTGTTTTACATTCTTCACAATCACCTTGTCCTCCAGTATAATGATATTCTTTTTCTGAACATAAACCATTATCAATCACAAATTTAAAGGCACTATCCATGGAACCGCCATTACAACCCTGATTACCATAACTACCCGAACAATCAATAAGTTGTTGTTCCGATATATTTAAGAGTTTTCCTGTAGAAATAGCATGTATTGATTCAATTGCCCCTGTAGCGCTAAACGCCCAACAAGAACCACAGTGTCCTTGATTTTTTACATTTGAAACGACATCTTTTTTCCTCCAATCGATTGAATTTGGTAAGGTAGAATTAACTTTTTCACCAATGTAACTTCCATTTTTTGGAGTATAAATTATATGGTTAAAAGATATCTTTTGATCCGAAAATTGATTGATTTCTAATTTATATGTATGGTTTTCACTACCGTGTTTTTCTATCATTTTTGAATTATTTTTGTAAGTTAAGAAATTAACATGATTGTATTCTTTTCCATATGTTTTTATAAAGGATAGATAATCTTTCATTATGGTTGAATTAACTTCCAATGAAAGTGATGTATTTAAGAGGGTAAAAAAAGAAAATAACAGTTTTAACATTTTATTAAATATACATATTTTTATTTTTATAATTTTCTTTATTGTTATCACTAACTCTTTTATCAAATTTATGAGGATCATTAAATTTAACATGTCTTTTAAGCTCTGAGATACTTTCATTATAGGTTGTGAAAACTTCAGATAGATATTTTTGTTTAATATCATGAAAGTCATCATCACATTCATTAAACCATAATGATTCTTTAACATGTTCTATTCGTGATATAGCCGTAATTACTTTTTCTCTTGTAAATTGCATATTTTCCATTTTTTCTTGATATTTCTTAAATTTAATAATCGCTGCCGAACATGTTATAGTGCTACTTATAGCTATAGGAGTCATATTGAAAAAAAGTCTTAAACCATGATTATTTTCTGGTATCAAATCATCAACTTCAAGCCTGAAAGACTCAAATACAGATAATACAGTAGATATGATAATAATTGTTATATTCATGCGGTCATACCATTGTTTATATCCATTATATTTCATTTGTAAAAGATCTAATCTTTCGGTAAGAAAAGTCAATTTTTTTTCAAGATGTCCATCAAATTCTCTCTCATGTTTAATATTCATCTTCAAATCATTGTTTTTTATATCTTCTATTTGATCTATATTTTTTCCTTTAAATTTATCATATAAATGATCTATTTTAGTATGAAAATCATTTAGATTTTTTTTATTTTCAAAGTTTGTTTTACCACTTAAGTAATCTTTTAGTTCATTTAATTCATTTTTTAGATCAATTACTATATTGGTACTTGATTCTTTATTGATTTTTTTTAATACTTTAAAATTATCATAAATAAATTTACTTTTCTTTTCTATTTTTCTTAATTTTAATACTCTTTTATTCTTATTCCTTCCTCTCATAAATTTATTATTTATATCTGATAAGTGGGTATTTATTTCTGATAGATGATTATCATAAATATGTTTATCATATAGTTCTTGTTCAGAAAAAGATTCACTGATTACACTTGGTTCAGGTTGAGGAGGAGAGTTAGTAGTATTATCGTCAACATAATCTTTGTCTATGACCCCTTCTATCCCATGTGATACTTGACTATCTGGATACTTTTCATCAAATTGTGGTGATTCTGCCTTTCTTTTTTCACTAACATTATTTTGTCTGTCATCTCTATTATTTTCAGCTTGTTCAAGTGCTTCTTTATCCCGAGTTAATCCTTTATTAGAAAATGGGTTAATCATATTTTTTACCCTTTCATTTGCCTCATTTCCTGCACTGATAATTTCATCGTCTCTTTTTTCTTTTTCACTAAACATAACATTTATACCATCTTCATGACCGGGTTCAGGTTCAGGTTCAGGTTCAGGTAATGGGTTTAGTCCTAGTTCGGGATCAATAGAGGTTTGAGGTGTCTTTGTTTTTTGTGATTCTTTGTTACCCTTTATATTTTTAACATGACTCATTTAAGTAACAAATAAAAAAAAATATAATATTTTGCGTTTAGTATAACTATATTAAATAGTATACTATTTAACAAGGACATACCTTACCAATTATCCCTCTTTTACATTTCTTCATTTTCTTAGGTATGGGTGGAGGTGAAACAGGTGATGAAATAGGAGAACCGACCATATTACTATAATAGAATTTTAGACGATATTGTAGTTCTCTAGTATTTGGAATACGTTTTAGAAGGCTAAATAAATTCTTAATGACAGCTACATTTAAAGGTGAAGAACTAAATTCTTCATTTTCGATGCGTTGAATTATTTCTTCAGTTATAGAAATAACATCCTCATCTACGAGTGATGGAGAATATTTTAGTATAGATAATATTTCATTATAAGTTTCATT
>Ga0181379_1001546_pt1 | contig 10826 bp, 4 predicted proteins | sample 2SPOviralmetaG_FD_130115 | JGI IMG/M metagenome (GOLD analysis project Ga0181379, IMG submission 130115) | Marine viral communities from the oligotrophic San Pedro Time Series (SPOT) site, San Pedro Channel, CA, USA - 2 SPOT_SRF_2009-07-10 | ecosystem: Environmental > Aquatic > Marine > Strait... | reverse complement strand
TGGCGTTGCTGTGGAGTAAGGCTCTTCCCTAAGCTGTCCATGAAGTCACGGAATGCTTCGCCTTCTTTCTTACCCTTTGCCTTTTTTAAAATTACCTTGGACATTGCTGCATGAATCATCTCTTCACGCATCACTGACTTTATGTAAGCATCATCAACAATCTCTATTTGACCAGCAGCCTGTAGCTCTACAATCCTAGCTGGGTTTATTTCAATAACTCCAGTGCTTGCATTGTACCTAGCCACACCTTCAAGGTCAGGATTTACGTTTATGGAAGTCCCAATCTTACTAACTATTTCACCGAAGGTATTCTCAATGAACTTCTGTATACTACTGGCTTCTGCTTGTAAGGGAGTCTGTTGCCCCTGCCCTTCAATGGGTGAGGTCGCTGCAACTTCATCCGATTGGAACTCAACATCAGTCATCGATGTTTCAGCACTCCTAGTTATGTTTCTGCGAGTCCTTCCCCTGCCGGGTATAACATCGGATACTAGAACTGGATCAGAGAAGAAGCCTAGCCCCTCACCCTTAATTACAACTTTATAACTAAGGTGTTCATCAACACCCAGTGTAGTAGCTGTAGATGGCCCATCTTGATTTTGATCAAACTGAACAGCTGACACAATTGTTCCTGCTTCAAGTCCATCAAGGGATGGGTCAGCAAACAAATCAACCATTGTTGAAATATTTGGAAAGCCTTCGTCAACCAATACATCAGATCCTATCTTACTTCCTTTGTTGTCCCCCTTTTTATTTTTGTTGTAACCAAAAAATGCAGCCGCACGAACATCAAAAGTTGAATCCGCAAGACCTTTCTCAAAATCTTCTATGCTTTCAAAGGGCTTATCTAATGATTTACCTGTCTTCTTTTTTGATTGAACTGCGGATTCTCTAAGGTTGTTTGCAACTTCTAAAAATCTTTGCTCAGTAATAGTTCCTTGTGCGATCGAGTATTTGACTTCGGCTACATACGCTTTTAAGAATGTCAGATTAGCCCGAAGGTTCTCCTTTGAGTACAAGGTAACCAGACCAATTCCATCGGTTTTCTTAACTCTATTAAGAAAGCGAGTAAACATACCTTCAGAACTAAAGGCCCAGCCAGCCTTCTTCTCCTTGTTGTTACCCATGAATGGATACATAGGTCCACCCTGCAAATCTATGCTTATACCGCTGTCAGGATTGATTCCTGTGTACGTTCCAACTCTGGTTCTATCCGAGAAGTAAGCAAAAAGTTTTTTACCAGCCAATGAAGCTCTGGTAATTATAGGTGCAGCTTGTTGACTAGGTGCAGGCACTGGAGCAGCCCCAGCAAATACATCACCATCAATGTCCCCTTCGACGGTAGCACCGTGTTCGGACTCAACGCCCTCTTGCACTTGCTCTTTCGTAAGGACTTCATCGCTTGTAATGTCTGGCTCAGTTACAGGCGCAGCCCCGGCTGTTACGTCAGGCTCTGCCCTGAAGAAAGGTGTGTAAAATTTACTAGTTTTAAGGCGAGGGGGAACAGTACCTAAGCCATCAGATATACCCACATCCGATATAAAGTTATTAAGACTTTGAATGTCTGCTGGCTCTATAGAAAGTTTGCCATCAACAATATTTAAAGATGGAACCTCTTCCAGGAGTTCTGCTCTGTTGGCTTCGTTACCTAATAATTCATCAAAAAATTCTGTTTCTTTTTGTGTTAACTTAACGCTTCCTGGTTCTCTAGTTACAGGAGCAGCCTCGGCTGTTACTTCAGGCGGTTGTAATCCAGCTAGTTTCTTCTTGGCCTTTCGTAGATCCTTCTTGGACCCGGACATCTCCTCTTTGTAGATGGTAATTTGATCTTTTAAATCATCAACTTCGTCCTGGAGCGATGCCTTTAAATCTTCGATCTTTTCGGACTTCTCTTCCTTAGATAGCTTGGACTTACGAACAGCAGCAATTTCTTTTTTGTTCCTAGCTCTAGCCTCTTTGATGTTGCTTTTCTCAATCTCTATCTCTGACTCTACATTAGAAATCTGGTATTCTGATTCCTCAATAATATCCTGTTGTTCCTTGACGGCCTCAAGGTCAACCTCCTGGACGGGTGCAGGTTCGGGTTCTGGTGTAGGTTCAGGAGTAGGTTCAGGGGTAGGTTCAGGGGTAGGCTCAGGATCTATATCGCCACCTGTATCAAGCTCTTGCTGTAACTCCTCTTGTAGCTCTGCTTGTTCTGATTCTGGTATTGTTCCTTCGGCCTCCTCATCCTCGACAATGACTGCGGGATTTGGCTTAGTAGAAGGATCGGGAGCAGTCTTAGCTATTGCCGTGATAGTTCCTTCAACAGCCAATGGAGCTAAACGTTCTTCTGATATCCTTAATGCCTCCTCCTGGTTCTCTGCGTCCATCTCAACAGTTGAGACCTGACCTGTGTTCTTGTCAGTGTAGTTAATTTGAAAGACTTGTTTTTTTGTTCCGTCCGCTTGTTCTTCTTTTACTGCCTTAGTTGTTTGCGGAGAACGGATACCAGATACGGCTCCTCCAGCCCCACCAAAAATACCACCAAGTACAGCGCCGCCTACACCGGCAGCCACAATCTCTTTAATTGCCTCATCATTATCAAGTGGCAACCCGGCTTGATATCTTTCTATTACGGTCTGTCCTATTTCCGTAGGAGTCTCAACTATGCTACCTATCCCAGAACCTATGACTGCTTTTGTAAATACTCCACCACCTATTTTGAGTGCAGGGGTTGCAAGGAACTTAGCTCCCACTGCTCCTACAATTGCATCAAGGGATGATGAAGGGACAGCAGCAAGAAGTGCAGCACCTTCGTCCATCTCTGTTCGGTATCCCCTTTCAATAGCCTCCTTTTGTCTTTCCCGATTGGAACCATAAAAGTAGGGCATGTTAGCCAAGAACCCTCCAGTAAATGCACCTACAACTCCACCTAATGCAGCACCTATTGGTCCTCCGGCTGCACCAATAGCTGCGCCACCCTTAAATCCGGCAAAAGCACCACCCATAGTAGTAACCATTTGAGGAGCCGACTGTGCAGTTAAACCGGCAACGTAATCATAAGCACCAGCAACACCATCCCTTTCTGTGAGGTACTGTCTTTCTCTAAATGCACGAGCATCTATTTCAGCCTGGTTGTTTGCAACTATGTCACCACCTAGCTGTTTAAGGGACTCAGCATCAAGTATGTTGCCTAGGCCCTCAAGGGTTGACCCGTATGATTGTTGAAGGTTATCAATACCTTGGGCAATGTTACGACCTATTACAGTGCCGGTATCCTTGCTGACTACATACTCGTCGAACGCAAAAGAAAGAATATCCTTTTCGGAAGCACCCTCCTTGTGTTCTATAGTAACATTTTCCCCGGAGGGTAAACTAACCTGTGTTTGGGCCATGTGGTTATTTAATTATTTTCATGCCCGCATAATCTGCAACTTCAGAAGTTGTTCTCTGCGCTTGACCATAATCTTTAAAACCAGGAATATTTTGCATCATTGCCGGAGGAGGAACTCTCTTCTTATCAAAAGGCATTAGTGTATCTTTGTTGGGTACTTCCATGTATGCCTCTCCGGTGCTTTCATCAAATTGAATGTTTTTAAACTCAGGACGTTGTAACATATTACCAATAGAAGTCATATCTGCAGCTGTTGTTGGATCCCTTTGTTGAGCCGTACTCTTCACTTCCGCCTCAGTCAAGAAATTAATGAACTCCAGCATTTGTTTTCTGCCAAGTCCTGCCCTTGATGCAGATATTGTTTTAGGATCATCAAGTCCTACTGATTGTAAAGAACGTCCAATAACGGAATCGGAATCCGCGAATCCCTTGATCATCTGATCGAAAAGTTTGTTAGCTTCCTTGAGTTCTTTTTTGTCCTGGTAATCTTTGGCTGCTCCAGCTATACTAGCTCCAATTCTTGCCATTGACTCAGCCTGGATAGTGGCTGCGTTTGCAAACCCGCTGTAATCCGGTCTACCTAATTCTGGTCTTAATTTACTTCCTCCTAAAAACATAATTTTATTTTCCTATTTAAGTTAACCTGTAGTTGTAGTCGTAGTTGAAGTTGGTGTGTTGTTGTTAATTAATAAAGGCAAAAAGTTACTAACCATATCCATTCGACCCGCTTGTTTTGTTGCCTGAGCTTGTTGATTATATCCAGCCGCAGTTGTTGCATTCGCTTGATTTGCGAGAACAGCATTTGTGGCAGCGTTTGGATCAAGAAAACTAAGACCTTGCAACCCTTGCTGTACAGCACCTGCTGCTGTTGTTTGCATTGCTTTGCTTGTGGTATCAGGGTTCTGCCCTATAATTACTTGATTTAAATTAGGGGCTAATTCACGGTTCATGTCAAAGGCTGTTTGGGTTCTTTGGTTTTGAATGTTTTCATCCTGTGTCAAGAAATTAGCACCAAGTGTTGAGGCTGTTAAGTCTTCTTGTATACGCCCGGATTCTAAACCAGCGGATTGACCAAGCATACTAGCACCTTGAGCTTCGTCAACTCTTTCATTTTCTATACGTCTTTGCTCCGTGTTATCTGCTTGAGTAATAGCATTAAGACCAAATTGTTGACGGTTCAGTTGTTGATCTTGTCTAGCGCTAAAAAGACCACCTGCATTAGTCAAAGCACTTATACCTACTTTTTGTTTTTCTAAAATTTCTTGTCTTCTTGTATCCGCTAAATCCTCTGCATCAGTTAAGAAATTACGGCCTTCGTTAAACCTACTGATACGAAGATCGGATTGCTTCTGTGACAAGTCCATACCTAATCGTATTTGACTTTCTTGTTTGTCACTCTCTTCGGCTACCCTAGCTAACATTTCATTGTACATGGATGACTGATCCATACCACGACCCCTAGCTATGGAGCCTTGCCTTGCGGCTCGAGTGTTGCGTATTTGTTCTAGGGGTGATAGTTCGCCCGTTGACTGCAAGAACTCCATAGCCCGGCTACCCATCATCGCCTCTTGTTGGGTAGGAGTTAAGTCAGTAAGACTCATGCCTACTTCGTTAAGTCTTTGTTCTGCTTGGCTCGCTTGTCTAAGAGCAGGATTAGCGTTAGCCTGACCTATCCCCAGTAACTCTTGTTCGGCGATACCTGCTGGGGTGGCTTCTGCATTTATATTAGACAGTCCACTACCTAGCAATGCTTCTTCTCCCGCGCCGGCTTCTGCTCGTTGGGTATTGATTCGTTGTATACCTGCGTCACGGATTGCTTGTTCTTCAACACTAGCGTCGCGTACACCCCTACCAATTAATTCTTCACCTTTTTCTCCTATAATGGACTGACCTTGACCAGCACGTTCACTAGCTTGAATAGCTAAATCCCTACTAGCAGGATCCGCGTCACGGAACGCGTCAGTATATGCTTGTCCTGACTCCTGTAAAAGAGCAAGGTTGGATGCAACTGTTTGAGATTTTTGATCCCTCTGTATGTCACCCTCAACCTGGGCCTGCTCTTGTTTTATCTTAGTAAGTCCCTTTACCTCTTCAATGGTTTCTGGAGTATTCTCAAGCTCTGCCTCTAACTGCGCAATTTGTGCATCGTATTTTTCACCTATTCGACCTTTATTCGCCTCAACATATGCCTGATTTTTTTCTGTGGCCACCGCTATATTTCGACGCGCGCCAGGCGGAGAACGCAGCGATCCCCTGTAATTCGGTATTGGATAAAATATATCAGCTTCTGCCTGTAGGTCCCTTTCAGAAAATGATGTTTCCCCGGAATCCCTAGCCGCACGTAGTCCTGCTAATTTTCTTTCTATTGTAGCCCTCCTAGGATTAGGACCAGCAGGAATACCATCTAAGTATTGATTTAGTACGGTTAATTGACTAGCACTAAACTTTTTTGTAGCGTCCGCGTCAGCCGCTAATACTCTGTCAATAAAAGCAGGGTCACCAAGACCCTCATACAAACCCCTGGCTTCTTCGCCAAAAAGAAAAACTGCAGTTCCATCGGTAATCTCTTTCTCTGTAAGTGGGGCTGGCACACTACCTCCACCGCCGCCTCCACCTCCAGCAAATTTACTAGCGAACGCGCTTCCAACTGCTGCTTTACCCAATGCTGTTACGAATGGGAGTATTGGTTTTATCAAACCAACACGAACCATATAATTAAATGCAAACCTATCGAGGGGTTCTAAAAGTTTTATTAATAATTTTTTCATTAAGCTATAAATATGTTAAGGATTTAATTAATTTTATGCATTGTATACGAAAAATTACTGATAAATTTCTTGTACAATTAATGAAGATATACCACTTGCCTGAGAGGCATCGTTAGAAAAGTTTTTAGATCTATTCATATAAACTGTCCCACCATTTCTAGAAGCAATTTGAACTTTAAATGTAATAGCACTTGTACCACCACTTGCAACGCCATCTAAAAAGGTAAATGAAGCATTAGAAGTTATTTGATTAGTATTACCACCATTAGCGCCAAACATCATTTTTACGTGATTACTCCCAACGGAATCAGTATTAACGCTTCCAGATACTACGCTACCATCTCGAAGTACCCTAAAATAAGCTGGGTAATCAGAGCTATTTGTACTAGCGGCAACTGAGCAATTAATTAAAAATTTAGAATTAGAAAACCTTGGTGTTATGCTCAGGGATAGTTCAGTATCATTAAAGTCAGTGCTTGATGATCCACTAAAAGTACGACTTACCGTATCTGTATCCTGAACAATGTTTGGCTTAAATAAATCAACATAAGCCTTAATACTTTGTTGAGTAGCTAGTGCAGTAGCACTATTGGATGACATATTATCTTCATCCTTAATGTCAGTTATTGCAACGGATCCAGTACCTTTTAGAAAATCGAACTCAATTTGACCCGCTACATCTATTTGAGCAGCATCTGAGTTTATGCTCATTACTGCTGAACCAGATAAAGGAGCGAAAATATGATAACGTGCGTTGTGATACGTTTGACTTGGAGTACCAGAATCCTGTGAGAATAATTGTATTTGTGAACCACCATTAGTGCCACTTGGGGCGTCTGGGTCGGATAGCAATCTAAGAGCATTATTGTCCTCTGCTCCAATAACAGAGTCCGTAGTAATATGACCTGACACAGTAGCATTACCTGACGCAGTAATATCACCTGTGACACTTAACTTAGAAGAAGGGTTATCATCTCCAATACCTACATTGCCACTACTTAAAACAGTAAGTTTATCAGAATTATTTGTTCTGATAGCCATTTTAGTCTCACCCGTAGTACCCACTACTCCGTAAGTAGAACCGTGATATAAATTAACTTCTTTGCCCGTAGAATGTGTGCTAATAAATTTTCCACTAGACCCAGACCTTATGTCGACTGATGATTTTATATCCCCAGTAACCTCTAAGGCATAACTTGGGCTAGTAGTTCCAATGCCCACCTTGCCGTCATTATCAAGATGCATAACCGTAGCCAAGCCACTGTCAGTTGTACCTGTCTGGAAATTTATATCATACCCAGTAAAGTTTCCATAAGCAGGTTTGTTATCACTTTGTCTAAAACCAGCTTGAGCGTAATTAGTTACTCCAGATTCTCCAACATAAAAGAAACGGTTATCGGACGCCACCTGTAGTTTGTTGAGTGGATTAGTAGCTCCAATGCCTACATTCCCATCATCTTTAATCCTCATTCTTTCGGTAAAAGTATCAGAATTATTCCAATGACCTATTTGAAGTGATTCTCCATCAATAACAGCAATGTCTCCTTCTGAAGCACCAGCTCCTTGCAAGAAGAGAGTAGGCTTATCACTTCCTATGTCATTAAGATGTAAGGTTGCTGTAGGGCTAGTAGTATTAATACCTACGTTACCTGCGGAGTCAATACGTAACTTCTCACCTCCATCTATTGAAAATCTATGACTACCACTAGCACCTGCAACGACGTTATAAAGGTCTGTACCTGAATAATCTTCAATTAAAAAACCAAAGTCAGATGTAGAACTAACATTTGATTTTAATATGTATCCATTTACTCCGTCAGTATGACCTATTCCAATAGTAGGGACAAGACTACTTCTTACGTCTAACTCCTTACTAGGGCTAGAAGTTCCAATGCCTACTTTGCCGCCACTATCTATTACTACTTCATTATCATCAACTAAAAATTTAAATGCATTACCTGTTGCAAGCTCAAAAGGCGAATTATTGCTAGTTGTATCAGCTGGAGTACGGATATTAAAATATCGATTACCGCTGTCTTGCACCGCGATAAATTGAGCTATATTTTGAGATGCACCAGTTGCACTTAAGTTAAGTTTAGCAGAAGTTATACCTCCGTCCTTGACTATAATCTGTCCACTGCCATTTAGCTGCGTTGTGGAGCCATCTACAGCACCTGACGCAAATGTAGCGTCATCTACTAACGCATCTAGCCTATCTGCTGTTACCTGCTCTCCTGTTGTAAAATCTGTTCCTTTTGATAATATTGCCATTATATTGCCTTATCTGTTGATCTCATTGTGGTTGCGCCTTGTACTTCTATTGCTCGTATTATGGGCCTACCGGTTGTATTGTTAAGTGTAAATTGTATTCCATAACCTCTTTGGTTACCTATTCTACCACGGATGGATACATCTTCTCCTTCGAGTAGGACTCCGTCATTAAAATCTGACAAATTTCCTAAATTGCCCGTAGAATCGGGGTTCTCGGTTTCAAAGTTAATGCTGAAGTCAGAACTATTAGTACTACTGGATTGAGTGTGAATGTCGAACTCCTTCCATCTTTTTCTGTCTAAATTTTCTAGCGTGTACTGCCTAGTGGTTAAGGACGCATTTATCTTAACAGGTGAATCGGATTGACCTATCTGAGTAACCACCTGGTCTACGCCATCGTCACGTACATCGAGCCTGTGGACACCACCAATATTATTGATCGCGTATACTCCACGCTTATCTCCATCTCCTAGGACTAGCAAATTAGATATATGATAGTTATCGTCACCTACCGTATCAATACTCTCCCACTGTTTATTTAAAAAATTATATATTAATACTGCATTATTCTCAGCGCTTGAGTCACTGCTATCTAAAGGCACAGCAATAAAATATCTGTTGTCGAAGTAAACAGATACTGCCTTGCTTTGAGCATTTTTATTTATTCTTTTTATTGTTGCGTCAATGGGTTCACTAAGTGGAGTTTCTGTACCACGTAGATTGTACTCATCCAGGAACTGAGTTCCGTACACACCATTATCAGAAAGAAAAATTACTTGGTTACCTACTTGTTGTATAGTCTTACGTGCTACGCATCCCACCTCATCAGTAAGAAGTTTTTGTGAAGAAGTTTCTAGGTCATTGACTCCTTCTATAACGTGAATGCTGTTACGATTAAATACTAACAGTCTATCTTCTGCAAAAGGAGAAAGCCCAACAACAAAGTCAGAAGTGTTTGCATTGAATCTAAATTGAGATGAGAAATGGTCGTATGTGTCCGTATCCATAGCCTCTGATCCAATGACCTCGTCCACTATATTTCTGGACTCAAAAGTATCCGCCCCTGTTGATACAAACTGAAACGGCATAAACAGTCTTCGTTGATGGTACACCGCAAATGGAGGTGCCGGCATATGCACAAATCCTAACTCTACAGATACTTTTTTTGTAAATACCACATTAGTCTGGTTAGTTACATCAGCCGTGTTTGTAAAAAATTTAAATAAAGATGACGTTGCTTCCGAGACTATGAATGTATCTCCTTTTGTTAGAGTACTGCCACCTGCAACAGTAAGTACAACCTTATCTCCTGCGGACAGCGTATTAGAAACCGTAGCAGTAGCTAAACCATTAGTAATAACAAATCCTGAGGCTGCAAGTTCAGTTGGTTGAGTATAGGCACCGCTTGTAACTTTTGTAAAGTCAGTAGCTACTACAGGATTAGAAGTTACAGTAAAAGTTGTATTGCCACCTGTAAGTGCAAATCTAAATTTTGTAGCTGTGTCTGATCCATCAGCAGCACCCAGTCCTGATATTTCAAAACTACCGTTTGGCGTAGGGTCTAAATCACTGCCAGTTAGATTACTAATAGTAACTCGTTCTCCTAATGCTAAATTATGAGCAGAGCTAGTTGTTACAGTAACTACATTGGAGTCAAGTGAAGCTGCACTTATTGTAGAAATCCTAAGATCGTTTTGTAATGCCGTCTTACCAGCTCTAAATATAAACGTCTTCAAAGCTTGAAGCATTTCAACATTCCCAGCAATCGTTATTAAAGATGGATACCCTATATCAAAAGTAAAATTATTTGCTATGTCTATGCCTATTGCTTTGCCGTTGGAAGCAATAATAATGTATTGACTACTAGAAGCACGACTGTCGGAGAAATGCATTGAACCGTATATATTGTTCACGGAACCATCAGCAAGTATTCCGAACTTAACTGTTACAGATGCATCAGCGGATCCAGTAAAACTACCCAATACTGTCAATTCATTAGTGCCAGTCTTTGTGTAACTATGGTTAGCGTTTGCGCCAGTTATCCCAGAGACGTTTGATAAATTTATAGTTCCGCTACTAGGATATGAGCTACCTGTAATATTAGTAATTACAAGGTTTCCGCTATTGCTATCTGGGTCAGCTATGGCTGCATCTGTATCATCTGCTACTAAAGTAAAATCTAATGTCAAAGCCGCAGCACCTGCAGCCAAAGGAGCCTGAACTATGTCTACACCCTTACGGACTTGTGCTGAACCATTGCGATCCATACGCAAGTTCTGGGCATCAGTAAGCACACCAGCCTTTAGTTGATCCGGGCGTAAACGATTGTTGAACCCAGCAAAACCTACATCTGCATTCTGACCTACGCGGTCATCGAGTGTGCCGTATGTTGCGTACCGTGACATTAATTA
>Ga0181379_1001545_pt1 | contig 10839 bp, 12 predicted proteins | sample 2SPOviralmetaG_FD_130115 | JGI IMG/M metagenome (GOLD analysis project Ga0181379, IMG submission 130115) | Marine viral communities from the oligotrophic San Pedro Time Series (SPOT) site, San Pedro Channel, CA, USA - 2 SPOT_SRF_2009-07-10 | ecosystem: Environmental > Aquatic > Marine > Strait... | reverse complement strand
GATTTAAAGCTTCTGGTGGTGATGATAACAACGGTAGTGGGCAACTAGATGTTCTAGTAACAAGTCCAGATGCATTTACAATTGGATCTAACGTTGTTTGGAATGCTGGTAATACACTAATTACAGCAACAAATACTGGTTCCACATATAATGTCAGTGGTGGAAACTCACAATTTGATCCTCAGTTCCCAGATGCTGAGGTAAGTCTCCGTAGTCTCGTAATGAGAGATGAAAACGGCGACTTTAGTGCTGGTACTATTACAGCATCCCTGACTGGTACTGCTTCTGGAAACCTACCTATCGGTGGTGGCACCTTATCTGGTGGATTACAGATTGGTAATAGTAATAATGATGCTTCTCTAGATGTTTACGGTCCCACTACACTCAACGGCAATTTAACTATCACGGATAGTGGAAATTTAGTTGTAGACACAGATACATTATATGTTGATAGTACTGATAAAAAAGTTGGTATTGGAACAGAACCAGATGTTAAACTAGATGTTTATCAAAGAACTAATACAGCGAACAGTGTTGGTACTACATTATTCCAACTTACTAATGATGTAAGAGATTTCCAAGTACTTCCAGTTGGAGAACTAGATAATCAGAAAACATTTATTGATTTTGCTTTCATTGATAGCGACTCTAATGGAACTCCTCAGGTAAGAATTGGTGCTGAAGTTGGTCAGAATGGTGACGCTGGTAATAGAAACAAAGAAGGATCTGGTGCTTTCGTTGTTTACACAGCAACAGGTAATACTATTAATACTAATACTATTACAGAAAAACTGAGAGTTGCTTACGACGGAAACGTAGGTATTAATAATATTGATCCTTCTTATAAATTAGATGTTACTGGAAATATTAGATCGACTACAAATATCCAAGCAGATGCATCTGTTACTATTGGTTTAGTTGCTGATAATAATGGAGCTCCAATCTACTTTAATGGAGCCACTGGTGGTGCCACGGCTAATGCTGGCGAATACTTAAGCAACTTTAGACTTGGCAATCAACTAACTCAAGACGACGTATTTGAGATTACCGCTATTGATCACGGTGCTGTGGGTACGCCATGGAAGACTCCAGCACTTGCTATTAAGGGTAGTACTAATAGAATTGCTATCAATACTCTCAACTTCTCTGGAACAGATAGTAGTGGAGAACAACCAATTGACAGAGATTATCAACTGAACATCCAAGGTGATGTTAACTTTAATGGTCAATTGTTCCAAAATAACGAAGAGTTTGTTACTTCACGTTGGACTGAGGCAGCAAATGAAATCGATATCTACAGACTATCTAAAGTAGGTATTGGTCCATCATCCCAAGAAGTTATCCAACCAAATAGTGAGTTGGTAGTTGGTGGTAATATCGATATGTATAATGGTGAAATTGTTGGAGATCCAACCTTGACAGGAGGATCTCAGTGGTTCTCTCCTGGATACTTTGGTGTTGATAAAGAACGTGTTGTCAATAAGGCAGAAACTTATGGACGAGTTAAGTATAGAAGAGTTAATTCTGGAGAATACCAGTGGTGGGTATTAATTGTAAAACAAAACCCTGCTGATGCTACTATATTTACCCCAGTCTTTGGAGCTAGAATTAAGACTCCAGTTGGAGGAACAACTGGAGAGATCTTGGAAGCAAGATTTGATGAAGCAGAAGCTACCTTCGGCAACCCAAATGTAGGGGCAACAGCCGAGGGCAATCATTACCTTGCTTGGTTGAGTAGTGCTGCTGGATTTACAAGTCCTACTGGTTCCATCTATAGCGATGCTGCTTCTGGTGGAACCAGTGATTACGTTCAACTCACTGGTTCTACAGAAAATCCAAGCACAACTGTAAACTATGACGTTACTAATATTGATACAGGAGTTTCTATTCACATCCAGTTGATTCCAGAATCATCTATTCTTTCTTCTAATGGAGATAAGCAATGGGTGGATAGTTATGGTTTGATCAAGAGAAATAGAAAATCTATTTCCGAAAATATTATTATTGGTACTAACGATAACTGTATGTCTGCTGGTGCTTTGAATATTGAAGATAATAAAGTTGTCACCATCGAAGCAGGTGGTGTATGGACTATTGTATAAATAGTTTATAAGAAGAAATCTATTGAAGTAATTTAGATGTCAACATTAAACGTCGGTACTGTTAATGTTGGTGATAGGATATCCCTACCATCATACACTACTACCCAAAGAGACAACTTAACAGATGTGTCCGCTGGGCAAATGATTTATAACTCTGTCAATCAAGCGACGGAAGTTTTTAATGGAACTTCCTGGATTGGAGTTACCGCAGCATCCACAATGGTTGCTGATGGTGGTAATAGTGTAACCAACATTGCTGGATATAAAGTTCACATCTTTACTGATGATGGAGATTTTACTGTAGCATCTGCTCCACCAAACCAACAGGTAGAAGTTTTAATTGTTGCTGGTGGCGGCGGTGGCGGTGATGGTATCGGTGGCGGCGGTGGCGGCGGCGGTTTAATTGAAGGAACTGCTATTGTTGCTTCAGGAACTACCTATCCAATCAGTGTTGGTAACGGTGGATCTAGAGCATATAGACCTGCTGATAACGGAACTGATTCTTCTGGTTTTGGTTCTACTGCTAAAGGTGGTGGTGGTGGAGGATCTTATCCAGATCTCCCTGGCGCTGCTGGCGGTTCAGGCGGTGGATCTGGTGGACCCAACAATGCTATTCCCACTGGCGGAGCAGGAAACCAAGCAACAGCAGGAACCTTAGGTAGTATCATTGGCGGTGGATATGGTAATGCTGGCGGTAGTGCTACCGCTGTAAGAGCTGGTCCCGTTACGAATGGCGCTGGTGGTGGTGGCGCTGGTGGCGCTGGTCCGAATATTCCTGGCAACTCTGGTAATGGTGGTACTGGTGGTCCTGGAAGAGTTTCATCAATCGAAGGTGTGTCTTACTACTATGCTGGTGGTGGCGGCGGTGGAGAATACCCAACAAATGCTGGCGGACCTGGCGGATTTGGTGGCGGTGGCGGTGGCGGAAACCATTCTGGCAGCACTGCTGGTTCTGGTGGTACTGGTGGTAGAGTATCAGGATCTTCTGGTAGTCAACCTAACGGAGGTTCTGGAGCAAACTTCACTGGATCTGGTGGCGGTGGTGGCGGATGGCCATCAGGTAGACCAGGAGGTCCAGGTGGATCTGGTATCGTTATTGTCAGATACGCTATCTAATACTAGAATAAATAGTATTGATTGATTAATACAGAATGGGAAAAAAGAATGATTGTATTTGGCACAAATGGTATTTGCCATCTGATCTTTGTAATTTGATTGTTGCTGAGTGTGATAAGAATCAAAATTTTGATGATGCTATTACTGGCGGTGGATTAAATCGTAGAATTAGAGATAGTGAAGTTTCTTGGATTCCTAGAACACATTGGATTAATGGAATCATTTGGCATTATGTTTGGGAAGCCAACAAAAATAATTTTAATTATGATATAGATGGTATACATGGTCAAGTACAATTGACCTCATATTCTCCTGGAGAATATTACAAGTGGCATATGGATGATATGAATGAGTTTGAAGACATTGGAAATAGAAAATTATCTATCACTATTCAATTGTCAGATACTGAAGACTATGAAGGTGGGCAGGTACAATTTTTAACTTCAGATAACAAACCATTTTTTGGTCCGAGATCAAAAGGATCTATTATTGTGTTTGATTCTAGAATGAGGCACAGAGTTCTACCTGTCACTAAGGGAGTTAGAAAATCTTTAGTTGCTTGGATTGGAGGACCTTCTTGGAGATGAATAATGATTGGTCTGTGATAAAACTGGGGGAAGTAATTGATGTATCGTCACTGGTAGAACCACCCCCACTAGAGAGAGGAAGAATAGCGTATATCAATGGTTCGGTTGAATACGATCCTAAAGAACAAGTAGATGGATCTTTAGCAAGATGGAATCACCCAAAGTATAAAGATACATGGTACGATTTAAAAAAAATCGTAGAAAATGTGATTGGTGAAAAATTATTTCCAACATATTACTATGATAGATTTTACTTTAAAGGTCAAAGTCTACAAAGACATACAGATAGACATGCTTGTGAAATTAGTGTATCTTTACATATATCATCAAACATAGATTATGAATGGCCATTGTTCTTTGAAGTAGATGGTAAAGAAATTCCGACTACTTTAAAAACAGGGGAAGCAATTTTATATAAAGGTATTACAGTTCCACATTGGCGACATAAATTAATAGGCAATCAAAAAACATATTTTCACCAAATATTTTTTCATTGGGTGAGAGCAAATGGCAATTATGTGGAACATGCCTTCGACTTATGTTCACCGCTAAATAGTTAAATAAAAGTTTTAGGAAAAAATGTCTGAGATTAATGTTGGCAACCTAAATGTAGATAGTCAGTTGGGTTTACCTGTAATGACTACAGCAGAGATCAATGCCGTCACGGCAGATACCCCTATTGGGTCTGTAGTTTTTAATTCAGATTTAAACAAGATGTCATTTTATGATGGTGCCACTTGGATTGTTCCAAAAGATGCTGGATCTATTTTGGCTGCTACAGGAGGAACAGAAAGTACTGCTGGAAATTTTAAAGTTCACGCATTTACTACCGCTGGTACTGATTCACTTGTAGTTACTAACCCAGGAACAGTTGATATTTTAATTATGGGTGCTGGTGGCGGCGGTGGTGGAGTTATTGGCGGTGGTGGTGGTGCAGGAGCATTTATTTATCTACCAGGATATGAATTAGATGCTGGAACTTATTTTGTTACTGTAGGTACTGGTGGTCTTGGTGGTAATGGATGGAATTCTCCCAAGCAATATGGAGATTCAGGATCTTCAAGTGGTTTCTCTAGTATTGTAGCTCAAGGTGGTGGAGGTGGAGCTCCCCACGGAGGTAACGGTGGCGCTTGGACTTCCGCGGATGGTGGATCTGGTGGCGGGGCTGCCTCATGGGGTGGGAATCAGAAAGCAGGTCTTGGAGCTGCTAATGGACAAGTATATTATGGTGGATCAAGAGGACCAGGATGTCCAGGTGGATCTTGTTTTTCTAATTATGGTGGACACGCTGGAGCAGGCGGAGGTGGTGTCAAAACAAAAGGTAAAGATGTGACATCTAATTACAATTCTTCTCCAGGAGGAGATGGTGTTGTTTCATCTATCAGCGGTGTTGTAACTGGATATGGCGGTGGAGGCGGCGGTGGAAATAGATCTCCTGGAACTGCTGGTTTGGGTGGATCTGGTGGTGGTGGAAATGGAACTGGAACTTCGACAACCGCACAAGATGGAGCAGTAAACACTGGCAGCGGTGGTGGCGGCGGTGGATATAATGGATCTTCTTCTTCCAGAATTGGTGGTAACGGCGCTCCTGGCGTTGTGATTGTTAGGTATTTTACGGGAGCATAAATAGTACATAATAGTTCATTACTTTGAAAATTTCATGGAATTCGTAGACTTTTTTGATTATGGTCAAATTACTGACGAGCATAAAAAAGCAGTTTCTGAAGTAGCCAAATGGCTCAAAACTGTTGAGGGCAACGAAAGGTTAGCAAAGAAAGCTCTTGTTAGATTTAAGGTTGAACCAAGAACACAGTTAAGTGTTGAAGATTCAATTTTTTATCAGTATGCCAAAAAATTTGGATTGTTTTGTAGCGTACAAGGATTTACTAGTAGTGATCTAGGGTATGATATTCCCCATTGTTCTATTTCCGCTAACGTAAATGATCTAGATGCTTTCTTCCATTGGGCAGTTAAGACTCGTATGGATGAAATGACAGAAGAAGAGATTAATAAAAATTCTGGAATGTTAAAACCTGGACAGGTAAATCCAGCATTAGGAGAATCACTACCTGAATCAACAATTAACCCAAACATTCAGGCAATGTATGAGGTTGATGAGAGTGCTCAAGCAATGCTAGATGACATTAGAAAACTAGAAGAAAAGAATAACTGATCTTTGATATGAATATTGTTATTGTTGGCGGTGGTATCGCTGGGTGGTTGGCAGCTCTCGTATTGTCAAAAAGGCAACCAAGTCATACCTATACTATTATAGAAAGTGAAGATGTAAAAACTATTGGTGTTGGTGAAGGAACTACTGGATTATTTCTTCACCATGTTATTCGAGATATTTTTGATATTACTATCGAAGAATTTATTAGAGAAACTAAAGCAACTCCCAAATTAGGAATTGAATTTAATGATTGGTCTGAACTAGGATCAACATATTTCAATCCTATTGATGGGTCTGCTACAAAAAATGATACTGTAGATGCTTCTGTATTTTTTAATTATATTCAAGATTCAACATTAGATTACTGTTCTATTAATTCTATACTAAGAGTTAAAAACAAAACTCCATTTTACAAAAAACCTGGAAAACTTTTATACTACGATACAGCATTTCATCTAGATAATGCTGCTACTATCGAGTACATTAAAAAGAAAACACTAACAGGTATTACACATATCCAAGATACTGTACAAGAAATTGTTAGAGATTCTAGTGGTGATGTAACTAAAGTAATCTGTAAGGATACTGAAGTAGATGGAGATATTTTTATTGACTGTACAGGATTTTCTAGAATATTTTCTGACGACTCCGATTGGGTTTCTTTTAAAGAAAATCTACCAATGAACTCAGTGACTACATTTTCTACACCGCTTGAAGGAACACCAGATTTAGTCACAAAATCAAATGCTATGAATTCTGGGTGGTGTTGGGAAATACCGACTCAAGAAAGATATGGTTGTGGTTATGTTTACTGTGACGAATATATTAATGAGCAAGAAGCAATCGAAGAAATTAATGACAGATACCCAGATGCTACTATTAACCGTTCGTTTAAATTTGACTCTGGTAAGTTAAAACAATCTTGGAACAATAATGTAATTTCAATAGGATTGTCTTATCATTTCTTTGAACCCTTACAAGCTACAAATATTCACCTAACTCTTTTACAATTAGATGCTTTATGTGTAAAATATTTTAGATCCAACAAAGAAAGGTCTGTTAATAAGTACAATAGAAATCAGTATAATAGGTACATTGATTCTTTAGTTGAAAATTTCAAACACTACATCAATGCCCACTACACTGGTAGAAGAACAGATACAGAGTTTTGGAAATATATTTCATCAAAAAAACATTACACAGAATTTACAGAAGAAATTATTGAGTCCACTAAGAACCGAACTATGTTTGGTTCTGATTTTCCTAATATTGTAGGATCAGCTGGTTCTCAATTATGGGTATATACTATTTTAGGTATGGGGCATGTAGATAAAAATGAATGTTTTAAACTCCTTGCTGAACTTGGAATGTATGATTATGGTGTCAATAAGTATTTTGAAATTCACAAACTAGTAGAACGAATGGAAATGTTATCATATAGTGAGTTGATTGACAGATTAACTAGTAAATCTAAAATAGAGATCTTAGCATGAGTTGGCCAGATGGGTATTGGTATTCTCTTTTTCTAGAAGATTCCATCATTGACGATTTAAATTATATTTTAGATACATCAACATCTTTTCGTGGTGATAATTTAACTAGGAATGGAAAACAAACTTATAATGTCATAGATAAGATAGACATTGGTAAGATAGAAATTCCATTCTCTGTGGGTGTAACACAAGTAAACGATCAAATTTTAGATAGACCATTTGAAACGTTTCACATTCATCTTATAGATTATAATGAGGATGGATATCAAATTCCCCACGATCACAGAGAGACTGAAGATTTTTCTTTTATCATATATTTAAATGATAGTGATCAGCAAACTGCTTTTTATAAAGAGCCAGATTATATGTATGTAAAACCAGAAAAAGGAAAAGCTATATTTTTTCCTTCCAATTTGTTACATTGGACAATTCCTGGTACAATAAAAAAACGAGTAGCTGTAGGAGCAGTAAAATATACTAATGTCATACCTTGATGTACTGCCATTATTTTCTTCACCCGTAGTTAATACATGTGTAGATATTGATGCTAAAAGTGTTTTAGAAAAATTAAAATCATTGCCATTTAATAAAACTGCCCACACATTGGCAGCAGATGATGGCACTAATACAGGTATCAGTGAATCTATTTCAATATTAGATTATTTTCCTGTGTTAAAAAAAAAGATAGAAGATAAAGTTGACTATTATATTAGGGAAGTTCTTTCTTATAAAACAGTAAACTATGTAATTACTAGTTCTTGGTCTACCCAAACATATCCTGGTGGGGTTGGTCAAGGACATATACACAGTAATAGTTGGTTGAGTGGAGTTTACTATCCACATCAATGTTCTGCTCTTCAATTTATAAAAGTCATTAGACCTTTTCTTCAAATAGAAGATCCTGAAGATTGGAATATTTGGAATTCACTTCAGTGGGATATCGAACCTGTTGAAAATACTCTGTTGATTTTTGATAGTCAGCAAAATCATAGAGTATCTAGAAACACTACAGATGAACTAAGATACTCGATAGCATTTAATGTCATGCCTGTCGGAAAAATTGGTTATTCTGATTCAACGTTGTATATCAACGCTAAATAATATTACACACAATTACATGTGATTGCTATGGATACCGAACAATTAAGAAAAAATTTTGATGAGCAACTTGCTCAGACTGAAAAACAACTTGCTGATCTAAAAGCAAATCTTGCTAAGGCAGAAGAGTATAAACTTAAACTACTGGGTGGGTTGGAAACTTTAGACCTCCTCAATCCTCCTGCTGAAGAAGAATCTACTGAAGAAGAAACTACATCTGCTGAATAATGGCAAACGAAGCAATATGGTATAACACCACTTTGCCTTTAGATGTGATTGACTCTTTTTTAAAAGATAAAAGATTTGAACAAAAATTAGAACCTTCTACTCTTAATGGAGATATATTATCAGATACTGTTATTAGAGATAGTAAGAGTTCTTGGGTAGACAGTAATCATTGGATTGCTGGATTTTGTTATCACTTCATATTAAAAGCAAACGAAGAAAATTTTAAATATAATATTAATTCTTTTGGTGATAGATTTATTCAGTATACTTCTTACGAAAAAGGACATCATTATAAATGGCACACTGATTCCAGATTTGGTGATCCCACACCTAGAAAATTATCGTTAAGTCTTCAACTTTCTAATCCAGAAGATTACACTGGTGGACAGTTAGAATTTATTACGGATAACGATCATAGATTTATGGCTCCTAAGTCTAGAGGATCTATTATTGTTTTTGATAGTAGAGTAAAACATAGGGTAAGAAAAGTTACTTCTGGTTGTAGGAAGTCAATAGTTGGATGGGTCGAGGGTCCAGCATGGCAATAGAAAACTGGAATTTTATTAAAGTAAAAAATCTTATTGATGTTTCCAAATATATTGAAGAACCACCATTAGGGGAAAGCAAACATCTTCGGTATTACAATACAGGAGTTTCTGTAGTAGAAACCAGAGAAGAGCAAAACATGGTTATTAGAGGAAAAACATTCTCTAGATATAACTACCCAAAATTAAAACCTATTTTATTTGAAATAAAACATTTTCTTAAAGAACTATTGGAAGAAGATTTATTTGAAACATATTGTTTTGATAGATTTTATTTTGCTGATTCTAGGATGTTCCCTCATACAGACAGAGAAGCGTGTGAAATTAGTGTGTCTTTAAATATTAGTAGTAATGTAACAGAACCTTATCCACTATGGATTAAAACCGAAGAAGGTGAAGTTCCTTTATATACTGATCCTGGAGATGCTGTTATATACAAAGGTAGAGAATTTAAACACTGGAGAGATCCAATGATAGGTGATCGTGATAGTTATCATCATCAGGCATTTTTTCATTACATTAGGGCTGATGGTCATTACGTTGAACGTGCCTGGGATGCTACATCCTAAATAGTATTAGGGAATCTATGTAGTAAGTAAATGGCAGCGCCAACAACTAGACAGGAACTAATTGACTACTGTAAACGTCAGTTAGGTGCTCCTGTACTACAAATCAATATTGCCGATGAACAAACTAGTGACATCGTTGATGATGCTATTCAGTATTATCATGAGCATCACTTTGATGGTCTAGAGCAAATGTATCTGAAGCATAATATTACAGCTTCGGATATTACTAGATTTACTACGGCTAATGAAGTTACTCAAACTGTAACTCCCGATGCTACTGGGTGGGAACACAGAAAAAACTTTCTGGAAGTTCCAAGTCATGTAATGGGTATTAGTAAAGTATTTGGTGTATCATCAAACTTTGTTAAGAATAGCCTATTTGGTATGTCAAACCAGTATTTCTTGATGGATATGTTTTCCTTCTCGAATGGTTTTAAGATGGGTAATTTTGACCTTACTAACTATTATATGGTCAAACAATATTTTGAAACTCTAGATCAAGTTATCAATACTGGTGCTTTTGTACAGTATAGATTTACGAAGAGACAAGATAGACTTTATGTTGATATTGATGTCAATAGACTTACAGAAGGAAATTGGATTTTGATTGATTGCTGGGGCGCTATCGATCCAGAAACATATACTCAAGTATATAATGACTCTTTCCTCAAGAGATATACTACTGCTCTAATGAAGAGACAGTGGGGTATGAACTTGATTAAGTTTAATAATGTTCAACTTCCTGGTGGCATCAACCTCAATGGTCGTCAAATCTGGGAAGATGGCAACAGAGAAGTTCAAGCACTTGAGGCAGAAACCCTGTCTAAGTATTCCCTCCCACCAATGGATATGATCGGATAAGATGCCTACTAGTCCTTACTTTCCCACTTACTATAGCGGTTTTTCTGGCGAGCAAAACCTCGTACAG
>Ga0181379_1001544_pt1 | contig 10839 bp, 9 predicted proteins | sample 2SPOviralmetaG_FD_130115 | JGI IMG/M metagenome (GOLD analysis project Ga0181379, IMG submission 130115) | Marine viral communities from the oligotrophic San Pedro Time Series (SPOT) site, San Pedro Channel, CA, USA - 2 SPOT_SRF_2009-07-10 | ecosystem: Environmental > Aquatic > Marine > Strait... | reverse complement strand
GTTGTTGTCTTCCATCCACATATCTGTTATCATATGTGAAACACGATCAAGGTTAATATTTAGGCCTTCAGGATGATCAACTTCACCGAGAACTGAGTAACCAGTCCCAATTTGATCATTGAGAGTTTTGACAGCCCTTCCAATCTCATTTACAGGGTAAACACGCTCATTTGCATTGCGTACTCCGCCTTGAATACAAATACCTTTTAGAAAAAGATCTTTGCCTCCATTTGAGTTTTCAGTTGACTCAACAACCATTTTCGCCTGGTCGAATGTCAAATTCTCGCTTAGTAGATTCATATCCGTCTACTCCTAATTATTTACTGCCAATAGTAGATTTTTTATTGTCAGCAGTTTCGCCTGCGCTTTTCTTTTCTGCGCCGTGGCCTTTTGGCTGTGCTTTCATGCTTTTTGCGGCTTTACCACCTGGTACGTTAATGTTTCCCATATTGTCCTCTTTAGCAGAGTTACCTTCTAGTCCACCTGTTGTACCTTTTGAGTCTGCTTCGCCACCTTTAACTAGGTTGCTTGCATCACCACCCATGTCGTTAGCACCTGCTACAGTTGACTTAGTGTTTGCACCGTTGTCGCCCATGTTTGCAGTTACTTTTTCGACATATTCACGCATTGTTTCAGTTTCAGACTTTTCTGCAACTTCTTCATCTTTCGATGCTTCGTCTACTTCTTCGTCTGTCGCTTCTTCTACGCCAAGGTCTAATGACTCTTCTTCTGAATCGTCATCATCTTCGTCATCAGCACCCATGTCACCCATGTCGCCTGCGTCTTCGTCGTCACCTTCGTCGTCGCCGCCGCCCATTTCGTCATTGAACTGTTGACGTAAGTCGTCTAATTCTTTTTCTAAGTCTACCATACGGTCTTCTAGGTCTTCGTCTCCTTCTGGAGCGTCATCACCATCGCCGTCACCCATTTCCAAATCGCCCATCATATCGTCTGCTGGGTCTGCTTCTGGCATTGGTTCAACTTCGAATTCGTTCATGTCAAAACCTTCTTTGGTTTCTTCATCGTCGCTTGACTCATCAACTTCTTCGTCAGTTGCTTCGTCTAAGTCTTCGTCTGCTGACTCTTTAGTGTCCTCATCTTTTGTGGACTCTTTAGTTTCTTCGTCTTTATCAGACTCTTCAACTTCTTTGTCAGTTTCCTCTAGATCGTTTTCTAGTAGGTTTTCATAAATTTCTCTTGATTTTTCAACTACAATCTCGTGGAATAATTCTTCTGCTCCAGCGCGATCTTCATTGACTAGTTTTTCGAGCATGTTCTCGAACTTGTTTAGATCTGCCATTGTTTTCTCCTGTTAAAATAAAATTACCTTACGGTAAGGCTGTCATTATTATTTACTATTTATTAAGAAAAGTACGTAGATATAGGCTCAAAACGAACCATTTTTACGGATTCAACGAAAAATTGAAAGATTTCGCTAAATCTTCCACTGTAATATGCGATATATTCGCAAAATTATCAAAAGGTTCCGGTATGAAACTCATTTCGTTTGTTACTACTCTTATATATCTCTTTTTTGAATTTTTCTGTAATACAGTAGTAGTTTGACGTAACCAATTGCCGTAATAAGTTGATGTATCGTGTTCTCGCTTGTAATTAGGCGTACCGCTATATAAGTTATTAACACGTTTATGTTCAGGACCTATGCCCTGATAGTCAAATCCTAAAATATAGATTGTATCATGTCCGTGGTCACTAGCAAGGTCTAATGCTGTAGGTCCGCTACTCCAGCCTTTACTAGGCTCAAAATAGTTAAGTCCATTATATTTTTCATAAGACTTATTATAATTTGTCCAAACTTGCCCTTCTTTATGATATCTATACTGTACAATTTCGTTGACCATTTTAGTATCTACAGCAATGAGATAGTCAGGTTTGAATTCTCTATAAACTGCATTACAGGCATAGATAGTTCCAAATTTTCTAAGAGGTTCTAAAGGAATTCGGCTTCGGCTTAATCCGTTACCTAATACAAAGGCTATACTCAATTATCATACTCCGCCGGCCTCTGCGTTTGCCGCTATGCCATACATTTGTCTTACAAAATGCAAGTCTTTAACTTGCTCTTCTTTATGTACCTCTGCGGCTAATCTTGCACGATTAATTTGGCGAAGTGTGAGTCTTGTTTTACGTGTTGAATCAAAGTCTACTGGAGATTGATCATCTGTAGCAGAATAACGCTTGTCTTCTACAGGCTCAAGTGTTTCTTTGTCAAAATAAAATAGTTCTCTAAGTATCATACTGTTATTTATACCGTTACGTCAGTTGCGCCTTCTTGAGGAACGCCTTCGCCACCGGTTGCTGTTTCTGGTGCATCAGTTGCACCTCCATCAATCGGTGCTTCACCGCCAGGAACTTCTTCTTCCATACCAGCCATGTCTGCATCAATGCCTGCACCGCTAACGCCTGCGCCTCTAAGTTCACCGCCTGCATCTGTTGGTGGTGGAGTAATATTTTCATCATTTTCTTCGCGCCATAGTCTTTCGTTTTCAGTAAGTTCTTCTTCACTTAGTCCTAAGTAACGCTTCATAGCAAAACGATTTGAAACATAAGGTATTGCACTCATTTGTGTAAATGTAGGAATACGTGCATTATCAATTTCACTTTGTCTATAAGCCGCAAAGTTTTGTGGTGGTTGGAATCTAATATCAAACATTGCTGTATCAATGTTTACGCCCTTCTCAAGCAAGTATCTTTTAAATTCTTGATTTAGATCTTCGATTAACAATCCTTGTAATCTTTCACAATATGTATTAAATCTTAATTCTTGAATGTATGCTGTTCCGACTCTTCCGTCATTGTATTGTGCGGCTGAATCGTCTGCTCCTGTTGGCAAATATGAACTAGGAATTCGTAAACCTCTAACAAGTTTGTTTGTAAAATAACGTAAGTCGTCAATTTCGCCTAGGTTAGTACCGCCTGGTAGTGTTTCAACTTTAGATCCACGCCCTTCTGCTGTTTGTGGGAAAAAGTAATCTTCATTGATTGACAACGGATTGTATGAACTGTCTATGACATTAGTGCCTCCGCCTGTTGACGATGGGATACGTCTTTGATGTATTTCCGTCTTAACTCTCTCTACAAACTGCATCGCTAAGTGCGATGGCATGTTACCCACATCAACGTAGAATACTCTGCGCTCTGGCGCACGTTGTACACGATAGATAATAATCGCATCTTCTAATAATTCTTTTTGTTTGTATACTTTAAATATTGTTTCTAATAAACTGTTACCAAATGGAAAGTTGTTATCTAGTCCTTCTGATAAACTTAGGTGTACAACATTTTCTGCATCAATAGCAACTTCGCCTTCACCTTCTTGGAATCTACTTCCGCTCTGTCTAGGTGCTTGGCCGACCATTCCTCTTACGCCACCAGTTAAGTATCCGTCACCGCCGCCTGTAACATTTCCATTAGTTTGGAAAGGTGTTGTTGCAACCATGTCTTTGAAATTTAAATTAAAATCTTTAATTACATACTGTTGTGGTTTTTTGCCTTCTGATTCATTAACAATAATTCTTGCTACGTTTGCTGAATCAACATGAAATAACTTTTTAGTTTCTGGATCTCTAATAAAGAATTGATCTCCATATTTAAATACATTACGCAAAATTCTAAACATGCGTGTATCAAACATTTGTATTTTATTCCACTGCTGTAGATATTGTTGTAAAATTGTTGTTTCTGATGTAGTTGCTTTTTTCTTAAAGTCTAATACAAAAGGTGTTTTGTTTTGTGAATTTTTTTGTGAGCAAAATTCTGCTAAGATGTCAAGTGCGGCATTTACCTCACTATCCAAATCCATAGTATTATATTGTCCGTAACGCTCAACTCTGTTAGGAGCGCCTACATAAACATCTGGCAAATACGAACTATAGTTTGTACGTGCTGGCCCTGCATTACCACTGCCTCCTCTACCACCACCTAGAGGACTGTAATTTCCTCCTGGATTATCTCCTGTTGGTACTGGTGTGAAATATTTTTTCCAACTCATTCTTTATCCTTAATATGCACTCTCTGGGTTTTTCTCCAGGATTTTTCCTAGCAATGTATTGTTAGTACGCATAAGTTGTTCTAATGTATTACTACTTATGCCACCACCGCCTAATCCGCCTTCAGATTTGAGTAAGTCAGAAACTGAATATCCGCTTTCTTTTCTCTTACTATTTGAGTCTGCAAGCACTACATTTAGTTTTTTCATAGCCTCAGCAAGTTCTTTTAATGCTTGAGCATAAGTTTTAACACCGTCTGCATCTAAACCATCTGTAAATGATTTTAAATTTGCAAGTCCACTACTTGCACCTGTTAAATTACTAATTGCATTTGCGTCAATTTTACTAAATTTGTTAATTCCTTCAACCATTTTATCAAATGGTGAACTAGCGCCAAAGAAACTTGCTATACTATCTAGTATACCACCTGCGGCTAGTCCTAACATAGCACTACCTAATGCACCTAGGGATTCAGCAACGTTTGCTAAATTGGCTGTATCTTTAACTTGGGACATTCTTTCAACGCCTGCCGCCATTTTTTCTACACCATCGCCTGCCGCACTAATTCCGTCACCTGCTAATCTTATTGCCGCGCCTGTACCTATTAATAATCCTGCTAATACACCTGCACCTAATATTACTGTTGGATTTGCAAAGCCCATTAATAATGATTGGAATCCTTTAATAGCAAGATAAACTACACCACCAACTGCAACTAGTCCTGCTAGTTTTTCTAATGCACTATCTAACCCAACAAATATACCGCCACCTGCTTTTTTCTCTTTGCCTCCTGCTCCATCTGCTGTTTCTTCTTCACCACCGCCGCCAAATATGCCACCTATTAACTTACCAATCATTCCGCCTAAACCAGAAAGACCAGTTGCTAACATATCTTTAACATATTGCATTAAGTTACCTGACTTAAATGCTTCTAGTAATTCTTTAAACTTAGTAGAAATACTATTTGTAAATTCCATAATACGAGCAGTACCATTTGGACTTGCTAACCAAGTAGTAAATGAGCCCATTAATTCTGAAATTTCTGTAAAGATTCCTGAACTAATTAATGCATCATAAATTTTATTTTTAGTTTCTTGTAATACACGTTCAAAATCTGCTGTTGCTTTTTCTCTTGATTCAAATGCTTCTAGTTGTTGTTTTTGTGCATCAGTTAAATTTTTACCTGCATTTTTCATTCCAATAATTTCAATAATAGCACTACCAACGCTACTACCCATTGCCGCTAGTGTTGAGTACTGTTCTTTTTGTGCATCACTTAGATTGTCTGCCATCTCAGCAGTTTTTCTAATCTCTGCCATAAACTGATCTTGAGTAACAGTACCGTTTTTCAAGCCTTCTGACATTGCCGCTAACTGCGGATTTAAACGCACTAAGTCTTGACCCATTTCACCTAAAGGTACTCCGCCTGTTGCAACCATTTCTGTAATTGCATCTTTAAGGTCCGGACTTGCTGATCCCATCATTGTCAACACACCGTTAAGATTTTCTTGAGCACCTTTTTCCATAGTGTTGAATATAAGTTTTAAACGTTTGTCAGCCATGTTTTCTTTCATCTCTGCCATGACTTGGTCTCGACGCTTACCTGTTACTCTAGCAAGTTTGTCAACTTCTAGTACTGTACTAGCAATACCTGCTTCTAATTCTCTGTTGCTCATCTTTTGGGCTCTACCCAAAGATGTTTGCATTTCTAAATAGTCTGCTGTATATTCAGCAGTTTCTTCCATTGTCATACCAAGTTTACTAAACTGTGGTCCCATGTTTTTCTGTATTTGTCCACTGATTTGTGCAAAGCGTTTTGCACCTTCACTTGCACCGCCTGCAAACAAAGCAAGTGATTCTGAATTCTGTGAAATTACGTTTTGGAATGTTTCTAAACTTAGTCCTGCTTGTGTAGCCGCAAGTTTTGCACCCATAATACTTGCACCAAAGTCTACACCAACTTGTGACATTTCTCTAAATGTTTGAATATTTTGATCAACGACACTTACTAGTAACTGTAATGCGCCTCCTACAAGTGGTCCTACAATAGGAATAGCAGATAATGCACCAGTAATATGTGAAGCAAAATCAGAAATTGATGTAGATCCACCTAAGAATTCGTGTGCTAATCCTTGGACCATTTGGCTTAATTGGCCAAATCCTCTGGCTAGCATACTGCTAGTTTCTTCTACTTGTTCTTCTAAATCTTCTAATGAATCGGTGGTTTTACCAGTGGCTTTTGCCATCTCCATTAGTTCTTCTTCTGAACTTTGAGCACCGCCCTTGCCGCCGCCTCCACCACCGCCGCCTTGTTTCTTCATAGCCGCGAGTATTTTTAGTAGAGTTGTTTCGGTAGCCGCATCAATTAGGGTAACATCATCGCCCCCTATGGTTCCTTTTACTGGTCCTGCCATATTACCTTAAATCCTATAAAGTACGCACATAAATACATACACTAATTACTAATGTATTTATACGGAGATAAACATGGCAGAGTTCAACCCAGAACAATTTAGACAAGAAGAAGGAAATAATATCAATCCTTTGATAGAAGCACAAAAGAAAACACTAAAAGAAGGTGGATCTAATCCACTTCAAAAACATTTTAGACAACCAAAAATTTACATATCATTACCAAGTGGTGGAATGTACTATCCTGAGAATAGTATTGATATGCCTGAGTCAGGAGAATTGCCAGTTATGGCTATGACAGCAAAAGACGAACTTGCATTAAAAACTCCGGATGCATTGTTGAGCGGTCAAGCAACAGTGGATTTAATTCAAAGTTGTATTCCTAATATTAAAAACGTTTGGGGCATGCCAAGTCTTGATATTGATGCATGTTTAATTGCTATTAGAATTGCGTCAAGTGGTGAACATATGACTATTACAGCAACAGCACCAAATACAAAAGAACCAGTAGATTATACTGTTGACTTAAGACAAATATTAGATAGGTATACAAATGCTAAGTTTAATGATACATTTGAATTTAATGGTTTAGTTTGTAAGATCCGTCCGTTAAATTACAAAGAATTTAGCCAAGTTTCAATGCAAACATTTGAAGAACAAAGAATCTTTGCACTTGTTAATAATGATAAAATTGATGAAGATGCAAAATTAAAACAATTCACTGAAACTTTTAATAAAATTAGAGATATAACTTTAGGAATGGTTATTAGTAGTGTTGTTTCAATTCAAATCGATGACACTGTTGTAACTGATAGAAATCATATTGTAGAGTTTTTAGAAAACACAGACAAATCTTTCTTTAAAGCCTTACAAGATCATATTGAAAAACAAAAGAAAGAGTTTGAAGTACCTCCTATGGAAGTACGTTCAAGTGAAGAACAAATTAAAGAAGGTGCTCCAGAAAAATTTGAAGTGCCAATTGTTTTTGACCAAGCACATTTTTTCGCCTAAGGATCGTCAGTTGGCCGACTGAACAGATCCTAGAAGAAGTTAAAAACTTAGAAGGCCAAAGCAAACAGTTTAGGTCTGAGATTTTTAAACTGATGTGGTACATGCGCGGTAGCATGACCATGGACGAAGCATTCCAACTTAGTTACGAAGATAGGAATTTAATTTCTGATCTTATCAAAGAAAATTTAGAAACTACAAAGAAAACACAACAGCCTTTTTTCTAAGCCGTTACACCTTTTGCATCAAGTGGTTCTGTGCCTTTAACTCCGGCTTGTGCCGCTTTTTGAGCACCTGCTGTTCCTGGCTCAACACCTTTAGATGCAACCTGCTGTTTAATAAGTTTTGCCATTGCTGGATCTTTCTTAGCCGCGGCAATAATTGGATCTAATTTAGGATTAGGTAAGCCTTGTGCCATTGAAGGAATAATACCAATTGGTTTATTAGTAGCAACATCTACCCATAATGCACCCATCCATTTATACTCTTTGCCATCTTTGGCTTTCATAGTATCACCTTTAGCAACTGCTTTTGATGCAGTGCCTGCTGGAGCCGCATCTGGTTCGTCTGGATAGTCTCCACCGGTTGCTTTTACTGGATCATCTGGAGTGCCTGTAGGATAACTTACTTTATCATCGCCTGCTGGTGCATCTCCGCCTGCTGGTGCATCTCCGCCTGCTGGTGCATCTCCGCCTGCTGGTGCTGGTGCATCTGTAGCACCTGCATCTGCTTTTGGCTCTGCTGTAGCATCTGCTTTTGGTTCTTCTTTGCTTGCTCCTGGCTTTAGGTCTACTTTTGCAGTTTGTCCGATAGTTGCAATTTGATCGTTACTTAATCCTGCATCTCCAAGTATATTCATAATGCTTGCTGAATCCATAGGTTCGCCTGCCGCTTTCCATGCTTTATTAAGTTTTTTTGCAGTTACTACACTGCCTAATTCTTTTGCGCCTGCTTTTACTTTGCCTGCCGCTCCTTTAACTGCACCTAATGCACCTTTTGCTAAGTTTCCTAAGCCACGCTTTGCTTTAGCACCCATTGTATTCGGATTGTCTAAAGGAAGTTCGCCTTGTGCAGGTTCTGCTTCTGCTAAAAATTGTTCAAAACGTTCCTCCATGTCAAGTGCTTCTGCTTTTGCTGGAGCACCGCCACCTTTAAGATCTAATTCGCCTTGCACTGGTTCAACTGGCTTACCGCCGACTTCCATTTTACCTTTGGCTTTTGCTGGATCATCAACTGTTTGCATACTACCTTGTGCAATAGCAGAAATTCCATCATTGACTGCTGTCATTGCTTGTAATGCTGTATCGTTGGCTTGTGCAACAGACTTAGCAATTTGATTTGTTACGTTCATGTTGTCTAAGAATTCTGCTTTGTCAAATGATTTTGTAAATGCCCAAAGTTTGTTAAACACTCTAATACCTTCTGAATCTTTGCCTGCGTTTACTAACCCACGCATCTTCTCAACCATTTCAACAAACTCTCCTGCTTGACCGTCAGGAACAACCATACTAACTAAATTTTGTTCGTGTTCATATCCCCAACCACTCAGAGTTTTAGTAAAGTCAACTTTTACTGTAGTCAATCCTTCTGCTTTATCAAATGGAACTGCTTCTGCTCTAATGCCTTCCATCCAATCGCCAATGCCTTCTAATGCCCAACCTGCAATAGCACCATAAGCGGCTGTCTTAACTGACTTGCCTACTGCACTTGAAAGATCTTCACCTTGTAATAATTCTTTTGTTGAACGGAAAATTAAACCTGCGGCCGCACCGCCTACTGGTCCACCGGCAAAAGCCGCAACTGCTGTTAAAATACCAACTGCTACACTTGCTTTACCAGGATTTTCTTTTGCCCAATCACTTACTTTTTGTATGCCTTGAACAATTTTACTGTCACCGTTTTTTGCAGTAATATCCTTTTTAAGTTGTGCAAACTTTGCATCTGCATTTTTAATTGGACCTGCATTTTTTGCCATTCTACCAAGTTCGTTGATCTTAGCATCAATTTCTTTTGCCATTTGAACAGGTAGTTTTGCAACAGCGGCCGCTCCAGCACCCGCTTTACCTAATAAGTTTCTATTGTCACCGTCTGCATTTGCTTGTGCTTCTGCACCTTTAAAAATTGCATCAATTTGATCTGCTGTTAGTTGTGCTTCTGCAAGTTTTGTATATTGTTCTAGCAAAGGCCATAATTCTTTTTCCCAACGACCAATATAAAGTCTTTGTGATTCTGTTAAGTCTTGCCAACCTTCATTAAGAATAGTTGCAGATTTTAAATTGTATGATGTTACTTCTTGCAGTTTCATTATATTGCTCCTGCCAATGCTTTTTTCTCAGTTGGCGTCAATTTGTCAATCATTGTTTGTATTTCTGGTGAAATACCACCTTTATTTTTTAACGGTGTTACTTTAGGATCTTTTGCAGTTGGTGTACCTGCTGGTTTGCTTGTGCTAGGACTTGCACTTGCTCCATCTTTTCCATCTTTTCCGTCTGCTCCTGCCGCACCCGGGGCTCCTGCTGGTCCTGGTGCTCCTGCACCACCTGCGCCACCTGCACCGCCACCAGTGCTTGGTTTAACATTTGGAGTTTTTACGCCTGCACCTTTAGCCATAGCACCTAACGCTCCTCCAACACCACCGCCACTAGCAGGTGCTCCTGCTGGGGCTTTAGTTGAAGCCGCCGCGTTTCCGCCTGTAAGTGCATTTGCACTTGCTTTCTTTAGTACTGCATCAATAGTTTTTTTACCTAATACACCATCAGGTAAATCTATTCCGCCTGCGTTTAACTTGTGTTGCTTCATGAATGCCGCTAAATCCTGTGCAGTCATGTTTTTATCGTTTTTACCGTTGATACCTTGCCATCTAGCAAGATCTTTATAAATTTCGTTTGCTTTAGAACCCATTTCAGCACTTCCGCCTAATCTAGCACTTACACCACCAGTTGTAACTTTACTAGCCATTTTTTTAGCGAAATTGCCTATTGAACTTGTGGGTTTCTCATCAATACGACTATCTTCTAAAATTATTTCGTGAATATTCATCTTAATTGTCCTTAAAGTAGTTACTTGTATTTAGTATATCTACTCCGTAGATATAAGTTTTCGCTTAACGCTCAAACTAAACACTTCGTTTTTTGTATGATAGAAGTAAATGAATATGAATTAAAGCAATATTACGAAGTAATATTGTAATTGCTTCATGTAGATTGTTTCAGTCAGACGGAACCTAATCGCTGGTTCCATCTAATCTTGACTTCATGTGAGTTCGCCACAGCCGAGACTTGGAAGTAGGTTATTTGTTTATACACTTAGTTCAATGGGCTCTGACCTTTCCCAACCTACGTCGACATCGCTTACGCTACCTCTCGCTTCGTTCCTATTGCTAAAGAGTTTTTATGAACTGTGTTGTGTT
>Ga0181379_1001540_pt1 | contig 10844 bp, 19 predicted proteins | sample 2SPOviralmetaG_FD_130115 | JGI IMG/M metagenome (GOLD analysis project Ga0181379, IMG submission 130115) | Marine viral communities from the oligotrophic San Pedro Time Series (SPOT) site, San Pedro Channel, CA, USA - 2 SPOT_SRF_2009-07-10 | ecosystem: Environmental > Aquatic > Marine > Strait... | reverse complement strand
ACCTCTTTGACTGATACGTTGTCTACATAAAATTCAGATGCTTCATTTCCATAAATTCTTATTTTATCATCAATAGCAGTTAAATAACCTGTTATAGTTTGCCAATCTGAATTATTATAGTCTTGATTATTTAATTTTCTTGTGTTTTTTCCAATGTAAACACTACCACTAACTACTTTTAAATATAAACTAACGTAATAAGTTTTGTCTGCAACAAAAGCACTTTGATAAGCACCTCTATTAATAGCAGAAACTTCTATATGTAAAGAAGTGCTATGTCCTACTCCACCATCAACAACTTCAAAAGTATCAGAAGTTGCATTAGTCCAATCAGTTGTACCATTACTAAAATCACCATTAGTAATTAACTCACTTCCTATTTGTGAAAAGTTGCCATTAGTAACTTCTTCGCTACCTATTTGTGAGAAATCTCCGTTTTGTACTAAATTCCCACTTAATATCTGTACGTTTTTTATAAGCCCGTCTTTTGTAACGCGCGTTGCTGCAGATCCTCTGGTAAAGTCAAAGTCTGCGTCTGTTATTTCTTTTACGCTTACGTTGTCTATTGAAAAATTACCTATTGCATTATATGTTGATATAAGAAGAAAGCCATTTGTAGAACCTGAATTAAACTCTATAACTTTTGTACCATTAGAATTAAAAGTATCATTTGCACTTATCTGTTGTGAGCCTCCTGACCAAGCCGTTACATTACCACTTGAATAATTACTAATAGTAAATTCTACTCTATAATTTTTATTAGCTTGTAAAACTGATGATTGATATATACCATTAGAGTTAGAAGCTACGTTAGTAAAATTAGCTTTGCCTCCGCTAATAGTTACACCACTAACTTTTGTCCAATTAGTATCAGTATCAAAGCTACCATTAGTAACCAATTCACTACCAAAAGTTTGAACAGGCCTTAAACTAGCATACACGCCATTACTGTATCCACAGGGCGCGTTTAAAATACTAGATTTATCATCTAGTGTATATGGTGTTAAAAAGTTATTGAGCCTTACGTTTGCTCCAGCTCGGTTTTCTACGTATTCACTTCTTCTGTCAACGCTACTTATCATATCGTTGAAAGAGCTACCACCGATCTCTTTCGTAGTTGTACCCATAGGCTACTAGTAATATGCTAAAACGTCCTGCGCAGTAGAATTACCTCCTGATATAATAGCTGAAACTATTACTGGTAAAAAACTACCACTAGGTATATTTCTAAACACAACTGTACTTCCTGTAGCGTTACCAACTGGTTGAACTTCTAAATCACCACTTGTACCAATGTACAAAGCAGCAGAATCAAGACCACTAACTCCAGCGGCTACATTTACTGAAACAGCTTTTACTGCAAAGTCCGGTTGATTACCGTATTGTCCCATATTTATTTATTTTTATTTGTTATTGATTTTGCTTTTTCCCACGTGCGGCCTACAAAATATGCGCCATACACTGTAACTAGAAGAGTTTGGAATATTGGTATATACTCTTCTGATATTGAAAACTCTCCAATGTTACCATCGAAGAATGCACATATAGTAAATATAACTGTTAAGTATATAAGTACTATTGGGCGAATATTTTTAGACAAAAATGAATCAGACTGCATATCTGATTGCCATCTTGCTGTAACTTGTTCTTGCGCTTCTTTATCGGCTTTCTCAAGTATTTCAGTTATTAGCCTTTGAGCTTCTAACTTCTCTTCCTTGGTAGTAGTTAGTTTATCAATAACATCACCAACTTCTTTGATGACATTACCTGTTAACCATTCCCAAACTTTCTTCATTATGCTTTTTTATAAGCCTCAGCTTCCCAAGGTAAGTTTTTAGCACCTTCTTGCATTTGTGCTCTTGAATATTTTTTTCCTTTCCAGTATACGTATTTATCGTCGTAATTAAGATCTCCACGTTTCATTTGGTCTATATGAACCTTTTCGTGGTTTATAACGTTCTGGATTTTATTAACTGGAACATCTTTGTTTATAATGATAGTTCCATTGTTATTAGCTTTACCCATAACACCTGCTTCCATATCAACGTGATATATTGGAGTATTATCTATTGTATACGGAGGGTTTGTTAGTTTAAAAGCCATATTAGTTTTTGTATGGAAACATTTTATTTAATGCTCCTTTTCTAGCAGCACAACCGCAAGGGATGTTTAACCCCTTGCTCATTGTGTCTACTACTTTTTTGATACCAGTAGCTTTAGTAAACTTCTCTACGCTGTCTCCTAAACCTCTTGATTTCATAATTATGCTACTACTACTGCAGTTATTTTAACTCCTGTACTGTTTTGTACAATTGCTAAAGGTCCTCCTGGATTTGCAGTTACAGCTGCTATAAATTGATCAGCCCACTCTCCAGCTTTTGCAGTTGTGGTAAATAAATAACTCTTACCTGATTCAGTGTAAACAACCCATTTGTTAGCGTCACCAGTTCCATTTGCTAATCCTTGAAATACAGAAGTTACTCCTCCTATAATAATATCAGAAGTTAAGTTTCCTTCGTCAATGTCTACTTTTTTAATTTTAATGTAATTTGCCATTTTGTTTAATGTTAATGTTAATGTTAATGTTTGTGTTTTGGCTAGGTTTATACAGTCCTAATCTGTTTATTTTACATGCAATGCTTTCCTGCTGGTGAACCAGGACCAACAGGAAGTTTTTTCCCGCTAGCTGTTATAAAAGATTTTTTACCAGTTTTTTTACTTGTTATTACACCATTATCTTTAGTATAATTATAATCAAAAGTATGTTGAATTTTTCTTTCACCTGTTTTTGGGTCTAAAAGACCTTGTCTTCTATCATTCTCTTTTATTTTTGCAGCGTAATCAACTTTATCATTATCGTGATCGCCACCATGCATTTCAGCTGGTGAGTCATGTCCCATTTGAAAAGCAGACTTTGAATGCTTTGACATCCAGCTAGCGTGTTTAGCTACTGGGTTATCGTGCATTAGATTGTATTTTTCTTGTTTGTTTGATTCCATAATTATTTTTTAAAAGCAGTGCTTAGCTGCTGGTGATTTATGTTTTTTATCGTATTTCATATCTCCAGCAAGCTTAGAGATGTGTTTTTCATCTGCAGTCATATTAGCATCGCTATGCCCGTGTTTAGCATCGTACTTAATATCTTGCTTTAAATAATCTATGTGAGCAGCATCATCGCGCTCTGTATCTTTGTAGTTGCTAGCAGTTACTTTTGTATGAGCGTGATCCATACAGCATCTAGCGTTTCCTGTGTATTTTCCGAAATGTCCTTTTTCCATTTTATATATTATTTATACATCGTATTCTTTACCTGCACCTTTTTTAGGTACACATTTGTTATTTATTTTACTACGTACTTTACCTTCAGGGCATTCAGTCATAGGGTTTAAATAACTTGTAGTTCCAGAAACTATATCATTTTGAAGTTTTTCAAAAGCTCGTCTATTAGAAACATATACCTTACCGCCTACTCCAGATTCATAAGCTCCGTATAAAGGAGATTTTGCCATAAAAGGCGTTGAAAATTTACTTGCCATAATTATTTTCTTTTACAACCAAAGTTTTTAGCATAGTTAGCCATTTTAACTACAGATGGTTTATATTTGTTTTTATTTTTCATTACAGCACTAGCGGCAGAACAAGCATCTTTAAAACCGTTCTTTTTAGCCCAAGCTGTAAACTTGCCTTTGTTCTCTTCTTTTATTTCAGGAAAATCTTTTTTAAAAAATGGAGAAAACATTATTTGTATACTTTAGCTTTGCTAGTAATTGGTCCAGCTTCGTATTTACAAGGATACTTAGACACTTGTAAACCTGTAATACCATTACTGTTACCAACACCCATTGGAAAACCTTCTTTGCTTAATGGTCCGTCCCAAATAGCATTTTCACCAACTTGACCTGCTAAGTCAGCTTTTAATTGTTTTATATCTTTCATTTTTTTATTTTTTATATTTACAACCTTTTTTGCTAAAAGGTGATAGCGCTCCACCTAAAGCTTGTGCCATACGAGAGTTTGTTTTTGCTGTAATGGCTTCTTGAGCATTTGCATACATACCTTGTGGTAAAGATCTATCATAAGAACCAGGCATTTCTTCACCGTACATTTGACTTGCAACTTGTTGTGTTTGTGGTGAAAATACATTATTAGCTGGTCTTATTGGAACAGTTGGTATACCCATCATTTTAGCTGGAGCACCTTTACCACCGTCTGCTTTACTAGCGTGAACAGCTTTTCGCTGTGCGTCACTTACATATCCCATATTATCTGTCTTTATCTTTGTTTACATTATAAATGGCTTTTGTCATAACTTTATCAGTGTATGTATCACCATTAATTATTTTATTGCGTCTACCTGTATTTATATCTTCTTCGCCTAGCATTATTCTGTATATCCTACTTATTAATTGCTTGCCTTTAAAAGATACTTTGTATATATGGTATTTCTGTGTTGTTCTATTTCTATGTCTCCATACAACTATCCAACCTTCTTTTAATAGTCTATTCCAACGCCGGTTATCCCAGCTGTAAGAGTAAACACCCATTTCAAAGTCTTTCTTAGTGAAAAACTCCATACAATCAAGGTATATAAGAAGTTCTAAGTCTGCATCGTTTAAATCATTATTTTTGCAGGCCCATTTTCTTATGATGCGGTAGTGTTTTAAAAGGTTTAGCTCTCTAATGTCACTAGCATTTAACCTTCTCATAATACAACTACAATGTCGCCTGATTTTATAACGTGATAAGACTTATTATCAACTTCAATTTTATGACCAGCGTGACGATCAAAATAAATAACATCATCGGTTTTTACACCAGCTACTTCATCTCCTGCGGATACTACAGTAGCTTTTACATAACGTATATCTTCACGTTGGTTTTCTGCAAGTAAAAGACCACCTTTTGTTTTAGTAGTCCCTTCTTTTGTTTTGTTTATTATTAAATTTCTACCTATTGCTTTCATCAATCCTTAAATTATTAATTACACAATCTGTAGATAATATCGTTGTTGCTACGGAAGCTGCATTTTGAAGAGCGCTCTTGGTGACCAGCAGAGGATCTATAATACCTGACTTGATCATATTTACCATTTTTCCTGTAACCACATTGTAACCTTGTCCTTTGCTAGATGGAACATCTACGTGTTCAACACCTGCATTATCTAGTATAGTTTTAAAAGGCGCTTTTATAGCTTCTAGTAAAACTGTTTCACCTATTGACTTAGCCGTTATATTTGTTGCAGCGTTTAATAGAGCAATACCACCACCAGGAACAATCCCTTCTTTGATAGCAGCTTTAGTAGCACAGATAGCATCTTCTACTCTATCTGTTTTTTCTTTTAATTCTATTTCTGAATTAGCACCTACTTTTACTATAGCTATTTTAGCTGATAGCATCGCTAATCTTTTTTCAAACTTAATAAGTTTATTAGGGTTTTTTTCTTTTAGTATACTTTGCTTTAGCTCTTGTATAACATCTAAAACCTCTTGTGGTGACTCTTCAACCTGCAATATTGTATCTTCATGTGATGTAACACTTTTAACACAAGTACCTAAGTGTTCTGGCTGTATCATATCCATATCATCGCCTAAGTCTTCGTTGATAATAACAGCACCGGTTAATAATGAAAGGTCTTGTAGCATTTGTTGTTTATTGATCCCATATGTTGGAGCATCAATAACATTTACTTTTATATTGCCTTTCATTTTATTCATAGCTAGAGCGGATAAAACACCTTGTTCTAAATCACCTATAATAAGTAAAGGTTTGTTGTTTTTTATTACATGCTCTAGCACAGACTGAATCTGCCTAATTGTATCGACTGGTGATTCAAGTAAAAGCACTAATGGCTTTTCTAGTTCAGCAGTCTTATTTGCTTGATTAGTTATAAAGTGTGAGTTTTTAAGTCCTTTTTCATACTGAACTCCATCTACAACTTCAACTGATGTTTGACCATCTGAAGCTGTTTCCATCATAACTACACCTGTATTGTCAACAGCTCTAAATGCGTCTGCTATTATTTTACCAAGTACAGGATCATTGTTTGTTGATATCGTTGCGATTTGATCAATCATTTGACCTTTTACATCAACTGATAATGTTTTTAAATACTTAACTACTTTTTCAACAGCTGAGTTAATACCGTTTTTCAACTCTCTTGAGTTTGTTTTATCAGCTATTTTATAAGCTTCTTGTAGTACAGCGTGTGCAAGTACTGTAGCTGTGGTTGTACCATCACCTGCTTCTTGCACTGTTTTGCGAGCTGCTTCTTTTAAAAGCGTTGCACCCATATTTTCTACTGGGTCTCGCAGTATTATAGAATCTGCTACTGTTACACCGTCTTTGGTTATGATTGGTCTTCCAGTGTGATCCTCTAACATAACGCATTTGCCGCTAGCTCCAAGTGTGGAACTAACAGCGTGCGTTAGTTTTTCAATTCCTTTAAATACGTTAACTCTAGCGTCTTCACCAAAGTTAAGGTTTTTGACTATTGCGTCTGACATGATTTGATTAGATTAAATTTAAGTATTGGTTTATTTAAAGGTCTTAACTACTTTGGGTCCGTTTATAAATTCAACTTTCTTTTTGTAGTGTTCAACAGTTTTATCAATAGCTGTTTCTGCAGCTTCCATAGTTTCACGACGTGTTACATCGTGCCACTTGTCTTCTATTTGAAGATCTTGATATTCTGTTTGGTAATAACCGTTTGGTAATTGAACAATGCGCCAATTAGCTTTTTCAGCAATATGGTTCCATAGTTTAATTCGGTTTTCATCTGGTTGTGGTTGACTAGTCCACGAATTAGTCTCGTAATAAAACGTCATTGGTTTGGGTTTTTATGTTAATATTTGGTTTGCACTCACCCGTGCCGGGTATATCTTATATACTCACTTGGTTTTAGTGATATTTACCTATCCAGGCAACTGCATTGTAGCAGTTACAGGATTTATTTCTTTTTCAATACTACCTGCTATACCAGATTCAATAGAAGCAACTTGTTCTTCTCCCATAGCATCTTTAGTCCAACCAACTACTATATCGTTAGTTAGATCTGCAAATGGTATAAATGGTGTTGATTCATCTAGTGTTACAGTTTGTGTACCAATACTAGTTGATGAATAACCATTTCCTTCTGGATCAAGTTGATCTGAAGTTCCTGTTACAATCCAGTGTACGTTATACACTACATCTGTTAAACCTTCTTCTTGTAGAACTACGTCTACTGTTTTGCAATTCCAATTGTATGTTATCATTTTTTTTATTTTATACTGCTGTTGTTGTTAAATTTCCTGAGTTATCTACTTTTATTCTATATCTTGTACCGTTTGGGGATCTTAATATTAATCCACTTGCTGAGTCATCTACTTCTATATCTCCTCCGTCAACTTCTAGTTTTGAAGCAGGACTAGTGGTCCCAATACCAATGTTACCAGATGTGTTTATTCTAAATCTTTCTGCTGAATCTGATTGATCATAAATGCTAAGTGAACCTCCATCATTTATAACGCGGAACCAACCTTCAGTATTTTCTAAATCTAAACTAGATTGACTTCCATCAGTCGCTTTAACTTTGATAGCTACTGTAGTACCTGCGCCAGAAACTTGTAATTGTCTATTAGGATCAGTAGTGCCAATACCAACGTTGCCTGTAGAACTATCAATATGCATCAAAGTGGCTGAACCACCATTCCATTGAGTTTTGAAATTATAATTACCAACAACCGCACCTTGCGATGATTGATAACTTCCGCCGCTAACAAAATTTATTTCACCATTAAGAGCGTTTCCAATACCTCCTCTTGACCCACCGTTTAATTCAACATAGGAACCACCAGTCAAACTTGAACCGCCAGCAAAGTGTAAATTATAACCGTCGCTAGCTCTTTTTATTCCTCTAATACCTGAACTAGTACTTCTAATATTAATATTACCGTTGACATCTAATTTTTCACTAGGACTAGTGGTCCCAATACCAACATTACCGTTATTTTTAATACGCATACGTTCTGATGAAGCGGTATAAAGCGCTAAATTACTACCTGAGTCATAAACAATACGACCACCATCAGTATCAGAGGCATCACCTAAATCTAAGAAAGCAGCATTGCCGTTTGCTGATGTAATTTTCACTACGGTATCACCTGAAGATGAAACTTGAAGCTTGGCGCTTGGACTAGTAGTTCCAATACCTACGTTGCCTGAAGTACTAATTGTTGCTCTAGTGGAGTTATTAGTTTTTAAATCTAACCTATGATTTGTGTTTGTTCCTACAACACCAGCAGCAGATTGCGCTTGAATTAAAATACCTGCACCTGCTATTCTTTGAGCCTGTATCTCTGCGTTACCAGAGCTTTCTACTTGTAAAAGATGGTCTGGACTATTAGTTCCAATCCCTACGTTTCCAGACGAGTCAACGCGTACTCTATCAGTGTCAGCTGTTCTAATTGTAAACTCCCCATCTGAAATATTACCAATTTGAACCCTGTTTGTACCGTCATTTTCAAGGTCTAGAAAAGTAAATGTATTAGTAGAATTTATAATTGCAGCTACATTGCCCGTGGAACTAACTTCTAATGTAGCCCCAGGACTAGAAGTTCCAATACCAACGTTGCCTGATGAATCTATATTAAATCTATCAGTACCAGATGTTCTTATCTTAAAAGTATCGTTAGAAGGAAATCCAAACTTTGTGTTACTATCACCGTTATGCAATATGTAATCATCAATACCTACACTATCAACGCCAACTACTGTTAAAGGATTAGAAGGACTAGTAGTACCAATACCAACGTTACCGTTTGAGATAATACGTATTCTTTCTGAGTTATCAGTTACGAATGTTAAAAAGTCATTTGATTCGTTACCTGTTATTCTAACTCTACCTATATTTGAGTCATTAGTAGACCATGTAATTCTTTGATTATCATCTAATCTAATATTACCGGCTGATATGTCTAATTTTTCAACAGGAGTATCTGTTCCGATACCGACGTTTTGCTGGTCATCAGCAGTTAACACAGTATTAGAATTTAAAATTAAATTAATTCTAGATCTAGCATTTATGTTTAAAATATTACTATTGTTAGAGTCTGCAATTATACTACTTGTATAACTATTAGGGCTGCTTGTTCTACTTATATATAAACCATCGTCAGAAACATATGCAGTTCTATTAGTTGTTCCTTTGTTTACTAATATATTTCCATTTACTTCTAACTTTTGTGTTGGACTATTAGTTCCAATACCAACATTAGAATTAAGGAAAAATGCTTTTGAAGCAGCAGAATCAATTTGCATATAGGCTTGGTTTTCACCTCCGCTTATATCACCTATTTTATATATGTAAGTATCGTTGTTTATATTTAAACCTGTTTCATTACCTTGAGTTACTAAAAACTCAGAACCATTTACATGTAATTTAGCTGATGGAGTTGCAGTTCCTACACCTACATTTGTACCATTGTCAAATATAATACTATCTTGTATAGAACTAGATGTATTCCATTTAGCTATAAAATTAGTGGTACCTGTACCAGTTACGCTACCACCTGCGTCTGTAGTCCAAGCAACACCAGTTCCAGTTGATGTTAATACCTGACCGTTTGTACCTACGCCGCCTGATGTATCTTTTATTGTGCTGTTAAATCTAGCAGAACCTGTAAATACTGAATCATTACTAACTTCTAAGCTATCAGCTAAAAGACTTCCTTGAAGATTAGTGTCATTTGTTACATCAAGATTTCCTGCTACTGTTATACCTTGACCAAGAGCTGCTTGAGTTATAATTGAATCACCAACTACAGTTGCTGCTGTAAATATTGGAAATTTATTTACTGTACCTGAGCCAGTGATACCACTTTTACTATTTATTACATATGTAGCTACATCAGACATAGCTATACTCTTAGTTTTATTCTTTCTCTTACCAGCAGTTACAGTAGTGTCTGTTAATACCAGTACGTCTGTAGCTAATGGTGATGTTACTTTTGGATAACTATATACTATTGCCATATTGTTTTATTTATATACTCTTATTTCAAACGATGCTCCTGTTAAGTTACCATCACTATTATGTGTTGTTACAGCTATAACACTGCTAGATACTCTGTTCCAAGTTACATTGTGTGTAACTGCGTTGTTACCTCCATTTAAAAATACTATTGTTTTGTCCTGTGTAAAAGGAGTTGCACTACTAGTTATAGTGTAAGCACCGCCTCCTGTTCTTGCCCAAGTCATAGTTCCAGATAGCTTGTTGTTTAAAACCGTAGCTACTGGTGCGTTTGAACCTGATTGAGTAAGTAATGCTGTATAAGTGTCATAGCTTCCTGCTCCTCCTCCTGGTGTTACAGAGTTTATTTCTGAAACTGTAGCTGTTTTAGTTGGGTTTCCGTCTTCGGATGTATCTACTACAAGTACTAAGTCATTAGCTGTAGGTATTATAGTTGGATACGAATTAATTATTGCCATATTACTTTAATGTTGCTCTGTTAGTTGTTGGATCGTAAGTGTATTGTGATGCTGGTTTGTTAGATTCTTTCGATGCTCTGTCAATTGCACGTTCTTCTGCAGTCATTACATCACGAGCCTTACCTTTAGCAGTTAAGTTACCGCCAGCGTCTAAGTGACCACGCTTCTTCAGCAGTGATATAGCAAAGGACTTGCTACCTAATTGCGCAGCTAGACGTTTTACCAGCTGATTACGACCCATAAATCTTTGTGTTTCCATATTTATATATACTTACAGATAAAGGCGGAAACTTACAAACGTGACAATAGCCCCTTACTTATATAACTTATAAGGCTAATGTCAGGTTTTTTAAAAGTTGTTACAAATAGAGGGTTGT
>Ga0181379_1001539_pt1 | contig 10854 bp, 10 predicted proteins | sample 2SPOviralmetaG_FD_130115 | JGI IMG/M metagenome (GOLD analysis project Ga0181379, IMG submission 130115) | Marine viral communities from the oligotrophic San Pedro Time Series (SPOT) site, San Pedro Channel, CA, USA - 2 SPOT_SRF_2009-07-10 | ecosystem: Environmental > Aquatic > Marine > Strait... | reverse complement strand
GGGCATATCCCGATCGGGTTATATATAAAGGATTTCTTTGAAGATGATATATTTAATGAAGAAGTTATAAAGATATTAACAAAAGATATAAAAACACATAACGGAAGGGGTGATATATCGGGCATTATAGATAAAGATAAATTATATCCTTCTTATCATAAATATTTAAATGAAAATACTAAATATAATAAATCATATACTAGAATACAAAAAAGCGAAAATTGTAAATATGCGTTTTCAAATAATATGAAATATACAGTTATTAATAAAAATAAAAAATATTACATAAAGAATAAAACTAATATAGATAAGCTATTATATCCTCTTGTAAATAAAATAAATAGAATACGCAGACAATACCTAGATACAACAACAGAGAATAATATATTTGGTTCATTCAATGAATTAATAATTAATAAAGGTGTAAGGTCAGCAGTTCATAAAGACAGTAATAATAAAAGTTGTATGTCTGCATTAGTCAGTTTATCATTAGATTCTAAATTATCAGTTTCACATCTAGGACTACCAGACTTAAACATATCTATACCTATGATAAGTAATAAATCTCTATTATTATTTGATTTAAAGACTTATAGGCATAGCAACAATGAAATTGAACCAGAAAAATTAGAAAATAGGGTTAGTTTAGTTTTCTACAATAAATAATTATTTATAATTTTCTTCATATAGTTTTATTAATTTCTCTTTATAATCAAATAAATTGTCTAGTTGTTTTTCTGTTAAATCAGCAAATTTCATGCATTGACTAATTATATATAAATCACTTAATATTTCAATTATAGACATCATACTATATATATTAGATTGTGAAAATTTTAAATTAAAAAAATAAATGATTAACTACCGAAAAACATTGTATATTCGATATCTGTATTTTTATCAAAACCTTCTAAAAAACGATGGTCATCACCCATGACTACCTCGTCATTATAATGTTTTGAATTAGACATTTCAGTTAATATTTGTCTTAATGTTATAGGTTTGTCGTCTTTTTGTTTAATAACTAAATAATCTACATATTTAGCTAATTGATTTTTATTAAATTCACTATAATAATAATTAGATTCACTTGCTCTATCATCTTTAATAATTATAGTTTTTTCTTCTGTAAATATTTCATCTAGTTCTTTTATATCTTCAATACAACTAATATGAAAAGGACAATTAGGAAATATTTCATCTAAATCCTTACACAGTTTATTATATTCTTCTTCATTAAAACCTTCTTCTTCTTGCATAATATTCATAGTTTTTGTTATACATATATATGTATAGATAAGTTTAAATTATTTTTAAGTTTTTTAATTTAAAATAATATCTAGTAATATTATATATATATTACAATGACTGATTTAAAAAGACCTTCTTATACTGTTAAAGCACAAAAAGCATATTATGAAAGGGTTAAAGCAGACCCTTTAAAACATAGGCATTATTTAGATACAATTAATAAGAAAAGAAAAGAAAAGAAAGAGAAAAAAGCAGAGGAAGAAAGGGCTTTAAAGGAAGAACAAGATGCAGAAAATAATAAAAAAATAGATATGATAAAATTGTTAATTGAAAATAATAAAAACTGTGTTATAAAAATTGAAAATGGTTCTATTGTATTAAGCAATGACCGGGACTAGTTGATATGCTGGTTGTTTTTCTTTTATAATTTTTATGTCTTCTTGTATTTGTCTAGATTTATAATTTGGTATAGTTAAATATTTTCTAATTACAAAATCACTAATAAAGAAATCATTTATAATATCTTGTCTAGTGAAATAATATTTTTTTAATTCTTCACCTTCTAAATAAGTTATTACTGTATAATGATAATAACTCTTATTTTTTGAATTTGCTTTTCTCATTGTATATATTCTATATATACTACTTATATAATTATAGTTAGATATTATTTAAATTATTTTTTTGAATATATTATATTTCTCCTAGGTCTTGCTCTTCTTCATCATTATCATTAAAATATACATAATCGTTTAAAAATGATTTTACTTTATCAAATTTAAAACCCATTAATGTTGCTCTTTTTACGGTTCCTTCTTCTGTATATCTCATTTTTTTTGGTAATAAATAGCTATTATTCATATTACTTAATAACTGTTTAATGTATAAATCTTTATATTTAAAAGGTTGTTCTGGATAATTTTCATCTTGGTATTCTGTATATAATTCTTTAAAATCTTTGAATGTTATATAGTGTATATTCTCGTTATCTGTTTTTTTATGTTTAAATTCAATACTATCATTAATTACATTATAATCAATTATATACTGTAAAAACTTATATATTGTATTAACATTTTTTGATTTTAATAATTTATAATCTTCTGTCTGCAAGGTCTCTGTTTTTACATTAAAATCAGATAAATCTATATTCATTAAATAATTATATACACTTTTTAACCATTTAGGATTTTCTAAACAATTATAATAATTAGAAAAGAAATTCAAATTATCTTCTCTTTTTATTTTATCTGATGTTCTAGTAATTAAATCAAAACCTGTTTTTATAATTTCTGTTCTTCTATCATTTACTTGTATATTAAGAGGATTTAAACCATTAGATGCTCCAAACCATCTAATATAATTTTTTTGTTGTATTGCTTTCTCATTTTTATTATTTATTGTATTATATTCTTTTGTACTTAATGCTTTTAATCTTTCTTGTATTTTATGTGTATTTGCTCCTTCTAATTCATTCATAAATAAACATACTTTATTATTTAATACATTGTTAAAAGTTCCAAATATTTCATCTAAATCATCTACATTTCCTATATAATCCATCCCTAATAAATTCTTTAATGTTAAATAAAAAGTATCTTTACCCGCCCCCGTCCATCCTATAAATATAACTACTTTATCTGGTCTTTCTTCTGGATATTGAAACATATGGGCTATATATTTTATTAACCAAGTTGTAATTTTATTACTAGGTTTTAAATATTCATTACAGAGAGAACTCATAAATATTTTAAAATTAGATATATCTACTTCTTCATCATAATCGGGTATTTTATTAATACGAAAACCATTAAATGTATTATATGAATGACTAGGACATGTATCATTTTTTCCATATGGTTGGAATAATATATTATCATATTTCTTTTTATCTCTATCACCTATCCAATTTTTATATATAGACACTAATTTATTATCACTATTTATTATTTTATGTTCTTCACAAGCATCTTTTAATGCATCTTTCGATATTTGTTTATATGAAAAAGTATTATCTAGTTCTCTTGATTTTTTCCAATATGTAAAAGGATTAGATATATGAAAATATTCTCTTTCAAACATTGTTTTAACTTCTTCATAATCATAACTATCTTGTGTAAAATCTGCTTCTTCTACTACTATATTTGAATTAGTGCTTTTTTCTGTAAATGTAATATATTTATAATCTTTGAATAATTCATTTAATTCATTAAAATTTATATCTAGTTCTTTATTTACCATTAAACCATCAAACATAGGGACACCTACATTTTTTGGTTCAAAATATTGAATCGCTTTCTGTATTATTTCATTTTCATATTTACATAATATTTTATTAAGTTTAGAGGATTTGGGATTATTATCATTTGTATTTTCCATAACTACACCCTCATCAGTTATATTAGATATTATAGTATCTTTTATCATATCTAACTCTACTATTAAACTGTTATAAAATGTGTTATTTCGTTTTAATTTATTATTATCTGTATTAATAGCTATTAGAATATCTAGTTTATTTAAACCACTTTCTGCGATTGTTGTTTCTCTTTCTAATATATATTTTTTTAAAAAATTAGTATTGATATTATATTTATCACATAAAAACAATAATATTGAAGGGTGTGCGTTTTTTATATCAATATCTCTGTAATATTCACCGCTGATATAATTTCTTAAATCTGTCTGCATTGATTGTAATCCATTACCATTTAATGTATATAATCGTCCATCGTAATTATATCTTCCATATCTGTACTCATTTCTTACTATTCCATTTTTTTTAATAATTGTCTGAAAATATTGTTTAATATGTCTGAAATAAATGCTCCATTTCCATTTACGATTATCTTTAAATAACATATCACTAGACCAAAAAAGGTCTTTTAATTCTGTATTTGATAGTGTTGATAATATCATGCATTTTTTAACATTTGCTTTTTCAGTAAAGAAGGTAGTTAATTGATTAGACATTTTAATTAATATGATTATAATTAGATTTAATAAATTTTATTTAAATTATTTTATTTAACTTATATATATAAAGTTAGATTATTTTTAAAATGGAAAAAATACGCAATTGAATAACTGCTTATATATTAGATTATATTTTGAAATATTGAAAATTTTTCATTTTTTCAAAAATGGTCTGAAATTTACAGACCCCTAACTTTATATACCTTTTTGATTTTTTCACCCTCATTGAAAATTTAGGGGTCTAAGGATTTCTCAAAATAAATTTATTTTTGAAAAAACGAAAATTTTCATAATTTGAAATATTGGAAATTTCTTAAAAAAAAAAAATAAATTTAAAATGGAAAATCCTTGGACCCCTAAATATTTGTTGATGGTTATAATTTAGAAATCGTATATAATTTTAGGGGTCTATAAATTTTCGGACCAAAATGCAAAAAATGAAAAATTTTTAATATTTCAGATATAATCCAACTATAATGTTATTACTTAGAATAAATCCATTTAAAAGATTATTATTAGTATTTATATATAATAAGACGATTCTAATTAGCTAATATGATTAATTTATCAGTAAATGATACATCTAATTTAATTATTGAACAAATTAAGGAGCATTTAAAGGAAAATGAACATAAAGAGAGATATAGAAATTTTAATACTATAATATTAATTGATGATATAGATAATGAAAAAATAACAACATATATAAATAAGAAATTGAAAGATAAAAAATTTAAAACAACTAGATTATTTTTAAATAAAGTGTTAAAAGAATTTCTTGAATATATAAAAATAACAATAGCTTATAAAAAGTTTAGAGATGGATTAGAGAAATTATTAAAAGTTAATTATAAAGAAGGTATAAAAACATTAGAATTAATAGATACAATAGAGAAAGACGATTATGAAGAAACATATGATGTAGATAATTTATATGAAGAGAATAAAATATATAAAGTATCAAGTCAAATATCTGAATATAAAGTAGTTCCAAAAGAAACAAAAAATGCAACAGTATGTTATTCGTGTGTTTGTGGTTGGTGTATTGGTCCAGGTCTTCAATATTTATGTATTTTTAAAAGTGTTTTAGTTGAATGCCATTTTATACTAGGTTATGTATGTAATGATAATACTGAAAAATATATAGAATTAGAACAAGACCCGAATATTAAAAGTATATTAAACAAATTAGATATAGTAATTAAAGAAAAACATAGTGATATAAATAAAAAACGATGTATGAATACAGAATGCGTAGATAAAGACAAAAGAACTGTTATTAAAGGAAGAGAACAAGAATTAAAATTTTTAAAAGGTAATTTCTGCTCTAAATGTATTAAAGATAAATTCAATAAGGGAAAACCAATAACCAGAGAATGTTTAAAAGATGACTGTAAAAACACATATAATTATTGGAAAAAATGGAAGACACATCCCTACTGTTTAGAATGTCGTAGAAATTATTTTAAAAAATAATTTATTTTTACTAATTTATTTAATTTTTACTAATTTTCACAAATAAATATCTAATTAATTTATAAAAGTTTTGTTATAATTTGTTAGAATCTAATTAATTTGTAAAAAAATATGTCTAGTGACGAAGAAGATGTTTTCGTAAAGGAGGATTTATCACCAGTACAAGAAGAACCCGCCCCTATTGAAGAAAAACCACCTACAAAAGGAAAACATAAAAAAAAGATGTCATCGGCCAGAAAACGCCAGTTGTTGGAAAACCTACGCGTCGGTAGGGAAAAATCACTTGCAAAAAGAAAAGAAAAAGCACAATTAAAAAAAGAAAAACCAAAAGAAGAACTCCAAGAGATAGAAGCACCAAAACCAAAAAAAACAACAGAGAAAAGGTCTAATTCTAATAGAGAAATAGACGATGATACGAAAGAAAGAATATATAAAGAAATGAAAAAGAAAGAAGAAGAAAGAGAAGAACATAGACAATTAACTAACGATATAAAAGATCTTAAAAAAAAGTTAGAATTCTTTATGAATGATTTTAAATCAATAAAAGATAAAGAAGAAAAGAAAGAAATAAAAGAAGAAATAAAAGAAATAAAAAAAGAAATTAAACTAGAAGAGAAAAAAGAAAAAGAAGAAAAGAAAGAAGAGCCACAGCGTCCTAAAACACCACCAGCACCAATTATAGAACAACCAGCACCAAAAACAAAAATGTTTTGTCCCATAAGAGGCACATATTATATCTAGTTATATTTATTTTGGTCTATTACTTTAAAATCTTTATCTAGGTATATATCTTTTTTTTCATTACTAAAATTTACATATAAGAAATCACGCTTTTCATCTACATTTTCACGAAACATGTTTTTAAATGCTTTTCTTGTTTTTAAAAAATTAACATCTTGCTCTATTGCTTCTACTTGACTATTCGCAGTATTAAATAAAACAGCACTAGTAAAATTACTCCTTTGAACGGGTGATATTTGGGTATAACGCTGACTGCTTATTATAATTGAAATATTGTGTTTTCGCCCGTTGCAGAAAACTCTATTTATTTGACCCGTTTGTTTTGCTCTTAATACTCCTGAATATGATAAATCATCTAGTATAATTAATTTATTATAGATTCGTTTTTTAGCATTAGTTCTTTCTTCAAATTCTCTTACTGATAAATCATATATTTCTTTTAATATATCTTCATCAAATTCAGTAAATACATTTTCTTCGGGTATTTCTTTTTGAGATATTATAGTAAGCATTTTATTATCATTTTTTAAAGGAGAAAATATATAAATATCATCACCATAGAAATCTTTATTATACCACTCGTTCTTAAGAACCATATTCGCTAAAAAATTTGTTTTACCTAGACCAGAACCCGCACAAAGTAGGCATCTGAAGGGCACATTATCAATTAAACCTTTATCAGTTACATTATTATCACTTTTATCTTTTAATCTTTGAATTTTATTTTTAGTACTACAAGACATTATTTAATATATTTCAAAATATATATCTTATTAATTATTAATAATTGATATATTAATTTTAAACTAAATAATGGATTTATACAATTTTCAGTCTAGTAAAGAAAGAATCGCATCACAAGCAAGAGAAAGAGAGGAAAGGGTCAAAGAAAAAGCAAAAGAAGCACAAGATAAATACAATGAAAATGTTAAAACACCCTTAGAAGCAATAGGGGGGTCGGGTGTTGAAGATACGGGTTTAGATTTAGTTAAAAATGGTATAAGCAGATTAACTACGGAAGCATCAAGTAAATTAGGAATTACGAAAGATACTATTAAATCATTTACTGATAAATTAGATAAAATAGATAAAAAAGAATTATTGAAAAACCCTAAGAAAGCATTACAAGATGCTTTTCAAGGTGATGAAGATGAAGGAATACAGAATTTATTAAAGAAAACAATACAAGAAAACTTAAAGAAAATAGTTCCAAAAGAAGCACAAGATTTAATTCCAAATATTACAAGAGATATTAAAGGAAATGCTAAACAATTATCTAATGTAGGAGATGTTAAAAATATAGCAGAAGATAGTTTTAAATCATTAGATGATGATATCGCAAAAGCACTTCCAATAAATCCTAGCACAAGAGATATACAATCAGCACAATTAAGACAATCAATGAGAGATATAAGAGATGACCCCCGTTCATTAACTTTAAAAGATGATTTAACTAATGCACAAAGAGGTTCTTCTTCTGGAAAAATAAAAGTGAAAGTTTTTCCAGATGATGATGAAGCAACTTCAGCAGAACAAGCAGAAAAATCAGCAGAACAAGGTATTAAAACAATACAAGACGGAGAAAAAGTAGGAACAGACGCAGAAAAAGTAGTAAGTGATGTAAAAGGAGTAGCAGAAAAAGCGGGTGAGAGAGCATTAGCAGTTGATACAGACCTCGGAGGACCAGAAGACCCTTTCGGAGATATTGTAGCAGGTATAGCTGCTCTCGGAACAATGATTTTCGGGATAAAACATAAACCAAAATTACCAACAATTCCAAAAGTTCAGCAAATTAGTCCTGCATTACAGTTAGGATTAGACCAAGCATAATTTATTTTTATTTTATTAACTAGATTATTAATTTATTTATTTTTATATTTTTTTATCTTTTCTAAATAATAATAATTAATAAATAAACTTTCTAATAAATAATATATAAATATGGCTTTTCAATATAATGAAACTGAAGCGCTTAACGCGAAATCCTCCTATGGCGAGAACGATGTGTGTGACTTTATGATCCAAGACACTGCTGATATGGATTTAGTAGCAAATAGTGTCCTTCTTACTTTTGATTTACAAGTTCAAGAACCAAAAGGAACTAGATGCCTTAATAAACAAGTCTTTTTTAATCCTAACGCTGGAGCACATTGTTATATAGACAGTGTAAATGTAAGCACTTCATTAGGACAATTAGAACACATTTCTGAATATTCTCGTATGGTTGCTATGTTTGAAACTGCTTCAAAAGGTGATAATGATACTTTTAATACTAGTGATGCCTGTGAAATGATAAGTACAGACCAAAAACAAAGCACTGGTTATTGTGAAGGAAATACTACTGCTGGAACTGGTTCTAGTAGTCATATTACTGATGATTGCGATGTTGCTCTTAAACCTCGTTGTGTTCTTAATAAAATGTCTGCTAATCTTCCATTTAGTAAAGTAGGATATGTTAAATTAAGTGTCACTCTCGCTAAGGTTCTTGATGCTCTTTACAGTAATGAAACTGCTCCTGATATGGATTATGTAATCTCTAATCTTAAATGCCGATACAAAACTGCACCAACACAAAACCAAAAAGTTGTTATGCGTAGTGTTGTAGGTTTAAAAACATCTATTAATTCTAGTAATGCTAATATTTCAGCAAAAGTCCCGGCCGTGTGTAATGCCGTATCGTGTATTTTCTTAAAACAGGGTGATGAAGCATCCGCAAGCACTGACGGACAAGCACTCGCAAAAGTCGCCTTAGATAGTGTTAATTTTCTCTTTAATGATAATCTTAATAATCATATCACCTATGATTGAACTGATAGAGGAGCAATTCTTCAAAATTTCATTGAATCAATTGCTGACACGGGTCATAACAGAGTTAATGCTAATTTCTGGAAAGGCGACCATATGGGCATCGGTATTAATTGGGGTCAAATGGTTGATTTATCTAATCAGAAATTTAATATTCAAATTAAATCAAATGATATATCTAATACTAATCCATTTTTAATTAATATGTATTTCCATTCTGTTGTATCTGTTTAAAAAAATTATAAAATATTTCATCTAGTTAATTACTAGATTATTAATTTATTTATTTTTATATTTTTTTATCTTTTCTAAATAATAATAATTAATAAATAAACTTCTTAATAAATAATATATTAAAATGTCTAACTTAAATGAAATAGTCAAAATCAATTCTTCAGAAACTGGTTCCTTCTCTGCACAAAAAAATAGAATTTCCTATATTATACCGGAATCTGATGATGTAGTTGATTTATCTAAATCTTACATTAATGTAAATATGTCTCTTAATGGTGATGGAACTAATGTCTCTGCTTCTAATGTTTCTTTTACTGATAACGGAGCAGTCACTCATTCAGTTCATACTTCTATGTTAGTTAAAAATGTTGCTGTTGAATGTTCTAAAAAAGGTCTTTTAGAATCAATTAGGAGAGCAGATATTTATTCTAGTACTAAAAAACAATATGAAGAAGATGATGAAGATAAAATTGATAATAATCATTTAGGATTAAATGCCCCTAGAACTAAATCTAAATTTGCTTTAACACCATTCAGAGAATTAAACACAGACCAAGCTTCAAGAGAATTAGACCACGATGTAAGAATTCCTCTTAAAGATATTCTTGGACTTGGAGCAGTTCCTCAATATGATTTATCTAAATTTGGAAGGACGAAAATCGCTTGTGAATTTAATTTTGATAAAATCGCTTCTGATTTTTCTCTGGGTGCTGGTGATGGTGCATGGACTGTTGATACTAATGAACTCGGTGCTATGGCTCCTACTGCTGCCCGAAGTTCTGGCGGTGATATTGACGAAACAGTTTTGAAAACTACTAAAACATATGAAATGGAAGAATGGAAAGACCATTCTCCATTTTGGGTAGGTCAGCAATTGGCGGTCACTAGAACAGATAAAGTCGGAGCGGCTACAGTCACTGTTAGATTAACTGCTATCGCTTTTGATAGTGCTTCTAAACAATTACAACTCACTACAACTCCATCTTATGGAAAATCTGGAGATAATGCGGCTATTAGTTCTATAACTGTTGTAGGTGTCAATCCCGCAACAAATACATTAGTTATTAATTCTGCTGAATTAGTTATTGAATATAATGCTGATAAAGATGCCCCTTCTCAAGTGTCTATTATGACTGCTACAACAGAAGAAGATAACGGTGCTAATAGAACAACTCTTAATAAACAATACGCAATTGAACCTGAAGCAATGGGTTTAATTGTTGCTTTACCGCAACCTCTCAGTATTTACAGTAATAAAACATTTTTGTCTTATCGTGTAAGTGTTGATAATGAACCATTAACCAACAGAGATGTTGATAGAGCATCACCTTTAGATTATGATAGAAAAGCAAGATATATGCAAAATAAAGG
>Ga0181379_1001534_pt1 | contig 10872 bp, 3 predicted proteins | sample 2SPOviralmetaG_FD_130115 | JGI IMG/M metagenome (GOLD analysis project Ga0181379, IMG submission 130115) | Marine viral communities from the oligotrophic San Pedro Time Series (SPOT) site, San Pedro Channel, CA, USA - 2 SPOT_SRF_2009-07-10 | ecosystem: Environmental > Aquatic > Marine > Strait... | reverse complement strand
TACCCTTGCCTTTTCCTTATAAGATATTGGTTTATCCCTAGCAGGATGTATTGTTCTTGCTAACCCTGCCTCTCTATCCTTCTTTTTTATGCCGCAATTTTCTCTTTTATGGCTAGCGGTTCCGCAGTAATTACATAGGGGGTGTCCCGTTTGTGACGTAATTAGTGTTCCATCAGGGTGTTGTCTATAATTGAAGAAACCCATTTCGGAAGAATCTTTAGTTTGCGTGTTGAGAGTCATGGGTTTAGATTTAGTGTTACCCCTGAATGATCGTGCTCCCCTATATCCTCTTCCTCCCCGTTGTCCCCTATATGGCATTGGGGCGGGGAGGGCTGCGCTAGCTATGATTTCCGGTATTTTCTTTTCCATTCTACTATCGAAGTAGTCTGTAACCTCTAATGCTGATACGTTTGAATTCTTTGAAAGGGTCGCAGGTGTGCATTGTGCCGTAAATGCTTTACCCGTAATGGTATTTCTCTGCCAATTGATCACCTCAACTTCTAATTCAGGGAACGTAATAGTTGCTAGATTGATTTGCCTATTGTCACAATGAACCTTGAATTCTTTACAAATTCCGTCCGTGACTAGATGAATCATTTCTGCGTTTCTAATTTCCTGATTACCTAGTTGTTCTTGGACGGCTTCTGCTGCCTCTATTGGTGGATCTGCATCTGGCTGTGCTTCAATAGCCGGTATTGCTGGAATGCCGTTTAGTTGCACAGGTGACCATTTCATGTGAGCATAATTTTCATAGCTGATAACAAATTCATCTAGAAAATTTGAACAGGTTTGCTTTGGTTTTTGTAACTTGAAAGTATTCAAAAATTTCTCTGCCTCTGACAAATTAACCTGTTTTTGGTAAATTTGTGTTAAGTAATGTTTCAGGCATTGTTCTGGTAATACTACCGGTTGAAATCTAACGGGCATAATAGCAGGTCTTGCAGGTATTTCTGCTTGGGCTGCAACTGCCTCAACAGCCTGTACTGCTGGTACTGCTGCTTCAATTATGTCTCCATTTTCATCTTCTACTGCCGGTATAGCCTCTACCGCTTCCACTCCTTCAACTTCGAATATTTCTAGTATTCTATCCCTGTATGGGGCATACGCCACTGCGTCTTGTCTAGGTTGTTGACAAAAATGATCAGAGTTAATATAATTCTCACCTGGGACATCCAACATGCGACGTACCTTGATTGCTGGCTCACCTCTAATACAGAATATTACTATTTGAGCCATCTCCAATGATGGAATCATATGAGCCTCCATATATTTTTGTGCTTTGATCAGCCATCTGACGATATTTTGTGACGGTTTATCTTCAAATGTACCATATTGGGCCATAAAGTTGTTTTTGTGCTTTTCCACAGTGATGGAAGCGGCTCCCGATGCCGCCGGTTCACCTTGTCTAATTGCCGGTAACGCGTGATCCATTGTTGTTAAAGTATTGGGTCGAGCGGTCTATAGGTTTGCCAAATTTGATATCACGGTGCCACCAATGTGACTTTGGACTCTAGATTATCTTGAGAGTCTGGAAAGTATTACCTGAAATCGTAAACACGGCGTTTTCAACGGGAATTCAAAGGTAGGGCGTAGAAATCCTCAGATGTTGTCGCGATAAGAAACTAAACATCTGAAGGTTTGAATAACTATACTATCAGAGTCTGGAAAGTGATTCCTGACTCTGGAGTACGCTATACCAACCTTCCTCTTCAATTAGTGGATTCAAACTGTTTTTGTATATTGAATTCTTTTGTGCACTCCTGTGTATATGTGTATCTAGGCCAAATACTAAGCTCTCTGCTTACCCCTCCACTTAGAGGCCCAGTGGGCGCGGTATAGTAGAAGGTATAGTGTAGCAGGCTAGTCTGCAGGAGTTAGTGCCTAAAAATATGCATCATACTAGGTAAAAGCTGCAGGCTTCCAGCCAGCTATACCAGATCGATGCATTTCCCAAGGCAAGCCTCCTTTCAGACGAAAACCTTCTATTCTAGATGTGCATGCAATGCATGTATTATTGATGTCTTAATTTCTTTATAGTGTTCAAATGATATGTTTTACATTTAATTGTTACGCTTTACATTATATTACAAGTCTTTCCCACTATATAGTAAAGTCCTATTCTGCGGGAGATGCGATTTCCTTATCATCTTCGACAGAAACAGGATCCTTAATAATAAGAGGCAAAGAGCGAAAGCGGTCCGGAATGGCATTAAAATAATTAATGACACATAGAGATATAATTAATAATAGCACGATTATTAAGCAAAACATAAAGATAGAATTGACCAATATGGTGTAAGATCCGAAAACTCTGATGTCTTCATCCGTCTTGTCCATAGTGATGTTCCAATCTTGCCAGTTGTGCGATGGGAAAGGCTGATCTTCAAGGGTAGTAGAGGCGGGCCTGTCATTGAGTTGGACCGCAACTTTAGCCCACTCATTGTCTAAAACGATAACCTTATGTGTTTTAGTAAAAGAGGGTGGGTTAGTGTTGGCGGAAGTTTTAGGGAGGAGAGTAAAGTTTTTAGTGGTAATTGTACAATGGGAAAATTCTGCCATATTAATTAAACCATGATACGTAATAGTAAAGGTTTCATTAAGGTTGCTGCAGTCCATTAGCGTTTCGGTAGGTTTCTCAAAGAACAAAAAGTTAAGTTGCCCAAAGGCATACCTAATTTTATGATCGGCAAGCCGCAAAGCGCATCCTTGAGTTCTGTTATTCATGAGCGATATTTGACAAGTTGGGTAACGGTTTATGCGTGAATGACACAAATAATTTTCATTAAATTGCTCACACACTTGATACAAATCTTGCTGAGGAACAAAGACATTATTTATATCAGGGTATAATCCCGGCTGAGATGCTACGATACCATCCTCGAATTGCCATTGAACGCTTTGGTTATGATAAAACCAAGGGATATTTATCATCTGATATGCATTCATGGTCTCACTTCTTCTTACAAGTGGGAGCGAAAGTAAAGCAAACCATGAAGAGCTTGTTGCAAATGTAGTGACCGAACATCGCAAAATATCAATGGGGTTCGTAGCCACAACTTGTAGGTTATATTTATCCGCCAATTGTTGGGTGCGGTCTATAAGTTGATGGATTCGAAGTGGATCAAGCAAATTGTGTGTGAGCTTGCCTTGAACCAAAGGTGTAATGGAATTCAGCAGTTCCACTATGGTTTGGTCGGCAATTGAGAGAGCTGAGTCGACTGAGGTTAAAAAATAACTCATCGACTTATAATAGTACATTTCATCTTGCATTAACGTAAGAATCTGATCGATGTCTTGAACAAAATGACCAAACTTGGCTTCTAAACGGGATGTATTATAAGCGATTTTATCAACTGATTTCTGGATTTTATCGAGAGATTGTGGAGAATGAAATATGCTGACAATCCCTGTTACTATTGTACTCAACGCTTCATTGATATCCATAGAGATATCCAAGTGTATATCGCGTTTTGAGCGTGTCATTACTTTCGAGTGAGACGTCTTTGGCATCTTGAATTGGGATTTTACTGACTGCATATCGGCCTCCAGACTCTGCAAATTTCGTTTGAGTTGATTACGCTTCAAATTAAGGAAATGTATTACCCTATGTTCCCCCGTAAATTCGTCAATTGGCAATCTTGTTCGATGATTGTCTAAAAAGGTACTGGCCACGTCAAGTGCTTGATTCCCTTGGTCTATTGCTTCTGCAACGTTAAGGTTGATAAGGACGCCAGCGTATTCACTTGTAGGGTGCAGTTTTCCAATTGGGACATAAAGGGTATTGATGGCTGGTCCTGATTCAGCTTGCTGCTGTAAGCTTTGGCTATTGCTGACTATAACTATGTATAGGAACATGATGCGTACAATTAGTCTAATAGACATGGTGAAGTCATACACTGCAGGTATGCTTCACCTATTCATGTACAGGTTACTATGATACCAGTAAACAATTACTCTGTAGTCACTCTGTATTTTGATGTACTCCAAACCCTCACCACCACACTCAACTAGATTAGCCAAAACACGAAAGTAAACGCGTTACCTGCTCCCAGTGTCTATCCATGTCGAAGGTAGGCACTGGAATGAAGTCCCTGTTCAATGTGAGCGGCCTTTTATAGCGGTTTTGGCTTTCTTCTTACATCTAATAATTTAGCTGCAGCTGTTGCAGCTGTTGCAGCTTTCTTTGTCCATTTCGTTTTTCCTGGATTGGGGGTGCTCGTCTTGTGTATAGTAGGAGGTACCGTCTTCTGTGGTGACGTCTCCTTAATTTTCTTGTCTTGAAGTAGAGTCTTCCCCCTAAACTCAGACGTCATGCTGCGTGTTTGCAACGATCCGACCGGATAAGTTCTTGTAGGCGAAATCTCCCTTGGTAAATTCATACGATAAGTATATTGACATAGGAATATTCTTGGGGAATGACGTCTAGTCATCTTCTGTAGGTGAAAAAAGGAGGGTTCAATATCATCTGTACAGTGAGGATTATTTAACTGCATAGGAAGAATATCTGGTCCTGGGTACTTAATGAACTTTAAGTGACGCATTGGTGTATTGTCATCCAAGCAATAATGAGCATCACTAAACGCCAGTTTATCAGTAATACTGTTAATTTGAGTGATATCATTATGTGGTTCGATTGGATATTTTTTAGGATTGATTTTTGCTTCAATGTTGACAATTTGTACGGCGTTACAAGAACAATATATTGAATCAGCTAAGTCTAGAGTATATGCCAGACCCTTGGTATGAATTAATGTTGCATGTCCCCCGCAACGTCGTAAGCACGGGTTCAACCTAGTTGGATTCGGTGAAATATAGTAAGAGTTAATCAAGTACTTAGTAATATCTGTTTGGTTTGACTTCCATGTGGTGTTCAAACATGATGTTGAAGTTGATTTGGGGATTGACGTCATCATTTGTAATAGGGGCATTGTGGGATTGCCCAGTTCCCTTGTTTTGGATAAAACATATCGTTCGGTATTCCAAGTTAGTTGTTTGTCCTCGCCCTTGTCCTTACAATGATTTATCCTAATGTGTTGTATAATGGCCTTTATGTTCCTAACAAAATGGTGGTCATTATTTGAAGTAAGCCCCTTGTCCCTACTTGAGCCTTGTGTAGGGAACGCATGACATGTGTGGCATATGAAATAATTATGGTCTCTTGAACATGCATAACTGGGGTTCATGGACGATAGTACATACCTTTTATTATAATTATTTATGTTGCCTATAAATGTTATGTCATTGCATCTAATTGTTAACGGTGGATTATGTATGATGCCGTTATCTTTTGTAACTGTAGGGGACAATGTAGAGGCAGAATTCGATGAGTTTCCGGAGTTAACTGAATGGAAAGATGCATAAATGCTCGCGCTGGTATCATTATGCTCACATTCTAACTGGTTCTGTTCCTCTTTTTCACTTTCCTTTTCTATTGTATAGGAGGTGAAAGTGCGTTCCACTGAGTTTTCTGATGAATCATTGCTAGAGTCACTCCTTTCATAATTGGACATTGTTATGTTAGGCAATGATGGATCAGGTATAGGCATTTGTCCCTGTATTCGATGAGGGATTACCTGATCGACAAATCTTACTGCCCTTAGTTGAGGGAGAAGATCGTCATATTGATATTCGACATCTAAATCTTGTAGTATTATGTTCATATTCATGCCATTTATGCCATCGTTGACCATTTCTATATTGTTACCTCTATTTATTCCCTGTCTCATTCTAGTCCTAATGGTTTGTATGCGTTCATTTTCCATTTCGACTATCTCAAAATCAGTCATATTACTTGTTGCCGGAAAATTTTGCATTGTTTTGGTGTAGTACGTGTTGGATTTGTGGTAAATGATGTTGAAATGGCATAAGGTAGATATGGGTTATAATATTATGCTTCCGACTTTCCCAAATGATGTGAAGAGATAATAAAGATTATTATGCTGCCTCAATGGGAGACTAGTGGCATTCACGGTTGTGCTAGATCAACTGACCCTGTGTAGGGTATATACATTGATGCATGACTTTCCCATTGAGTGCCAAGATGTATATTCTCGTATGCATACTACGCATTGTGGTATGTGTATTCTTTGTGCCTATGTATACTATACATACTGTGAATAAGCTTCCGTATGAATATGTTACCTTAGTATACATTATACATCTGTTTAATTGTGTGTATATACTGCCTTAATAAGGTTGATATAATATTCTTTGACTCCTGTTATTGCTAGTATACATTTTATGCAATGGCTACACCTTAGAGGTTAGGTGTGGTCATGACTAATCTTTTTGACTATAATGTTGCTTTTGTTCTACTTCTCGTTATTCTCCCTGTATATTCTTCATTGCTATTCTTCTCACTACTAATTTTGGGTTGCACGTCAGCTTCATCATCTTCTGGTGTGATGCTGACGGTAGGATCAGTGGGAGAATTTATTGGATCATAAAACTTGAGCCTATTAACGTGCGCTTTTTTCTGTCTTCCTCCTTTCTTTCGCACGATGTAAGTACAATGTGATGTTTTTTGAATGACGGAATATATTCCCCTCCAGGGGTTGTAGAACTTAGAATTCTGTCCCACCGGGGGTGATGGGATGAATAATAATACTTCATCGCCAATTTTAAATTGTCGAAATTTAGCTTTGACATCAAATGCTTTTTTGATTGCTGCTTTTGAGTCTATATCATTTGAATATGCCAATTTTTGAGCATATTGCAACATTCTAATTCGATCTGCTATTTCCGACTCACTATACGTAACGTGATCGTGTGGAGTCCATGGAAATAATGGATGTTCACCGTATGTGATAAAGTATGGAGTCATTTTGGTAGATGAATGCACTTTTGTATTTAAACTAAACATAAGTACTGGTAATAGCGATACCCAGTCTGTAGTTTGCTCTGCACAAAAACTCCTGATATACTTTCCGAGTGATCTGTGTACTCGTTCTATAATACCATTCACTGAGGGCGAATATGGTGATATAATGTGATGTTTTGATTTCATTAATTTAGTAAGCTCTGAAAGAATTTCGTTATCAAATTCTCCTCCTCCATCGCTTACTGATTGTTTATAAAATCCGAATTTGCATATCCAGTTGTCAAATAATGCTTTAGCTACGGTGATTGCTGTTTTATTCTCGATGGGAATCAATTCTACCCATCTAGAGAATGCATCCGTGACGCTGAGAATATGTTTGTATTTTGTATTTGACGAGGTTAATGGTCCTACTAAGTCAAAATGTATTCTTTGATTTCTACCTGTTGGAGGGCCCCAAGGGTTTAATGGAACTTTGTTTTTTACGTTGTATCGATCATTTTGTTGATGGCATATCTTGCACATTTTAACGTGTGCTTCAATGTCTTGTGCCATTGATGGCCAAAAATATTTGACTGATATAGCTTCATATGTCCTATCTTCTCCCCAGTGTCCTCCTAAAGTTGACCCATGATGATTCCCCAGAATCATAGGTCTTAGTCGTTCTGGTACCCATAACCTTTTATTTGGTATGGTTTTAAATCTACTGGTATAAATATATAGTAAGCCATTATTTGTGTCTATGCAAGATCGTGATCCGTACAGTTCCACTATTGTTTTCATGTAAGAGGATAATGAAAGTTTTTGCCTTTTAATCCACGCTTTCATGACCTTACATTCTGGATCCTCTGATTGTTCATGTTTCCAGTGTAGATCACTCATGGCTTCTGGTAATGCTTGGGACATAGATGATGCTGCAATGGGCAAGTTACCTTTAGTTTCTTGTTGTGCTTGTCTGGATAATACATCAGCTGGCATTTCTGTTCCTACTATGTGTATCAATTGCAGATCCATGACTGACAATTTATGTAAGAGTGCGTCTGAAGTAGCTTTGTCCCTGGTTGATGCTTTAACTAATGGCATATGGTCAGTGAATGCTGTTACCTTGCTATTCTTTAGATATGTCATAAAATGTTCTATACCTGCTACTAGACCACATAGTTCCGCGTTGTAAGCGTTGTATCGTGATTCAGAATCTCTAAATTGTCTTGAAAAGTATCCTATTGCTTTAGTTATACCATTTTGCACTTGGGTAAGTATTGCTCCTACGCCCCCTCTAATAGGTGGATTTGCGTGTGGTTTTCCGACGCTTGCATCGACAAATATTTGAAATGGTAATGAGAAATCGGGAAAGGCTATTACCGGCCTTGACGCTATGATCTCTCGTAATTTATACCATGAATCAATTGCTTCCTGTGGTAAATTGCCTGAGAGTTTGTATGATCTCCATGGATGTCCTGCACTTGTGACTGCAGATAAGGGTCCAGCAATTAGTGCATAATTATCTATCACATCACTAAAGAACTGAAACAATCCTAAATGAGATTGAATTTCTTTAATTGTTGTGGGTAATATCATTGCTTTCACCGCTTCCGCTTTGTCCATATCGGGTGAGATACCATTGTCAGCTAGATTATATCCTAACCATGATATGTTTTTTAGTCCAAATTGACATTTCTTCAGGTTTAACTTCATTCCATGAAATCTACATTCTGCGAATATTCTGTCGAGTAATGCAATCATTTCGTTATGTGTTGTGGTGGCTCCCACAAGATCATCAACATATGTTATTATGTTGGGAATATGTCGGAAAATAATTTGACATAACTTAGAAAATGATGCACTTGCCCCTTTTAATCCCTGTGGCATTCTTGCCCAGCTGTACTGTGCGTTTTTGAATGGTAGGGTGAATGAAGTTAATTTTTGTGAACTTTCTTCCAAGCTTAAACAATAAAAGGCTCCTGTAAAGTCTAATTTGCTCCATACCTTGGGTTTAAGTCTTCCTACTGCCACTAGTGATTCTCGCACGTCTTTAATCGTATATTTATCATCTTTAGATGCCGCGTTTCGTTTTCGAAAATCTTGGACGAATCTTTTTTGTCCTGGATTAGGTCCGCCTCTCTTTGCCACCATAAATATGGGGGTGTTGTTATCACTGGGTTGTTGTATTAATATTCTTGCCGCTGTTAGATGTGTGGACATTTCGTCTAACGCCGCTTCGTCTCCTACAGCAATTTTAAATTGTTTTACGAATACTGGTTCCGTTGTTGTCGGTTCTATTTTGTGTTCCCAGTGTGGCGTATGACCAACATCATATCGATGTAACGAGAACACGTCGTAATTTTCCATTATTAGTTCGATGTACTGATTTTTCCACTCTCCCTCTATGCCTGACGAGTCGAATTGAGATTTAAGGTTCTCTTTAATGGTTAACGTGGGCTTAATTGTTGGTTTCTTTTTTATTCCTGGTGGTTCTAGTCCTGAAGCTTGCAACAATGATGATGCTTGTTCAAATTGTTTTTGAACTGAGGATATATATTCTTGAGGCGTTGGTTCTGTATATTCTTCTACATTTGCCAGGTTGCAAATTTGCTCTTGTGTCTCTTTTTTGATGAGACCTGCCATTTTTGCTGCCTGTACGGTTTGATGTTTCAGAAATAATGTCCTTAGGGTGTTTTTTGTGATTTCCACAGGTTCATGATATCCTGTAGCTAAATCGTGTGCTACTATTCCCGGAATTGGTCTGTTTTGTCGCAATGGGAACGAACCTGTAGATGAGTTTTTCATTGTTACTCTAATGGTGTTGTCGTCCTCAATGGTATATAATCCATCTGGAATCTGTGGGAATGGGGCAAATCCCGATGTCAACATAATTGTTGTTCCCGGTTTGTATATCATGGTATGATTATCGGTAATTATTTGTACCCTAATGGTTTTTTGGTCCATATAATTAATAACTGTGTCCTCTGTTGGTTGTACTGCGTAGACACATTGGTCTGACGTTGAATTTTGATTGTCTTTTTCGTTTGTTATTACTGATGCAAACGCCTCACATACAATGGGTTTTTGACATAGGCTTACAGGGAAATATTTATTTGGGAGGAATATTGCACTATTAGATTTAATGTCAATAATCGCTCCATTTTCCCTAAGGAAATCTGTTCCTATGATCAATTGTGATGATAATTTGTTCGTCATGTGTATGTTGATATTGGCATCATTTAATGGATGTGGCATTGGGTCATTGATAGTAATTTCCGCTTTATAACATCCCATGGTTGGTAATCTAGTGTTATGTACGTCTGTCACATTGACTGGTGGTGCAATAGGGAATTTGTGTTTTAGGTGTTGTATCAAAGAACTATCACCTAAACATATAGTACTTCCGCTATCTATTAGTGCTTTCACTTTTACTGATTGGTCTAACGTGACGTTCAAATGTGGTCTACTAGGGAAGTCAAAGAATTGTTTTTGGTTATTGCCTTTAAACGAGGCTGATGTATAGTGTTCTATATTGTTCCATCTGTTGTGTACTACTTGACGTTGTCTGCAATCCGAGTGTGCAGACGTGATGTGTCTCTTAAACATTACAGATTGTTTCCTGGCCTTAATACCAGGTTATCTGTTTGGTTGTGGAACAATTTGGCATGTTCCTGTGCCATATGTTGATTATGGAAAATTGTTTGACATGTTGGGTATGGGCATGATGGAATTTCCGCCTGCTGGGCAGTTGCCACGACGGGCATTGATTGTAGGTGTCTTTCCGTCTCTGTTCCTACTGGTTGTACCTGTTGTGAAGGCCATGTATTTACTACTTCCTGAGGCCTAATTGGCTGTGGGGGTATAAATTGTCGGTATGGCGTATTGGGTACTTGCGCTAATGCTGTTGCCACTTGTTGCATTGACATGTAGTCTGATATGGATGCCTCCGATACCCTTGCCTTTTCCTTATAAGATATTGGTTTATCCCTAGCAGGATGTATTGTTCTTGCTAACCCTGCCTCTCTATCCTTCTTTTTTATGCCGCAATTTTCTCTTTTATGGCTAGCGGTTCC
>Ga0181379_1001532_pt1 | contig 10891 bp, 11 predicted proteins | sample 2SPOviralmetaG_FD_130115 | JGI IMG/M metagenome (GOLD analysis project Ga0181379, IMG submission 130115) | Marine viral communities from the oligotrophic San Pedro Time Series (SPOT) site, San Pedro Channel, CA, USA - 2 SPOT_SRF_2009-07-10 | ecosystem: Environmental > Aquatic > Marine > Strait... | reverse complement strand
TGCTGTGAGGGCCAAACGTCAGTTAAATTAAAGAAAACAAAATATCTCCCAGTAATGGCAGATTCTTCACCAAATGATGATCGTTATTTAGCCTATCTAAAGCGGGCTAACTACGTCAACTTTACCGGAAGGACAAAAGAAGGTTTGACGGGGGCTATATTTCGAGAAGCCCCTAATGTTAGCCTGCCATCAGAATTAGAATACCTGATAGAAAATGCCGATGGCGCAGGTGAAAGTCTAGTTAGTTTGACGAAAGATGTCACTGGCGAAGTCGTTGGTAGAGGTAGGCACGTTCTTTTAGTGGACTACCCTCCCCTTCCTGACAATTTGACGCAAGAACAAGTCGAGTTATTGGCTCCAAAAGCCACTATTAACCGTTATGACTGCGAATCTTTTGTTAATTGGAAGGTCGAAACAGTAAATGGTCAGAAAATACTCACGATGGCGGTGCTTAAAGAAAGCTATAACGCCTCAGAAGATGAGTTTGACTATGAGGCAGACGATCAATACAGGGTTTTAAGGCTTCAAAACGGCATTTACACTCAGCAGTTATACCGCGATGAAGAACCTGTGGATAACCCTGTAATCCCCAGAAAGGCTGATGGCTCACCATTTAACATGATTCCGTTGTTTGTTATCGGTGCAGAAAACAATGACACGACTGTAGATGTGCCGCCTTTGGGCGATATTGCTCATTTAAACATCGGTCATTACCGAAATTCGGCTGATTTGGAAGAAAACTGCTTCATTCATGGCCAATTAACCCTTGGTGTGTCCTCTTCACTGTCTTTTGACCAGTTTAAGGAGTCAAACCCTAACGGTATTGTCGTGGGTGCGATGGCAGGTCACTTCTTGGGGGAGGGGGGTGGTTTTTCTGTAGTCCAAGCAGATAAAAACCAGCTCGCGGATGAATTAATGCAGAGAAAAGAGGAGCAGATGCGTAACCTCGGTGCGCGGATGATTTCTGACTCTACGTCTACTAAAACGGCTACTCAGTCGCTGATTGAGCAAGCTGGCGAGACTTCTATCTTATCTACCATCTCAGATAATGTGAGCGAAGGTATACAAACGTGTATTAATTGGTGCGGTGAGTTTATGGGCGCATCAGAAGAGGCGTTTTTTGAGCTGACTAAAAACTTTTTCGATACTGTCAGCGACCCGCAACTTCTCATGGCGGCCATGCAGCTTAATGAAGGCGGTGTTATCGCTAAGGCAGATATGCAGAATCTCGCAAGAGATCAAGGCATCATAAAAGATGATCGTGACAACGATACGATTGATGCCGAACTTGAAGACGAAGTGAAGGAAAAAATACGTCAATCAGCGTTAATTGCTGGACGAAGCCTGCCTTCTGAGCAAGAAGTGAGCGATGAGGGGTTGACCGAGGAAAATCCTTCTGATATATAACAAATTGTCGCTGGGCGACTCACTCTTATAACTTGGGGTTATACGATGTCTATTAAATACAGTGTAAGCAAGGATGATTTTGGTGGCCTGGACGAATCAGTACAAGGGCTTTATACGGAAAGTGGCGATAATTATGTTTTAGCGGTCGATGGCCTTCCTGAGCAGGAAGATGTCAGCGGTCTAAAGCGTAAAGTCGATGAGTTGTTGGGTGAAAAGAAAAGCGCCCAGCAGCAAGCAAAAGAGCAGGAAGAGCAAGCAAGGCTGGCGGCGGTAGAAAGGGCGCAAGCCGAACAGAATTACAAGGCGTTGTACGAAAGTGCCGAAGAAGAGCGTGGCAAGGCAGAAAAGATGTTTGCCGATCTTCAAGGCCAAGTTGAATCAAGTAATATCAACCGTTCAGCGACTGAGCTTGCAGCACAGCTCACGACAGACGCAGGTCGTCAGAAGTTATTAACAGAACAGTTTTCCAAGCGGCTAATGATGGTTGATGGAGAATTGACAGTGACCGACCCAATGGGTAATCCCACTGTGTCGTCCACAAAAGAATTGCTTTCATGGGCTAAAAAAGAAATGCCTTTTTTGGTTGATGGAACAAAAGCCAGCGGGGCTGGCGCAACCGGAGGAAGCAGCGGGGCTGGAGAATCCAAAGAGTTATCTCGCGCAGACTTTGAGGCACTACCCTCTTCGGAGAAAAAATTAGCCTTCATTAAGTCAGGCGGGACAATCATTTAATTTTGATATTTTTGGAGTCCTAAAATGGCCGATCGTTTAACTTTAGACAGCAACCTTGTTGCTGATATTCATGTCGCTGCTGACGTTGTTGGACGCGAACTCGCTGGTTTTATCCCTGCTGTTAGCATGAACTCTGCAAGCACTCAAGCATCGAAAGGTGACTTTGTTCGTGCTGCATTCACTCAGGCTGCCTCAGCGGTTGAAGCTACAGAACACATGACAATTCCTGAAGCTGCTACTGCTACAGTAGATGAGAAAAACCTTCAGCTCAGCAATCATCGTGTTGTTCGTCATCAAATTGGCGGTGAAGATACTCGTACTTTGCAAAATACTGGCACTTACGGTTCTTTGTACGGTGATCTTATCGAGCAAAGTATGCGCGAGCTAGTCAACGAAATCGAAGCTAGTCTTTTTACTGAAGTTAAAAGCAATGCTTCTCGTGCTACTCCAGATGGTGGTACTTCTATTTTTGCCGAAGACAACTTCGATTCTATCGGTGAAGCCCGTAAAATCTTGGTTGACAACGGCGCACCTTCAACTGACCTTCAGTTAGTTATGGACACTCGTGCTGGTGCTAACCTTCGCAACAACAGTAACCTTGTTCAGGCAAACACTTCAGGTTCTGTAGCTGTACGCGAGCAAGGCATTTTGTTACCTATCTATGGTTTGGCTGCGCGTGAGTCTGGTCAGATTACCAACCACACAATTGGTACTGCTACTGGTAGCCCTATAACTGATACCTTAGATGCTGTTGGTGCAACCTCTATCGCAATTGATGGTGGTACTGCTGATACAACTATCGTAGCAGGTGATGTTCTTCAGTTTGGCAGTGACACAGATAACCTTTATGTTGTAAATACAGGTATCGCCAGTGTTGCAGGCGGGACAGTTACGTTAAACAATCCTGGTTTACGGGCTGCGGTGACTGATGGCGCTGCTGTTGCAGTAAAAGCCAACGTAGGAAATGCGTTTGCATTCCATCGTCGTGCTGTTGAGTTAGCAATGCGCGCTCCTGCTGAGCCTGTTGGTGGCGATGCTGCGTTTGATGTTATCAACGTAACTGATGATCGTACTGGTCTTGTTTTCCAAATCCGTTTATACAAAGGCTATCATGCAAACATGATTGAAGTTGGTTGTGTATACGGCGTTAAAGCATGGAAATCAGACTTTATTGCTACTATCTTCAATGATGGCGTATAGCTAACTTGATGACCGGCCTGCGGGTAAAACCGTAGGTCGGCTTTTTATAAGGGGTAGTTATGGCTGTCAGTGCGATAGTGCAAGAGACAGGTCAGCAATCTACAACTGCCAATAGCTATGTGACAGAGGCTGGATATAACCAGTATCTTGAAGATCGCTATGACAGAACAGCACCTGCTTCAGATACAAATCTCCGATACATTTATCGGGCGATGTCTTATTTTGAGTCACTTGATTTCATTGGTGAAAAAGCCAGTGAAGATCAGGCATTGCAGTGGCCTAGAAGTCGTGTTCGCATTGATGGATATGGCTTTCAAAATGATGAGATACCCAACGAAGTATTGATTGCGATTTATGAAATAGCCTATGGTTATGAACAAGGCTATGGCATAGACGCGCCTGTTTCACGTGAAACAATTTCAGAAACGGTAGGTGGCGTGTCAGTCACCTACAAAAATAGCTCTGCGAGTAGAACGCTTTTACCAGCGGCAACAAATGCCCTGCGTAAACTCACACTAAACCCATTAAGAACACAGAGGGTTTAATGGCGATCAATTACACTGCACTGCAAACCACCGCAACCAATCTGATTACAGACTTTGGTCAGGCGGTTACGTTTTATAAAACCTCAAGAGGCAGCTACAGTCCTGGTTCAGGTTTTGCATCGCACAGCAATACAGGTTATGCGACAAAGGTAGTGCTACTCGATCAGCCTAAAGCAGAGGCAACTGATACACAGATTCAAGAAAAGCGCACACAGGCGATTATGTCGTCATCTACTGCGCCTGAAATCGGTGATACCGCAACAATTAATACTGAAAAGTATCGAATTGCAGAGGTAGAGCCAATACAACCAGCGTCAACGGTGGTCGCTTATGAGCTTCTCCTCGCAAGTTAAAAAAGGCGCTGAGCAATACATGGTTGATGCCATGAAAATTGTAAAGGGTGAGTTTAATAGGATTGGTAGTAATATAATTAGGGATACTGCTGTTGATACTGGGAAATTAAGAAATAACTGGTCAGCGTCATTTGTTGCGCCAGCTCAAGGTGTAAACAGAAATTCCGATGGTTATGCGGGTACAGGCGGCGGCAAAGATAGCAAAGAAAGCCTGAAGTCTGTTGTTGACAAAATAGACAAAGAAAAAGTTGGAAAAAATATTAATTTTACTAACTGCCTTTCTTACGCAGAAAAAATCGAAAATGGCGGGTTTGATTCTGCGCCTGAAGGGTTTTTAGCTAAAAATGTATTCCCTTCAAAGGAAGTTTTTAAATGAGTGGGACAGTAGACTACGGCTTAATTACTGACCAGGTAAACGATGGGGTCTACTCTACTGGTGATATTCCATCGAGAACCGACAGAGTATTTCGAGACATTAGAATCTGCTTTGAAAGCAGAATGAGTGGGTTGAGTACCGACCTGCCAAACATTGTATATGAAAACACCGATGTCGATACGGCAGATTTCGATAAAGGTGAGGCTGGCATAGCGTGGATTCGCGGTACTTTGCTTCCGGCAGAGACAACCGAAGCAACATTAGGGTCTGGCGGTACTGACTTGCATCGGGGTATATTTAGGATAGACTATTTTAATGAAAGTGGTGTTGGCGGGTTTGAAACAGACATGGATATTATCGCTAATGCTTTTGTTCGCGGTGATACACTTACCGCTGGAACGACTGAAGTAAGAATTAAGAACGTATCACTTGGCGTGGGGCGGCGAGATGGTGCATTTTTTGTTAGAAGCATAGATGTAAATTATTTCGCCTACACAGCGGCTAGGAGTTAATTATGGCAATAGCAACAGGTTTTGAAACCAAGCTCACCATCTCAGGTGAAGAGTCTAGTTTCGGTAACGCAGAAACAGGTGGTTTCTTTGAGGTCGGGCAAAAGAGCAGTTCGCTTTCTTTGGCGTTTGAAAATATCAACGTAGAAAGAATCCGAGGCGACCGTAACGCAGAGAATATATTAAAGGGTACTGAGTCAGTTAGCGGTGACATCACTGTTGATCTTGCGCCTGATGACATGCACAATATTATGATTGTGTCTGTACTTTGTGACGCTGATGATGCAGATGAAAGCGGCACTGGCAGCACTTACATTCCTCAAAGCACTCAAAGATCATACAACATTGTTCATCAGTTGGATGGCACTATTGATGGCGCAGGAGAGTATCAAGTGTTCAGAGGCTGCCAGTTTAACAGTATGTCCTTAACAGTGGGTGCGACAGGAACGATTGAGACTACGTTTTCTGTTCTTGGTCAGACGATGGTTCAGGCTACCGCGCATCCTGGCTCTGGCGTTACGGATGCTACAGCAAGCGAGCGCATTCCCTTTACTTCAGACGATGCAACAGTGAGCTTTAATTCTGCTGATAATGGCTTTGTTACAGATTTCTCGCTAACAATCGACAACGGTATGTCGGCTATTTATACAGTAGGCGACAACAAGCCCATCGAGGGTCATCTTGGTAAGTCTACTGTAACTGGTTCGATGACCGTCCTTTTCGATTCAGATGCTGAGTATGCGCGCTTTGTAGATCGAAGCGAAACAGCAATCAACTTGACTATTGGCTCTGTCGCAACAGGTGTTAAATTTGAGATGCCACGTTGTGTGTTGACCAGTGGCACTACTGAAGCTGCAAGCGATGGCGCGGTAACAGCAGCGTTTGAATTTACGGCGCTTTTCGACGACTCGGCAACACACGCTATACGTTTTGACAACCACTTGTAATAAAAACACGAACCGCCCCTCTGGGAGGGGCTTAACGAATCCTTGGGGGATTTATGAAAGTAGCAGAACTTTATACAACTGATTTACACGAAGATGGTGCAGAAGTAGAAATAATTGATGGCGCTGGTGAAAAAACAGGGCTTTTTATAAAAGTCATGGGTGTGGATTCTGAGGTATTTAGAAATCACTCTAAAAAGCAGCAGCGAGCCTACATTGATGCACTTCGCAAAGAAGAAGAATTCGATGATGAGGCGCTGCTTGTTGAGGGGCTTGTTTCTGTCACAATAGGGTGGCGCGGCACTAACGAAAAGTTTACAAAAGAGTTGTGTGAAGAGCTGTACATCAAAGCTCCGTATGTACGAGATCAGGTTGAAAAGTTTATGGCTGATCGGGCAAATTTTATTCCCGCCAAACCGAAAAAATAATCGAGTTTGGCAAGTGGATTTTTCATGCTAACGGTCGCATGAAGGGGAGTAAATCTACTAGGCTTGAGCAATGGAAAGCGGTAGAGCGTAGAACGGGACGAAAGCCAACACAGTTAAGAAGTCAGCCTATCTTAGATACATACCTGATGCCAACATGGGACGCATATACCATGATAGTGTCAGGTACGGAGAGTATATCGCTTCAGGATATTCTTGCATATTGTAAGTTATTCGGAGAACGGCTAGATAGGTGGCAAATTGAGGCCATTCTAACTTTAGACCAAGAAAGGCAAAAAGAATGGCAGACACAATTGCAAGATTAATATTCCAAGCTGACACCAAGGGTCTTGAAGAGGCTGACAAGCAGCTTGCAAATATAGCAAAGAACGCTAAGGTTGCAGAAAAAGCAGCGACAAAGCAGAGCAGGGCAACCAGAAAGCAGTCTGCTGAAGAAAAGAAAGCAGCGGCAGTACGGCGAGCTGAGATCAAGGCGTATGCCGAGGATATAAAAAGAACAAAAAAAGCAGAGCGTGATGCAGCTTTAGAAAAAATAAAAGCCGATAAGCAAAAAGCAAAATCCGTCCAGAAAGTAACAGAGGCAGAAAAGCAGGCTGCTAAAAAGCAAGAAGCTATCCGAAAAGCTGAAATCAACGCTTACATTGAAGATGTAAAGCGTAAAGAGGCTGCTGATGCAAAAGCGGCAAAGCAGAGGGCGGCAGAGGCAAAGAAAAGAGAAAAAGAAGCAGAGCGTCAAAGAAAACTGCTGGAAAAACAACAAAAAGAAGCAGGAAAAACTAAAACCGCCAATGACAAGCTCGCCGAGAGCTTTAGGAATGCCGGTAATGCTACGGCCACTTTGCTTGGCCCACTTAACCCCTTGTCAGGTCGATTATCCTTTATAGCTACCGGCTTAAAAAATGTTGGCGTACAGGGCGTTGTTGCTGGCTTTGCGTTTACAAAGCTGTCACGAGATGTGCTAAATGGCATATCAGCATTTGCTCAGTATGAGACTGAGATATTTAGAATTGATGCTTTGCTTGAAGCAACAGGAAGGAGTGCTGCGCTTACATCTGAGCGAATAGATACATTTGCAGTTAGCCTTGCAAGAAGCACTCTTACTTCAGCAACAGAAGTGAGGGCGGCATCAGCTCAGCTTTTGACGTTCCAATCAATTCAGGGTCAGGCTTTTCTTGAGGCTTTAAGGCAGGCTCAAAATATAAGCTCTGTTACAGGGCGCTCGCTTCAACAAACCGTTACTAATTTAGGCCGACTTCTTGAAAAGCCAACTGAAAACTTTAATGCGTTGACTCGTGCAGGTATCAGATTTAACGCAGAAGAAAAAGATATTATCAAAAGTCTAACTGTTGCTAACAAAGAGACTTTGGCTCAAGATTTTATTCTTAAGAAGCTAGGAAAAACTTTTGGCGATGTTGCTGAGCGCCAAGGTAAAGGGCTTGCCGGTACGCTAGATACCATTGGTGTTGAATTTCAACAGCTATCAGAAAATATAGGCGAGCTGGCTCTTAAATTTGCTCCAATAAAATCGACATTAGACAAGTTTTTAGAAGTGTTGATTGAAATAAATAAAATGTTGGACAAGCAAGCCGCCCGTCCAGATACATTAGGTTTAGAGGGCGCAGGAACCGGCGCTGTTATAGGTAGTGTTCTACGGGGTGCGCGAACAGGGGCAATGGCTGGCCCCAAAGGTATGCTCGGCGGTGCAGTGGTGGGTGGAGCCTTTGGGCTTATGGCTGACAACCCAAGGGCTTCGCAGCCAACCGGAGGTGGAGCAGCATTTGACCCAATGAATCCGTTGGGTAATATTTTCGGCGATAACGCTTATCGTGGCCCATTACGAAATCAGCAAAGTCAAGCCTCACCAAATATCCCTATGCGACCTGGATTTACGGAGGCAGGCGAAGAGGCGGGGGGTGATACTACTCTTCAAGAAGCTGGTGTTGAGTCCCAGCGGATGCTTGACTTTATTGCCCAAGAGAAAGAAGCAACTTTGGCTCGCTTAGACGCACAAAAGCAATTTGAAGATCATCGGGCTTTAATGCACCAGCAGGCTGCTGAGCTTAGGATGCAAATAGCCGCAGATGAAATACTGCGAGAGCATGAGCAAACAATAGCTAGAGAAGAGCTAAGGCAGGGTGAGCATGATGCGGAAATCGCTCGATTAGAAAGTTTGCGTGATGCTCGTATGGAATTGCTTGGAGCTCAGTATGAAGCAGAACTTCAAGCAAAACTTCAATATCAGGCAAGCCTTGGAAGTATTGAGGCAAAAGGCGCTTTAAATAGGGCGGCGTTTGAAAAGAAAACAACAGCGGCTCAAACTAAACAAGTGATTGGCCAGCTTTCGCAACGCTTAAGTGCTGCTGCTGGAATGAATAAAGCTATGTTTAGGATTAGCCAAATTGCTGCAATTGCTGAGACTGTCGTTAATACTAGAGAAGCGATGCAGCTTGCTCGGTCAAGTTACCCGCCTCCAATTGGCGGTATTATGGCGGCTGCCGAATTGGCTGCTGGTGTGGCTAACCTCGCTGCAATTAAAGGTCAGAAATTTGGCGGTAGTGGAAATGTTGGTGGTGGTGGTGGTGGTGCAGTACCAGCGGCCTCTGCCGCAGCGGCTGCGCCAATAGCACCAGTGGTAGATGAAGAGGTCGTAGGCGCTCAAAGCGTAGTAAACGTCACAGTTGATGGCAGTATTGACCCTTCAGGCGCAAGACGTATCATTGAAGCTATCAACGAGGCCACCGAAGATGGCTTAGAAATTAACGCATTGGTGGGGACGTAATGGCCGCTTTATTATTAGATAATATGTTGCATAGGGCTTATTGGGGCAAGAGTAATAGGGCAACAATAACTGTTACTGCTGGCAGTGAGGCTGAAGGTCATCCGTTTGTTAATATGCTTGACCATAATGCAGGCACATCATTCAAGATAGGTTCAGGTGCTCAGGCAACAATAACTATGCAATTAGCTATCACTGGGAGTGAAAGCACAAATGGCTTCGCAGTTTACGGCCATAATTTGACACCAAGCCAAGGTTTTACTATTGAGTATGATAATGAAGTAGCAGGAACAGATTTCTCCGGTTATAACGCAGACCCTTATACAAGTAATGTATATCTGCCTGATGAGACTGGAAAAGCCTTTGGTGTGCTTTTTGATTCAACCTTAACTACTAAATACCTAAAAATTAGTACGCTCAACTGGACTACAGATTCTTATGTTTCAATTTTATCTTTAGGTCGTTGGTTGCAGCAAGGCATAGAATTAACAGCCCCTTTTACGCCGCCATTTTCAGCGGTAAGTGAAAATATGATAAAGCGTAATAATAATGGAAATCCACTACTTAACAGTGTTCGCTCAGCGCCGACTAAGCTAAGTCTGAATTTAGCGCCTTTTGAGTATGACGATATAAATGCAACTCTTAGCGGATACGGAACAACTATAAATGGTTCATCAGAGTTGACACCAAAATTAGCTCAATATGTTAGCTATTTTTGCTCTCGTTTTCCGTTTTTCGTAATGCACGATGTTGGTGTGTCGGGGGATGATAACGCCACTTTAATAGATAAAAGAGAAGAAGTTTATTTTGCAACGATTGACAGAACAATGTCGCAGCCTAAATATAACACGCCAACTACTTTGAATTGGCGCATACCTGCAATCGGGTACGTTAAATGAGCCAGTTATGGACACCCTATAACATCTATGACGAAGTATTACTTTGGCTAGATGCTACAGACCCTAACGCCAATGATGGTGATGGGGTTCCTGTGCAGGATAAACCTGTATATCGCTGGGTGGATAAAAGCCAAAGCGGTTATATCTTTGAGCAAAACACTCAAGCAGATATGCCTATTTACGACTTGGCAAATAAAGCGATTAAGTTTGATGGCACTGAGCATATGTCTTGTGCCGGTATTGATAACTGGCCTGCCAGCTTTCATATGTTTATCGTTGCTTCCATAACAATAACAAATGATAGCCAAACGAACGTGTTAATTAGCGGTGACTCTGCATCGGGTACTCAGGACTGGTCTTTTGTGCAAGAGGGAGCAGGCTCACCGCCGACAACTGTTGACGCAAAATTTAGCTATAAAAATGGTGCTGGTGGTGATGAAGATGTAAACACCACACAGACAACTACTAGCGGAACGGTTGCTCTTTTTGAGGTTCTAGCAGGAACCACTAATTATGTTGATTTAGATAATGCTAACCTGTATTCAGAGACACCCAATGTGGGTGTCAATGCTGAAGATATAAGTATTGATAATGATGTAACAGTCAACTTGATGAAAAACTTGGCTGGCAATGAAACCACTGGCTCAATAAAAGAAATAATTGTTCTTAGTAGTCTTGCTGCTAGAGGGAAACGGTGGGCTGTT
>Ga0181379_1001531_pt1 | contig 10893 bp, 8 predicted proteins | sample 2SPOviralmetaG_FD_130115 | JGI IMG/M metagenome (GOLD analysis project Ga0181379, IMG submission 130115) | Marine viral communities from the oligotrophic San Pedro Time Series (SPOT) site, San Pedro Channel, CA, USA - 2 SPOT_SRF_2009-07-10 | ecosystem: Environmental > Aquatic > Marine > Strait... | reverse complement strand
TGCTGGGCATCACCACATTCAGGCAGGTCGCGAACATGACCCCCGAGCTCGAGGACCAGGTCAACACGGCGATCGAGTTCTTCCCTGGCAGGGTCCGGAGGGACAAGTGGGCGGCCCAGGCCGAGAAGATGGCTGACGAATGATGCTCATCACAAGCGTCTGAAACCAACTACTGGTCCTTGGTCTTCTTCTTCATCTCCCACTAACACGCCCGCATCCATGAGGCCTTGCTGGATGTGCTCAATGGCCGAGTCAAGCCTCTCAGACAAAGGCCTCTTGTTTTTGCATATGACATATATCTCCGATGATGCATTGCGGCTTGCAGTCGGAGAGAAGCGTCTGACGAATGAGAACCGCTTCTTACAAGCCTCGATCAATAGTTCAATACCCGTGCCCTGAAATGCCTTTGTCACAAATGAACCACCGGGATTCAAAAGTTTAGCCGCCAAATCCAGAGCCATGGCCGAGAGCTCAAGGGAGATAGCCTGATCAGTATCATATCGCCCAGTCAAACTAGGAGATATATCCGAAACTACTGAATTATAGCCCTCATCTGAATTTTCTGAAAACAGCCTTGCAATCATCCCCTCTTCACTTACATCCCCAGTTAGGAGCGATGCTCCATCAATTGGGTCGGTAGGCCGGAGGTCAACTCCCACAACTGTGCCCAATTCTCCAACTTCCTCTAATGCCACTTGAGTCCAACCTCCCGGGTGACATCCGATATCAAGAACAGAATCGCCCGGCCTCATTATGTTGTGTCGTTCTTGTATCTGTTTTAGTTTGAAGGCAGAACGTGCCCTGTAGCCACTATTACGGGCCTGGCGTCTCCAAGGATCGCGCTGATGCTCTTGGTACCAGCGCTTTGCCATGCATGTCGTGCGAATGCACTCCGTTATCAAGGGTCGATGCGTGGGGGGGTCAGATGCGGCTACTTGCGATGTTATTCGTTCTCGCGATCATGCTGCCGATATCAACGATGGCACAGACCCCTCAAGAAACAACTTTCTCATCGAGTGGGTCTGCAGCGACTGTGCTTATAGAAGAGCATACTGCGACATACTGTATCACCTGCGCAGAGATAGATCCCATGCTTCTTAACTTCCTCGAGGACAATGGAAATCGTGCCATCAGGATTGCCATGCACCCGCTAGGAGAAGACCCTCTAGGATCTGGCATATCTGGTCACAGGTTGACACTTCATGGAGGCGATTTGGTAGTTACTCCCACATTTGTCATGGACGGAAGAGTGGTTTCCCAGGGATTTGTTGATAGAATCGATATGCAGATGAATTTGAGATCATCCGAGATTGCAAAAGAAGGAGTCATCTCAATAGGGGGCGAGGTAGAAGTAAGCCAGGATTCGCTCTATGTCAGCTCCCCAGGACACGTTCTAGACGTAGATGAGCATCTGACGATATTTATTGTTGAAAGAGAAGTTTCCCTAGAACCAGGAACTGCATCAAATGGCCTAGACAAGAACCATGACGTTGCACGTGCAATGTTGAGCTTGGACGGTGGAGGAAATACTACGTCAGAGATACTGCCAGAAGGATGGTCTGCACATGTACACGAAGCTGGAGAACCATCCGTTGAATTCATCCTGAATGATATGGATCCCTACTCGTATGACGTCGTAATCGTATTGGAAAAGAGGGAGGGAGGAGATGGCTCAGTCCTCTCATCCACCCTAGTTGCCCTATCCGAGCGGGCAGAAGCAAGTCAAAACATCAGTACGCTGCCAGTTGTAGCTGCACTAGCATCTATGTCGACCATACTCTTCATAGCCCAATCTCGTCGATAAGACTCTCAGCACATCTTCTAATCGCGTCTTCAGAAGTTCTCTTTGACTCAAATCCTAGGGAATCGAGCCTGCCAACGTCAAGCCATGTTCTGGGAACGTCTCCGGGCCAACCCCTGTCTCCGCCAGTGTATCTGATATCTACGCCCTCAATTCCTGACGCCTCTATCACGATCTCTGCTATGCGAGATACTGAGACAGTCTCATTTGTTCCGAGATTGTACAGTGCAACTCCTTCATCCGAGGAATCTATGACGTGGAGCATCCCATTAACGGTATCTTCCACATCCATGTATGATTTTTCTTGAAGACCATTGCCCAATACCTCAAGAACGCCCCTATCTATCTGTAATTTGTGTATGAAATCGTAAATCACCCCATGAGTCCCCCGTGGTCCCACTATGTTCGCAAATCTGTGAATCCATGCAGTCGCGCCAAATGTTCCCGCCCATGCGCTAATCAGGGACTCAGATGCTAATTTTGATGCCCCATAGAGCGAAATGGGTAATGTGGGCCCGTATGACTCCGGGGTTGGCATAGTCTCAACTTCACCATACACCGCACTGGAACTAGAAAATGAGATCCTCCCAACACCATTTTTTCGCATACTCTCGAGGACATTATATGTTGCAATGGTGCCTTGCTTAAGATCGGTATCCGTGACCTTGGTTCCTAGGCGAATGTCCGGATTAGCAGCAAGATGGTGAACGGTTGTAATGCCCTCCATGGCATCAGTCAATTTGTCAAGATCCAGCAAATCTGCGATAACGACCTCCACCGAGTCCCCGATGTGCCTCTCGATGAAATCAATACGGCCAGATGAGAGATTGTCGATTACGCGAACCCTTTCTCCCATTGATACCAATCTGTCAACAAGATGGCTTCCGATGAAACCAGCGCCCCCAGTAACAAGATGCATATGTCTTCCAATACGTTGTTGAGTTTGACATCTTCGGAAACCATAATTTTTGAAAAATATGGTTTTGCCGTATATACGGCCGTCATGACCCATTGTCATGCGAACGCTTCATGGACGTAATTGGCCGCACCAATGGCGTGGATGACCCTGTTGATGATGAGGCCGAATTCTGGCGTCGCTTCTTTGAATCAATACAACCTGCCCGAATCGCCGTTGCTGGCGCCCTGTCTAAAATGAGAGAGACAACACCCGCACGCTTCATTTCCAGAGGCATTGAATCAGGAGGTAGGGCCACTGATCGTGCAGGATTATTCGGCAGGCGTCTCTCAGACTATGCCTATGCCGCCATACTCAGATCGCCAGGAATAATAGTCGCGCTGCTGCTCTTGATGACTGCACTCGTGGGGAGGGATGCGCTCGAATTCGAGCACCAAATCAACGGAGATGTCGAGATATACCTCCCGGATGGCGCTGACTCCACTGAATTACTCAAACAAGTACGTGAACAGTGGGCCACCGATATTGTAATTCTTTACGTTCAAACTGACAATGCTGCAACTGCATCTGCAGAACGTGGTTCCGAGAATATAACCGATGCAGATATTTTGAGGCAGATTTCCTGGATTGAAGGGGACGACTTGAATTCAGATTTAGGCGGCTATAGAGCCGGCCTGGACCGCGATAAGACGGACAGGGGCTCCAATGACGGGGTAGTATGGGTACTATCCCCTGCTCAAATCATCAAGGAAGCCAACTCCTCCTCTTATCGATTCAATTGTGCCGTGGAAAAATATGCGTTGCCAACCGGGCAGCAGGAGAACTGTGCTGTTGCATCCGTGAACCCCTACACTGGATATTCAATACCACAGGGCTCAGGCGCCCAAGAACGAATCGATCAGTACGTCGAAAATGCAGGCTCGCTCATGGAGTCATTTGTCCGTGACACCGATGGCGATGGGATTTGGGACACTGGCGTGATAATCATGGGCATCACTTTCGACATGTCCGATACAGATATCCCTCCTCGCGACGATCCCAAGGGAATTTCCGATGAAAACCCCTCTGGCCAGATACGTGATCACAAGGCATTCCTCTCATATGCCGATCAATTAATCCACGAGGAATCACGTCCAGAAGACTGTGAATTGTGCAAAAGAACATACAATTTCCCAACCCACTCGTGGGATCCAGAGAGGTCTGATGTCATTCCTCCTCGCGAAGCCGTCACGATAACTGGCCTGACTCCAGTATTACACGACGTTTCGGATGCGATATACGATGAGCTGATGGACACCATGTTGCCCATCAGCCTCTTATTGGTGGCGTTGATGATGTTTGCATTGCACAGGAATGCGAAGGTGATCGTAATATGCGGGGCCCCTATCGTGATGACCCTGTTCATCACATTCGGAATAATCGTAATCACCGATCAAATGCTCACTCCCATGATTATCTCCGCAGCTCCTATTCTGATTGGTCTGGGCGTCGATTATGCATTGCATCTTACGAACCGAATAGAAGAGAACAGGGTGAAAATACTCGAAAGTCGTGCTGAAAAGAATTGGGCAAATAGGAGAGATGGTGGAGACGAGATTGAGATCAACCCCTGGGATCCCTCAGTAAGCCTCACAGCGACCGTTTCAGCGGCACTCACTACAGGTCATGCGATTCTGCTATCTGCATTGACGACCATAATCGGGTTCAGCGTTTTGATGTGGCCATCCATAGTTCCGATCGCGCCCATGAGGACAGTCGGCCTCACTCTTCTGCTGGGTATATTCGTTACGTTTGTGATTTCCATGATAATGGTCCCCGCATTGGTCCAACTTCTTCGATATAGGAAAACTCGCTCCATGGCTTTCGATAAACTATGGGACAAGATAGGAGAGATTCCCGTTCGTGTCTACCTCCTCGTTTTGATAATAGCTGGGGCATTTACTGCTTACGGGGTTATGATTCTCGATGATGAATTGGGGAAGGAGATCACCGGCTCTGCTGATGAGGTGCCACCGGGCCTTTCCTCGTACGAGGCGCTCAGGGAGTATAGCATAGAGTTCCAAGGGGGGCAAACCAATATGTTCATTGTAGACGCCGAGTCAAGGGGGGAACTCAACCAAACTGCTCCGATACGAGATCTGCCCATTCTAGACGCAATCGAAAGGATGCAGATCGAGATCAACAATGTCCCCAATACAACATCAATTTCACTCGTCGATATTCTCAAGGCCATCCACGTGGATTCCGATGTGCTTGGCATTTCCCTGGTTTCCACCAGCCTCTGGGACTTGATACATGATGATTGCTGGGACGAGTCGCTCAACCCTCTCCGTCCAGACTGCTTTCCATATGCCGTGACTTCCAGGGAGGCGATGGTCAACGTCGCGTTCGATACTCTCTCACCAGAGATCAGATCCATGCTCATGAACGCAGATCAAGACGTCTGCGAGAGGGCATCTCCTTGTGAGACGAAGACTCTGGTATACGTCAATCAGCCGTATATCGCCCTCAAGGAGGCAGCAGTTCTCAGGGACGCTATAGACGGCCATCTGACAGGCGATGCACCTTGCAATGGGCCATTATCGTGCTCAGCAGTGGGTCTAGATGGGACTGTGAATAGCCTATTGACGGGAGGGCTCCCTGTCTCGCTGGATATCAATGAAGGAATACACGACGCCCAGAGGGATACTACCCTCACCACCGTGCTGATGCTCCTCATGGTCATGTCTATACTGTTCAGATCTCCAAGGATGGCGATATTCACCATGGCAGCTGTGGGCGTAGTCGTTCTTTGGCAGCCGATATTGATGCGTCTCGGAGGTGTAAATGTGAATGTGTTCACTGCGATGATAGGGACCATCGTCTTCGGAATCGGGGTCGATGACTCGATTCACATCGTTGATAGGATAAAAGACGAGGGCGAGAGCCCTGCTGGAATTGCCAAATCCGTCGCCCGTTGCGGACAGACAGTGTTTGAGACGACAGCAACGACTTGTGCAGGGCTCGCTGCAGGCCTGTTTGTGGCTATACCCGGCCTCAGGAACTTCTTCGTCCTGATGATGGCCCTGCTCTTCCTAGCCCTGCTTGCAAGCACAATAGTGCTGCCCACGATCGTGGTCGCATACAGGGAGCTCGCCTCGAGAATAATGGGTCGAGGACCATGGCTCGATTACGACGAAGTCGGGTCGCTCGTCGAGACGATTGATGCAGTTGATTCAGCATAGGCCATCATTGGCGCAGAAAGTAGTGAGGGTGCAGGGAGTAAGCCCCTTTCTGTTCACCTTGCGGCTGGTTGCATTCAACTTTGCATCCTACCCGGCCCTTGCCGATGCAGCTTAACAGGCCTGCTTGGACTTGCTCCAGCGGGGATGGCCGTTTCATCCGAGTTTGCGCAACCTCGTCCTTCCGGATTCATCGTATTCGCGCAGCGCGGTTCGTTTCTGTTCCAGAGCCGGCCCTCTCGAGCCCCCGGCGTCAACCGGGCCGCTTGCATCGTGGAGAGAGGACTTTCCTCAGTGTCGTACACTGTCAGCAACCCTCCTGCTCCCTCACGCAGCAACTAGGGATGGGCATCATCAAACGTTCGGTCTAGACCATGTTGATTGGAGAACCTTTTCCGAGCCCCCCCTACAGGCATCACCATGGATGTGGATGCGATGAAGCGCACAGCGGGCATAGAAGCCTGCCATTGGGTCTCAGACGGCATGTCCGTGGGCCTTGGAACCGGGTCAACGGTTGCCCACACGGTGATGGAACTCGGAAGAAGGGTGCGTGAAGAGGGTCTGGACATCGTGGGCGTGCCTACGAGCATCGCAACAATGGAACTCGCAATCGAGGTAGGGATCCCCCTCACATCACTATCCGAAGCAGGTCAGTTGGACGTAGTAATAGACGGAACAGACGAGTATGACCCGTATTTCACGCTCATCAAAGGCGGAGGTGGCGCATTGACCAGGGAAAAGGTGGTCGCACAATCATCCAATGCAATGGTCGTAGTGGCTGATCACCGGAAGAAGGTCGATGTCCTCGGGGCATTCCCCCTCCCAGTCGAGGTACTCGATTTCGAATGGAAGCGCACTATGGACAGAATCGGTGCAATATGTCCAGGGGCCGTGACTCTACGAGGGGGGAGTACCCCATTTGTCACGGATAACGGGGGCCTCATACTGGATTGTGAGTTCGGTCCGAGCATCACGGACCCTTTGGCCCTAGAGGCACAAATCTTGTCCATAGCGGGTGTCGTCGAAGTGGGACTCTTTTGCGGCTTGTGCGATGTAGTTGTTCTTGCGGACAATGATTCCGTGATAATTTCGGCCCGTTCTGATGGCCGATTATCATAATGAATAATCGCATTTGTTATAGATACCCTCCCGGACGGACATCCGGGTCTGTAGCTTAGCCAGGTAGAGCGACGGGCTCTTAACCCGTAGGCCGCGGGTTCGAACCCCGTCAGACCCGCCAAACATCTGTATGAGCGCAGTGTTGAAACGGATGTCCAGAGACCCCCTCCCGAGGCAGGCCATGAAGACTCACTGGATCGGAGACGTGATTTCGGGCAAACACGACCAATCCGAAGTCCATCTGAAGGGCTGGATTCATCGCTCCAGAGGGTCGAAGCGTATGCGATTCGTTGTCCTCAGGGATTCAACTGGAACAGTTCAATGCGTGATTAAGAGAGATGCAGTTGGCGATGATGCCTTTGAGGCAGTCGAGTCCGCCTTGATAGAATCCAGCGTGGAAATCTCTGGAACGGCTATACCAACTGATCGTGAGCATGGGCACGAAGTACAGGTCTCAGATATTCGCATCATCGGGCCAGTAGATCCTTCCAGACCATTTCCCATAACGGAGTCCGCCATGGCTGAGGCGGATGGGGGGGAGACAGAATTCCTGCTCGATAATCGCCACCTCTATTTGCGAACTGGAAGGATGACCACGATGTTGAAAATACGATCATCAGTCTTCGGCGCCATTCATTCCTACTTCAGGGAACGTGACTTCATCGAGTACCAAGCTCCAAACTTCGTAGCTGGAGCAGTTGAAGGGGGCAGTACGCTTTTCGAGGTTCCATACTTTGGCCGAAAGGCCTTCCTCACTCAGTCCTGGCAGTTATACGCCGAAGCTGCCATGCCCGCTCTGGAGCGACTTTACACCATAGCTCCGTCTTTCAGGGCCGAGAAGAGCCGAACACGAAGACACCTCACAGAGTTCTGGCATGCTGAGATGGAAATCGCATGGTCCGGAAATGAGGAGGTCATGAGTCATGGGGAAGGACTAGTCCGACATATAGCCAGAACTCTGTTGAATGAACGATCGGATGAGTTAGAATCCTTGGGGAGGGACTTGGAACAAATCGAGAGATTCGCCAGTTCAGATTACCCTAGAATGAGGTACGATGAAGCGATTGAAAGGCTCAAGGCAAAGGGAGTCCAAGTTGAATGGGGGGAAGATTTGGATTACAGTAAAGAGAAGATCCTCACCGAAGATTTCGAAGTTCCGCACTTTTTGACACATTATCCAAAAATCGCAAAGCCGTTCTATCACCGCCCGGACCCTGAAGATTCGAGATACGTGCTCTGTCACGATCTCCTCGCGCCAGAAGGTTATGGGGAGATAATAGGCGGCGGCGAGAGGACATGGTCTGAGTCTGAGATCCTTGAGAGGATCGATGAAGAGGGCACCCCAGTAGAGCCCTACGAGTTCTACATAGATGTCAGAAGATACGGCGGCGTCCCACACGGCGGATTCGGACTCGGCGTAGACAGGGTATGCGCGTGGTTAGCGGGAGCCGACCACATACGGGAGACAATACCCTTCCCTCGCGACTCAAGACGAGTCACCCCCTGAGGCTGAGAACACTCATACGCCCCCACCTCCCCCTAGAATCATGAGTGCACCTTACGATATCGCGAATCCTACAGAGGAGCACGCGATGCTCAGGGAGATGGTTCGAAACTTCGCAGAGGAAGAGGTCGAGCCACAGGCACTTGAGCATGATCGCGATGAGAAGTTCAACACGGCATTATTCAGGAGGCTGGGCGACCTTGGATTACTCGGGATAACCGTCGAGGAAGAATACGGCGGAGTCGGTATGGATGCAACGTCAGTCGCAATTGTCAATGAGGAGTTAGCATACTCTGATCCTGGCTTCTGTCTAGCATATCTCGCCCATGCTCAGTTGATGGTCAATAATATCGCATTCAACGGCAGCGAGGAACAGAAGGCTAGGATACTTCCCAAGGTATGCAGCGGGGAGTGGATAGGTTGCATGGGCATGAGCGAACCTGGCTATGGGACCGACGTCCTTGGAATGAGGACCTCCGCAACTCCCAACGAAGACGGCTCTTGGACCTTGAATGGCAGGAAGATGTGGATTACGAATGGAGCCATCGATGAAGAAGGCACTCCTGCCGATGTATGCATGATTTACGCCAGAACTGACGAGAACCAGGGGAGTAGGCCCGAGATTACTACCTTCATTGTAGAGAAGGGGATGGCCGGATATTCAGTCGGCCAGAAGATCATAGACAAACTCGGCATGAGGGCATCGAACACCGCTGAGTTGGTGTTTGACGACGTAAACATACCGCCCTCGAATGTTATCGGCTCCCCTGGGGAGTCAATGGTCCACATGATGAGGAATCTCGAGATTGAGAGAATAGCCCTTGCAGCAATGGCGGTGGGAATCTCAAGGAGATGCCTATCAGTCATGAATACCTATGCGTCCGAAAGAGAAGCCTTCGGGAAGAAGATAAGGGACTTCGGTCAGATTCAGAGGCACATTGGTGAATCATGGGCCGAATATCGCGCCATGAGGGCCTATGTCTACGACACAGCACGAAATACTAATCTCTCCAGAGCAGGAAATAGGCTAGATAGCGACGGAGTAAAGCTCTACGCCACCACCGCTGCCAAGAACATAGCCGACAGGGCGATCCAGGTCCTCGGTGGTTACGGCTACGTGGGCGAGTATGTCGTCGAACGGCTGTGGAGAGACTCAAAGCTCCTCGAGATAGGTGGCGGCACTCTCGAGAGCCATCAGAAGAACATAGCCAGAGACCTTGGTAAAGACGGGACCCCAATTAATCTATAATCAGTCAATGTCCTCTATCAGGGTCATCTTTAGTAAATCGCTTTGACCATCGAAAGATATCGATTTGAATGCTACTTTCAGGGATCTCCCGTCGTACGGGTCGATCATCTGTATGTCACTGCCTCTGAAGACGCTGAGAACATCGAGATATACGTCCTTGGCGACATTCGCAGTAGCCTCGTAAACGGCAGATTCAGCGCCCTCGTCTAGAAGATCATCCCCCTCGCCCCCGCGAATAACCGTCCGTTGTATCCTGCGTTCAATCGAGACTCTGATGGAGTCGCAATCGACTCTTACCGAGGTCCGTTCCTTGTTGGGCGCTGTGAGCAGATCCTGGTCCCCGTCGCGAGTTAAAGCGTCTATTTCTAGCATCATGGGCGTTGACGATATCGAGTCTTTATTCAGATTTACTATGCATGTTGCCATGGTAGTCCCGCCAGGGTTCGAACCTGGGTCCCCGGGACCAAAACCCGAGATGATGGACCACTACACTACGGGACTCCAACCCTCATGCCAACGACTCCCGTTTAGGACTTATCGACTGACTCCTCCGTAACCATCATGCATCGCAAGGCTCTGGACACCCTCATGGCAGTTAGTAGAATAGGAGTTCTTGGAGCGGGGCAGATGGGTGCAGGGATAGCGCAGGTAGCATCATGTTCGGGATACTCTGTAACTATGGTCGATATCGATGAAAATGCAGTGGAGCGAGGTATGAACTCCATAAAGTCATCACTTCAGAGAATCGTTTCAAAGGGGCGGATGGAGCTGAAAGACTCACAGATCGCAATGGAACTCATAACTCAATCCACGAATAGGTCGGACTTCTCTGAGTGCGACTTGGTGATAGAGGCAATCCCGGAAATACTCCAACTCAAGATGGATGTCTTCTCCGATCTGGATGCAATATGTCGCGAGGACGCCATCATGGCCACAAACACTTCATCCATATCCATAGGTGCAATCGCGAAAGCAACTAGTAGGCCAGATCGTATTATTGGGATGCATTTCATGAACCCCGTCCCGATAATGAAGTTGGTAGAGGTAATCAATGGGCCTGAAACACTGTCCGAGGTGACTGAT
>Ga0181379_1001529_pt1 | contig 10894 bp, 5 predicted proteins | sample 2SPOviralmetaG_FD_130115 | JGI IMG/M metagenome (GOLD analysis project Ga0181379, IMG submission 130115) | Marine viral communities from the oligotrophic San Pedro Time Series (SPOT) site, San Pedro Channel, CA, USA - 2 SPOT_SRF_2009-07-10 | ecosystem: Environmental > Aquatic > Marine > Strait... | reverse complement strand
TTCTCGACGACAATAGCTTCACTTTCACGTGTGCTATGGACGGAGACGACTCCCAAAAAACTTATCCTCGTCCTGCCATAGATCCTTTTGCTGGCAGGTCGATGAAGATTACGGGGTCCACAGCAACTTCAATTACAGTTAATGTAGGTGCTTCTGGTCCTAACAAGTATTTCACACCAACTGCTGCTGATTATGATCCCGCTACAGGTATCATGGAAGTCACAGTTGGACAGCATGGTCTTGGTGTTGGACGTAGCGTTGTTCTTGAGGACAACTCGTTCACCTTCACCTGTCTAACTGATCCTACACAACCTAAAACTTATCCACGTCCTGGTAGTGATCCGTTCGCTGGTAAGTCTATTGCTATCGCATCTGTTGGTAGTACACTACACTCACCATCCAATGCTTCTTATGATCCAGCAGCAGGTACATTAGATTTTACTCTAGTTGGACATAACTTTGCTAATGGCGATTACATTAAGATTGATGATAATGCTATTACATTTACATGTGATTTAGATGGCGATGCTACACAGCATACATATCCACGTTCATACGAATATGCTAGTGGAAGATGGTTTGATATTGCTGTAGTTGATGTTGATACTATTAGGATTAGTGGTTTACCAATTCCTAGAGATATCTCTACCCATTCATATGTAAGTTTTGCCCCAAATTCAGTACAAAGACAAGATGGTACTTTTACTATTAACGTAGGTACATCTTCAGATACGACTGACCATACATTTGTAAGTGCTACTGCTAATGCTGTCAAGCATGAACCCCAATCTGTTCATCAATTTGTTTCTGCTACCACAGGAGCAGTTAAGCATCTTCCACAATCAACACATCAGTTTGAGCGTGTTACTGGAACAAACGTAGTTGGTGCTTATCCTTCTGGTGGAAGTCCTCATTGTGCTAATGTCGAGACCAGTCTAGTAACATCATTTGGATTGATTGATGGAATCTTGGAATATGCTGCTGATGCTACTAGTCTAAGTGCTATTCAACCTGGAACAACCGTAAGAACGACAGGAACTTTATTTACTGCTGATGGTTTAATTAGTTATCCAGCTAATGTTCTTAGAGATATTGACGGAAATTACGTAACTATTCGTGCTATATACGATGATCTACCCATTATCTCAGCATCTCCATATACCCAAAACGCTTCTATTATTTCTAAAGCTGGTGGTAGCGGTGCTCTAATTGATGGTTCTAAAGTTAAGAATCCAAACTGCCCATTCCCTGGACTATCTGATGGAAAAGCCATCTTCCCAAATCAGGGTAAATCCATGGTTGCTTCGGCATTCACGATTGTTTCTGAAAGAAATGGTGTTGGATATAAAATTATTGAAGATGGTTATGTACAGTTAGTTTCGGTCTTCTGTATTTTTACAGTTGATGGTGTTCTTGCTGAGACTGGTGGATACGCTTCAGTTACTAACTCCGCTTCTAACTTCGGTACATTTGCTTTGAGAGCAACTGGATTCAGAAGAGAGGCATATATTTTTGATAAGGGATATGATTCTAGTAATGGTTATGTAGAAGCAAGTATTGATGCTGTCACTCAAGCAGTTAATGGTTTAACCGAACTCACAGTTCAAAACCTAGGAAGAGCTCCTCTTGAGCACTACATCGTCAAGATTGATGGATATGAAACTCAAGATTCTGATCTTGAATATACTATTCAAACTGTCGAACTTATCACTGATGGAGTTCCATATAGAGCAAAAATTACCATAACAGATGGTACGGGAGCATCGGCTGCTAAGTTTAAAGATTCTTCTACAGGGTTGGATGTCTCTCCAGCAATTCTACAAGGAAAAAATATTGCTCTACATAGACCATCTATTGTTAACTCATCATCACACACATTTGAATTTGTTGGTTCTGGTACTACTTACGATGCTCTACCAGAAAATGGTGGTATTAAAAGAGGTAATCAAGAACAAGTATCCGAGAACTACGGTCGAGTTTATGCTTCTGGTACTGACGAACTTGGCGACTTTAAAGTTGGTGATTTTGTTATCATCGAAAACAGAACTGGCAACATCCAGTTTAAGGGTACAGTTTCTATCTCGGAAGTTGACTTCCTAAAACTAAGTGGTGGCGATGTAACAATTACTGGGTTCAGTAAGTTGAATACTCTTGGAGGAAACGGTGCTGACGATGAAACTCTACCCACCCAAAAAGCAGTTAGAGACTTCATAATTAATAATCTTGGTCAATACATTGGTAAAGGATTTACTACAAACCGTGTTCCAAGAAACCTTGTAGAACTAAATGACCAAGGTTTAATTTCGGAATCACAGTTACCAACTACAAGTCCAATTGAGGTTTATAGTGTAGAAACCGAAACGGAAAGATTAGCACTAGAAGGAGTTAGAGCTGGTGACATTGCCGTAGAAGATGGTGAAGCATATATTCTCAATACTGATAGTGACTCACTATTCTTGGGTATTGATGTAGATACTACCCTTCAGTTCACAGTTAATGATATCTTTACAGGTAGCATTTCTGGCGGAAAAATTCAACTTACTGAATATAGATTTGGCGTACTTAAGAATATCATTATTCCCGAGGGTGGCGGTGGTTCTGGTTATTCCACTTCAAACCCACCAACAGTTGTTATCACAGATGATGGCACATCACTAGGATTTGTTTCTGCTGTAGCAGAAGCAATTGTTGCTGGTGGAGAAGTTGTTGCTATCAACACTATTCTATCTAATAATATAGTTGGTGGTCAAGGATACATTGGTGTTCCAACAATTTCATTTACAAATACTAGTGGTGGAAGTGGGGCAGTTGCCACAGCAGAAATTGAATCTAGATTGTATGGAGATATTGTTAATAGCATTAAGATGGTTTCTAATGATACCATTGAGTCGAGTGATGTTCCTTCCGAAACTGTAGATATTGGCCGTGTTATCAATACTTCAGCGAGCAACATTGATAACTGGGTGTCTCTCAATACAGGGACAATTGCTGCTGATTCTATTGTTGATGGACCTATTCCTACCAATATACTTGCCAATAATTCGGCATCAGCAAACTCAGATACTTTCCTTGCTGGAGACCAAGCATATAGAAAAGTTGTCAAATCTTTCCGTAATATTGAAACTAGATATTTCTTAAGAACAGCAACTGATTCAACGTCAGATACTATTTTATTTGAGGTTAATTCTGAGAACGATACCAATGCTTTAGTTATTGGCCACAACGTAGTTAGTCAAACGGGCATTCAAGCAGGAACAACAATTGATCAAGTAGTATCAGTTAGTGTTGGAGTTACAACTTATATCCGTATTACATTAAGTAACGGGTTACTATCTACAATTCCTGCTGGAACTATCATCGAATTTAATAGACCAGGTTCTCCTATTCAAGTATCATCTCTATTAAGAACTATTGGTGCTGTAGATAAGATTCTGATCATTAATGGAGGAAGTGGATTTGCTCCTGATGATAATGGAAATAAAGTATTCGGTAATATTGAAGTAACGGGCGGATCAGGCGGAACTGGTTTAAGATTAGATATTACAGTTACAGGTGGAGCTGTTACTAATGTATCGATCGCTAATCCAGGGACTGGTTTTAGTGGAGACTTCCAATGTAATGCTCCTTCAGAAATTGGAATAACTGGTTCTGGTTTAATTCTTCAAGCCAAACTTCAAGAGGAAGCAAAATTAGAAGGTGACATCACTATTGATATTGCTAGAGCAACATCAGATACTTTATCAAGCGACTCTTATGGTACTGTCGGTGTTGCCAGATTTGAAAAATCACAATTTACTGTAGGAGATAATGGTTCTGTATTACTCAATACTGGACTTGATTCCGGTCTTGATGCTGACCTTCTAGATGGTTTCCAAGGATTAGATTATCGAGATGCTTCTAAAATTTCCTCGGGTGTACTAGGAAGATCACATCTTGCTGGTGACTATGATATTAAAATCACTAAAGAATCTGGTAGCACTGCTGAATTGACAGTAAAATCAGGTGCTTTGGTGGATGATAAGCAACCACAAGAAATTCCTGCTGGTCTTACTGCTGTTGTAAGAAGAAATGACGCTGATCAATTACTAGATCCAGCAACAAAACCAAATCCAAATCCTAGTGGTCCACCGGAAATTAGTACAGCATCAGATTATCACACAATTTTGTCTGTCAGGGGTGGTGGTACTGGTACTACTAACCAGTATGGTGGTGTGCTACAACTTGGTTTTACTGATGGTAATAACATTTTCCTTAGAGGTAGTAGTGGAGCTGTTGCTTCCGATCAAACTTGGAGTAGTTGGGGTAAAATTTGGAATTCCCAAAATGACTACACTACAGATCCAGCAAATACTTCTTTGGTAGCAGGTCCCAGTGCTTATCGTTTAAGAAACAGAACTGGTCTTTGGTATCAGAATGCCAACACATTTACATTTGGCGATCTTAGTGATAGAAGACTACCTTCATACTTTACTAGAAAAGATATCAATACCAGATTAAGAATTCTTCAGAATACTGGAACTGGTATAAGATATGATATCTATATTAGTGAAGTAACAGCATCCACTTTTGCCGCCTTTGATGCCCCACCATTCATTGGCAATCCTCGTGATGTGAAATTACTTACCGCTAATGGGGATGATCCGGGCGTACTTAGAGTTAGTAATATCGCTGTTTATAATATTCAAGGAGAAGAAATTGTATACACGGGATCACCAGTTATTGAGGATTATTCTGCTCTTTATGCTATCGTAACTGGTACAATGAGTACTGGTGGTAACTTTACCTTTACTGATTCTAATGGAGACACATTCCCAGCAGTTTCTTTGGGTGATGATACTGTAGCCGTTCCATTCACTGACTATGGTCTTTCTTCCTATGACGCAAGTTCAGATGGAATGCCCGATGGTAATGTAGAAGCAATACGTTTAGAGAGTGTTGCTGGCGAATCTTTCTTCATCATGGGAAGAGAAGATGGTCAGCAAGGTAGTAATACCACACCACAAGTTTGGTTTAGATCTTCTGCTAGTGCTCCATCTGATCCATCTTCATGGTATAATTCTGGATTTAAAGCTTCTGGTGGTGATGCTACAAATGGTAGTGGTACTCTCAACGTTCTTGTATCAGATCCAGATGCCTTTACAATTGGAGGTAACATTTCATGGAATGCTGGTAACTCGTTACTAACATCAACAAATACTGGATCTACTTACTTACAATCTGGTGGAAGTTCTGTCTTTAATGCTTCCACTCCCGATGTTGGTGTTAGTATTAGAAGTCTTGTAATGAGAGATCAAAATGGTGATTTCGCTGCTGGTAATATCACAGCAAGTCTTATTGGTACTGCTTCTGGTAACCTACCAATCGATGGTGGTACTCTCACTGGTCCTCTAAGTATAGGAAATACCAATGACGATTACAGTTTAACTGTATTTGGACCAACAACACTTAACGGAAATCTAAGTGTTCTTGATTCTGGTCAGTTTGTAGTAGGAACAGATGTTTTTATTGCTGATCCATCTAATGGTATCGGAATTGGCACCGCCACGCCAGATGTTAAATTAGACGTTTTCCAATATTCAAATTCCACAAGCGATGGTAGCACAACAATGCTACGTCTTACCAATAATGTTGGTACAGATGGAACAGACGGTGATATTACTGGTATCAATGGTCAGAAGACTTTTATTGAATTTTCCTTTGAAGATTCTAATACCAACTTCACCCCACAAGTTAAAATTGGTGCTCAGGCTGGCGAACCTAGTGGAACTGATACAGGTATCCCACTAGAAGGTTCTGGGTCATTTGTTGTTTACACTGGTAAAGGATCTGGCAACATTGGTGCTGGTACTATTACAGAGAAATTTAGAGTTGATCCAGATGGTAATGTTGGTATTAATATTGCCGTACCAACTGAAAAATTACATGTTGATGGTAACATCTATTCCACTACAAATGTAGTTGCCAAAGATTCAATGAGTGTTGGTCTTGCCAATGCTAATGCTGGAGCAGCGATGCTATTCCTTGGTGCTACTGGTGCCGAAATTACACCACCTACTCTTGATCAAACTCAAATCAGTAACTTCCGAATTGGCAACAAGTTAGTTGGTGATGATATTTTAGAAATTACTTCTAATGATGGATCTGTAAGTGCTACTGATTGGAAGTCAACACCAGCAATTGCTATTCAAGGTTCTTATAATAGAGTTGCTATCAACACCACTTCATTCTCTGGAGTAGATTCAAGTGGGTCGTCTAACGTTACTAGACGTTATCAATTAAATGTTGAAGGTGATCTAAACTTCAATGGTGTTTTATACCAGGACAATGTAAAATTTGTAACTTCTAGATGGACAGAAGCTTCCAACGAAAAAGATATTTACAGATTATCTAGAGTTGGTATAAACAAAGTAGATCCAACATATACCTTAGAAACAGCACCTTCTTACATTCCTGATCCAAATGACCCACTTCAAACTATAGTATCTTTAGATGGATCTGTTAACATTAGTGGAATTACTCCAGATACCAATGGAACAAATACCTCGGTTTTACATGCTAATGGAGATCCACAGTATGTTGATTCCTACGGAGTAATCAAAACAAATAGATCCACAATTTCGGAAGATGTATATATCCCGGCAAATACTAACGCCACATCCTCTGGAACAATTGTTATAAATACTGGTAGCACTGTTACAATTAGCAGTGGTTCAACTTGGGTTATTGTATAATAAATGGCTAGTAGTATACGGGTCGGCAAAATATTAACAGACAGTGTGAAGTCTTCCAATGGATCGCCAGCAATTACTTCTGATGCGTCAGGTAACCTGACTATTCCAAATATCCAAGGTAATGTTAGTTTTGAGAAAACTGAAATATGGTCGAATGCCACTAGACCTTCTCCAGTAGAAGGTATTTTTGGATACAACACTGATAGTGGATATCTAGAAATTTACAAAAATGGTGAGTGGAAAAATATCAATGATTTTGCCCACGATAATTTTGTAACTGAAAATTTAACTTTACATCTAGATCCATCAAATCCAGCATCTTATCCTGGTACGGGATCTACTTGGTTTGATATAAGTGGTCAAGGAAATGATTGTACCTTACAAAATGGTCCAACATATAGAGGATATAGTTTTTTATTCAACGGATCTAACCAAAATGCTATTGTTCCCCCAGTAGCAGTTCCTAGTGGATCGGAAACGACTTACGAAGTATGGGTCTTAGGTGAAACAAATAAATCTTCATCATCATTTGAAGCTAGAGATACTAGTAATGTTAGAACACTAAATGTTCACCTAACCTGGAGTAATTCTAATGTCTATTGGGATTCTGGTGGAGGAAGTAGTTATGACAGAATTAATAAAGCTGTAGCACAATATTCCGAATACCGTGGATGGCATCAATGGGTATTTACAAAAAATACTGGCACAGGACAAATGAAAATTTATATTGATGGAGATTTGTGGCATTCAGGAACTGGCAAAACTATAACTATTGCCGCCACAAATGCTGCTAGAATTGGTTCATACGCTAGCAACTCAACATACCATCAAGGAAATTTAGGTGTCCATCGTTTATATTCCAAAGAGTTGACTGCTGCTGAAGTAAAACGAAATTATAATGCTACAAAATACCTATATGTAGGAGGTTTAGGATGAGTGAATTAAGAGTAGAAGAAATTGAACTAACTAATTTACAAAACGATGCTGGAGATACTTTACTGAGTATCAATTCTTCCGATGGTGGAGTTACTATTGGAGATAATGTCGAAGGTGTTAGTAAAGCATTGGATGAATGGACTATTGCTACAAGACCAACAGCTGTAGTAGGAAAATTTGGTTTTAATACCGAGTTGGGATATAAAGAAATATGGAATGGTTATGAATGGCAGGTTTTCAATGAAAATGGTGTAGCACATAAAGGATTAATTATCCATTGTAATACACATGATATTGATTCTTATGAATTTCCAGCATCAGTATGGTCTTCTACTGGAAGATTTGCGTACTCATTTGACGGAAATGCTTCTGATATTACAGTAAATAATGGAATTATATCTGGAACTACTTGGAGAGCAAGAAGATTTAATGGAACTAGAGGTAAACAAGAACAAGCATTAAATCAAGATCATCATTCAATTTTCTTTAGTATTAGATTTAATGGTACAGGAACATATCCTAACGGTTATTCGGGAAGTTGGAATAAGATCTTTTCTCACACAGGATCTAGTGGAGATAGAAGTCCAGGAGTTTGGAGATTTCCATCTCAACGAAGAATTCATTGGAGGTATAACCCATCTAATACTGGTACTGATTTTGGCAAAAACTCTGCTGGAAATGATTTTGATCTAGATCAATGGTATCATGTTGGTGTTACTAAAAATGGGGCAGCAACGGTGAATTATGTGAATGGCGTCCAGGTCAGTACATCTTCGGTAGCAAATCCAAAACAAGCTGGTAATTCAAATATTGATTTATTTCCTGGTTATCCAGCAGATTTGGCTAATTTAAATGATCTGTTTATATATAATAGACCAATAACAGCGGCAGAAGCTCTCCAAAATTTCAATTCACTTAGAGACAAATACGGTATTTAATAGATATGAGTAAGCTAATCGTAGAAAACATAAGAGTTGAAAGTTTAGAAAATTCTCAAGGAGTTCAATTAGCAAGTTTAACTGCTGATGGAAGAGTTGTATTTAATGGAACTATATCAATTCCTGTAAATGATTTACCTACTTGGGAAAACAGTACAAGACCATCAAATCCAGATGATAAGACTATTGGTTTAAATACTACTCTTAAAGCTGTGGAACAATACAGTACTACAGAAACGAGATGGGTTAAAATTAATAAATTTGGTGCCAACATTGTTAGAAATGGGTTAATGATGTATTTGGATGCTGCTAATCCTAGTAGTTATCCCGGTACAGGGGGATTTTGGAGAGATTTAAGTGGAAAAACAAATCATATGTTTCTAAGAAACATTGATTATGTTAGCGACTACAGCGGAGTTCTTCAGTGTAATGGATCTAGTTCCAGTTATGGAGAAAGTGTTTGGTTAAATCTGGTAAATAATAATTATACTGTGATGACTGCTACCAGGTATACTGGTTTAGGAAATAATAACCGTGGCAGAATGGTAAATGCCCGAAATAATAACTGGTTGCTCGGGCAATGGAGTAATGCTGTAAATAAATACTATGCCCAAGGGTGGGTATCGGGTTCTTCTAGCGGTGGTAGTGACAACGATTGGAGAATTTATGCTGGGGTAGGGAGTGTTACCAATGACCAATATTCTTTATATACTAATGCTATTTTACAAGCAGGACCAAGCACTGGAGGATCACAGGGACCAAATGGTTTAAGATTTGGTGTATATCAAAACTTTAGTGAAGTAACTAATGGACAATGTGGTTTTATTCTTGCTTATAATAGAGTTTTATCTCAACTAGAAATTACCCAAAACTACAATTACTTCAAAGGTCGATATGGATTGACCTAAATAATATTACACACTATCATATGTGATTACCATGGATACAACAGAACTTAGAAAGAATTTTGAAGAGCAAATTGCTAGTACTGATAAGCAAATTGCTGAACTAGAAGCTAACCTTGCTAAGGCAAGAGAGTATAAATTAAAACTATCTGGTGGAGTGGAAACTCTAGACTTGCTGAATCCACCAGAAGAGGAAGAAGAAACTACTGCTGAAGAACCAGCGGCAGAATGATAAACGCTAGAGAGTTTGACATCGATCCCTCTTTTTGGGAGATCGATGTTATTCACGTGGGACAATCTAAAAATAGATTGGTAAAGATTAAAAATTTCTTCTCTAATCCTGATAAGGTTAGAGAAATTGGATTGCAAGCAGATCTAAAGAGTACTATCATGGGAGAAGTTTCTTCTATTCCTGGATATATATCTAGGATAGGTGGAGTTGACATGAAATTTTTTGTTCCCTTTAGGACTTTGCTACTTGAAAGAATGGCTGCTCCAGTAACAATATTACACAATCATAAACTTAGTATTTTTAGCATTCAAAAATATAAACCAGGAACTGAATGTAGAACTATGAGCATGTATCCACATGTAGATTGGATGCATTATGCTTGTGTGATGTCACTGAATAACAATAAAGAATTGGAAGGAACTGATAGTGGTACTGGGTTCTGTCGTCATATTGAAACTGGTATGGAACATACATGCTCGGATATCAACTACAGACATCTAAGAGCAAGAAATATGGATACTACAATGACCACTTTAGACCCATCTACATATGATAGAAAAGGTTGGGAGTTGTATCACACAGAACCACATGAATATAATACTCTTCTAATGTATGAAGGTAACGTATGGCATATACCATACTTCAATACTAATTGGAAATGTGATAGACTTACATTCAATGGATTTTTAAAATGACCTTTCAAACATTTTGGTATAAAACACAATTACCTAAGTATGTTATTGATAGTTTCGTAGAAGAAACAAAGGAAATTGACTTATCACAAGCAACTATTAAAAACAATGTTCTAAATGTAGCAATAAGAAATAGTAAAACTTTTTGGATATCACAGTCTCATTGGATAGGGGGGTTTGCTAATCACTATGTTATGCAGGCAAATCAAGATAACTTCAAATATGATCTGGTAAAAACTCCAAACAAACCTTTACAGTTTACTTCATATGATGTTGGTGAATATTATAATTGGCATACAGATACTATTAATGAAGAAGAAGGATTAATTAGGAAATTATCTTTTACTATTCAACTATCTGCCCCCGAAGATTATTCTGGAGGAGAACTTCAATTTCTAGACAATAACAATGGTACATTTTTTGCTCCCAAAGAAAGAGGAACTATCATCATATTTGATAG
>Ga0181379_1001527_pt1 | contig 10903 bp, 9 predicted proteins | sample 2SPOviralmetaG_FD_130115 | JGI IMG/M metagenome (GOLD analysis project Ga0181379, IMG submission 130115) | Marine viral communities from the oligotrophic San Pedro Time Series (SPOT) site, San Pedro Channel, CA, USA - 2 SPOT_SRF_2009-07-10 | ecosystem: Environmental > Aquatic > Marine > Strait... | reverse complement strand
TGCTCGAATTTGTTACGGTCTGCCATTGTAGTACCTCCTATAAGTTTACGTTTGGTAAGGCTGTCAATAATATTTACACTTTATTCGGAATATATGTGGAATATAGGCTCAAAACGCAGGATTTTGAAACCTTAATGAAATTAACCAAAGATCTTCTGGAAATCTTCAATGGTTATGTGAGATAAGTTTGTGAAGTTTTTTAGACTTCCGGGTAAGAACTTGTCTCCTTCTGCTACTACTCTTATATATCTCTTTCTGTGATTTCTTTGGCATATTATGCCTACTTGACGTTCCCAGTTACCAAAATATGTTGCAGGGTCGTGTTCTCGCTTGTAATTAAATGTACCAGCGTATAAGTTGTTTACCTTATCATCGCCTTTTCCGGTGCCTGTAGTGCCTTTAAAGTCAAATCCTAACAAATATATAGGATCATGTCCGTGGTCTGAAGCAAGATCTAATGCTGTAGGACCACTACTCCAGCCTTTACTGGGGTTTAAAATGTTGAGTCCTTGTATGTCATTCAACTGTTTATTGTGGTTAGTGTATACTTTGTTGTGCTTTTGCCAGCCTGTTTTGCAAATTTCCATTACCATCTTGGCGTCTACTGCTACAAGATAGTCTGGCCTAAAGTCTCTATAAACTGCGTTACAGGCATAGATAGGACCGTACTGTTTTAATGATTCTAAACTTATGGGTTTACGGCTTGTGCCGTTACCAACAACGAATGCTGTTGACATAGGTTCTCCTATACTTCAGGTTGTGCCGCTAATCCGTACATTTGTCTTACGAAATGTAATTCTTTTTGTTGTTCTTCTTTATGAAATTCACCTGCTCTACGTGCTTTATTAATCTGTCGTAGGCTTAAACGTGTCTTACGAGTATCATTTTTTTGTACAACACCTTCGTCGTCAACAGAATCGTATGACTTGTCCTCTGTAGGTTCAAGTGTTTCTTTATCAAAGTAAAATAATTCTCTTAGTATCATGTAACTATTTATTCCTTATGCTGGTGGAACTTCAGGAGCCGGTGCTCCGCCTGCGCCGCCGCCTGTTGTTGTGTCAGGTGCCGCCGCTTCTCCGCCTGCTACTGGATCAGGCTCAGCAGTTGGATCAATATCTTCACCTCCTGCTATATCTGCATCTAATGCCGCTCCGCTAATACCTACGCCACGCATTTCACCTGCGGCGTCTGTTGGAGGTGGAGTTAAGTTTTCATCATTCTCTTCTTTCCAATAACGTTCGTTTTCTGCAATCTCTTCTGAACTTAATCCTAAGAAACGTTTCATTGCATATCTGTTACTGATAAATGGCACTGCCATAATTTGTGTAAACGTTGGAATCCTTACATTGTCAAGTTCTGATTGTCTGTAACTTGCAAAGTTCATTGGTGGCTCAAGTTTTAAATCAAACATTGAAACATCAATGTTCATTCCTTTTTCCATCAAGTAACGTTTAAACTCTTGGTTAAATTCTTCTGTTACAAGTGCTTGTAAACGCTCACAGTACTTGTTAAAGCGTAGTTCTTGTATGTATGCAGTACCTACTCTACCATCGTTACTTTGCGTTTGTGCATCATCTTGTGCCGCAGTTGGCAAGTAACTACTTGGAATACGTAAACCTCTAATAAGTTTATTAGTAAAGTATTTTAAGTCATCAATCTCACCTAAGTTAGTACCACCTGGTAATGTTTCAACTTTAGATCCACGTCCTTCTGCTGTTTGCGGAAAGAAGTAATCTTCATTAGTTGATAAAGGATTGTATGCACTGTCAATGACGCTTGTTGAACCGCCTGTTGCACTTGGAATACGTCTTTGATGTATTTCTGTTTTAACACGTTCTACAAACTGCATAGCAAGGTGTGATGGCATGTTACCTACGTCAATGTAAAACACTCTACGTTCTGGTGCTCTTTGTGTTCTGTAAATAATAATTGCATCTTCAAGTAATTCTTTTTGTTTGTAAACTTTAAAAATACTTTCAAGTAATGAATTACCAAATGGATAGTTGTTGTCTAATCCTTCTGATAAACTTAGGTGTACAACATGTTCTGCATCAATTGCAACTTCTCTATTGTTTACATTAAATCTTGATCCTGATTGCGATGTTCCTGTATTACCAACTGCACCTTGTGCACCACCTGTTTGATAACCTTGAGAACCTGACGATGTTCCGCCACCTGTAATATTTCCGCTTGTAATATGCGGATCAGTAATAATTCGATCTCTAAAATTAAAGTTAATATCTTTAATAATATATTGCTCAGGCTTTTTGCCTTCTGATTCGTTTACAATAATACGTACTACTTTTGCAGGATCAATATAAAACCATCTTTTAGTTTCTGGATCTCTAACAAAAAATGCATCACCATATTTAAATGTATTACGAACAACTCTAAACATCTTAGTGTCAAACTTCTGTAGTTTAGACCATTGTTTCAAGTATTGTCCTAATACAGTAATTTCACTGTTTGTTGCTTGTTTATTAAAGTTAAGTTCAAATGGTGTTAAATTTCTTGGATTTTGTTGTGAGCAAAATTCTGCTAAAATATCTAAAGCCGCATTTACTTCACTGTCATTGTCCATAGTATTGTATTGACCATAACGCTCTACTCTATTTGGAGAGCCTACATATACGTCCGGTAGATATGACGAATAATTGGATTTTGCTGGACCGGGCTCATTGCCACCACGTCCACTGAACGGGCTCATGTTACCGTTGTCGTTATTGCCTGTTGGCACGTTTGTAAAGTATCTTTTCCAGCTCATATTATGCAGGTCCTTTCAACATATTACCTTGCAACTGATTTGTTGCACGTAGTAACTGTTTCAAAATTTTGTTTTGTTCACCCAAAGTTGTTAATAACAAATCGCTACTGTTACTATTTACCGTGTCTGTGGTGTCTGCCAGCATTTTTGTGACTCCTGAATTTTTAACAATTTCGGCAGTGTCAACTTCTGGTGTAGTAACTGCTGGCATTTCATAGTCTGGCATCGTTCCTGCTGTTACAGTTTTTGGTGTTCCTGGCATTTCAACTGTTGTAGAAATTTGATTTGCTTTTACGTGCTTATCAGTTACATCGTCGTCATCGCCACCAAACCAATTTAATGGATTAAGTTTCTTACCAATACCTTTTACCTTTTCCCAGAGACCGCCAAAGAAGTCTCCAAACCAAGTAAACATTCCTGATAGAACGTCCCATATTGGTGCTACCCAACCTTTAATTGTTTCCCAACCAAATATAGCAACTAATGCCGCACCGATTGCAAGGAATGGTGCAATAATTGGTCCAAGTATAATTCCAAACACTGCTGGTAGTAATGATGTTACAAATCCTGCAAGTAATAATCCTGCAAGTCCACCAAAAACACCGGCGACTACTGTTCCAATATGTTCTTTGAAGAAGTCTCCAAACCAATCGCCAAATATTTTCCCTACTTTTTCAAATCCATCATCAATCATAGGTTTAAATCTTTCATCCCAAACTGTGCTAAAGAATTTACCTAAGTCACCACCTGATGCTTCCCAAGTATCTTTTAAGAATGCCGCTAACTCTTCACCGTATATGAGAATTTCGTCTAAGTATTTGTCCATAGCAGAAATACCGTCTTCACCTTCAGCAGTAAACCAAGAAGTAAACTTGCCAATACCGTCCATGAACAAATCAAACAATCCGCTATCCAGTACAGTTGTTTTAATTTTGTTACGCATTTCTGTTATTGCTACTTCAAAACCTGAAACTGCTTCTGTAGTTTTATCACGTTGTTGTTGTTCTGCTTCCATTGCTTTAAAGTCTGCGTCTCGATATTTTGCAGACATTTTATTAAATTCTGCAAGACCTGATGTCATACCTTCAAAACCTTCTTTACCCATCAACGCTGATACTTGTGCTGGATCCATGCTTTTAAAGAATTCATCCATTTGTGGTCCAAAGCCTGCCATTTTCTTAACATATTCTTCTTGACTAATTGAACCGTCACCAAGTTGTTTCTGTAAGTCTGCAAAGCCTGGTATAGTTGCCGCAAGTTTTTGTGCTAATGGAGTTTGTGCAACACCGTCTGCCATATCTTTAATAGCGTTACTAAATCCTGGTAATTCTGAATCAACAAATGCAAGTCCGTCTTGAAAGTTCTCTAATGCTTGGCCTGACAGTTTACTTGACATAACCATTACGTTTGCTTCAGCACTTTGTTTCTTTAATAGTGCTTCTGCTTCTTTACGTGACTTACCTGTTACTTTAGCAAGTCTATCAATCTGCATTAGGTATGCTTCTGAACCTGCTTTTAATTGTGCTTGAGTTTTATTACCAAGTCTGCCTTGCATGGCTTGTTGTTCCATATACTCAGCAGTATGTTCAGCAAGGGCATCCATTTCATACCCCATTCCCATAAATTCTTTTCTTGGTAAACTTTTAATTAATTTTCCAAACTCTTTTGCACCATTAGAAGTAGTTCCTCCTAATAGCATCATGTTTTGTGATTGATTAACTACAAAACCTGAGAAACTTTCTAAACTCATTCCGGCATTTGACGCCGCCAAGTTCATTTCAACAATGTCGTTACCAAAACTTGCACCTACTTCTGATAAAGTTCTAAATTCTTTAACACTGCCTTCAACCACTTGTAATATCCCGCTTAATGCTCCACCAACTACAGGAAGTTGTGCGGCAAAGTCGCTCATTGAAACACTGGTACCCATGAACTCTGATGCTAATCCAGTTACAGCGCCTGCGGCCATTCCAATACCTTTGGTGAACATTCCACCAACCATTGACAAGCCTCTACCAAAATCTCCAAGTACAGAAGTAGTAGATTCTATTTCGTCTGCAAAGTTTCCGGTTTTCTTGGCGGCTTTTTCCATTACGCCTGCCATTCCGCCAGGTCCTCCACCAGCGCCTCCACCTCCAGAACCACCACCTCCACCTTTGTTACCCTTCTTTAGGGCCGCAAGGATGTCTTTTAGTGTCGCTTCGGTAGCCGCGTCTTGGATCTGTATATTTCCAATTCCGGGTATATCTGCTGTTACAGCCATTAATTAAATACTCACTTTATAAATGCAATAAATACTTTTGCTATAACTATTTAGCAGGAGAAAAATATGTCAGAAAATAAAATTCCACAAGGCGGTATACCAATGATGCCTAATGGACCACAACCGGGTACACCAGTACAACCGGTTCGGGCAAATCCCCTAACGAAGCATTTTCGACAGCCAAAACTGTATCTTAAACTTCCGTCAGGCGGATCATATTGGCCAGAAGGATCACTTGAATTACCAGAAAATGGTGAAGTTCCAGTTTATCCAATGACTGCCAAAGATGAATTAGTATTAAAAACACCAGACGCACTTATTAACGGTGAGTCAACAGCAACAATGATTCAAAGTTGTATTCCTAATATTAAAAATGCATACGATACACCAAGTTTAGATCTTGATGCTATTTTGATTGCTGTAAGGATTGCTACTTATGGAGAAAAACTTACAATTACTTCTCCAGTACCAAACACAGAAATGACTAAGGACGTAGAAGTAGATTTAATTATGTTATTAGATACTGTACAAGGTAGAACATACGATCCATTATATGTAAGCAACGGATTTACATTTAATATTAGACCTTTAAATTATAGACAGTTTACAAAAACTGCATTAAAGGCATTTGAAGAACAACGTATGATGCAAACTATTGCTGATACAGATTTAAGTGAAGAAGAAAAAATGAAGAAGTTTAATCAAAGTTTTGGTAAACTAACTTCAATGACTTTAGACGCTGTAGTAACACAGATGGATTGGGTTCAATTTGGTGCTGAAGATAAAGTATCAGATAAGAAACATATACTTGAGTTCTTTGAACAAACATCAGGAGAAATTTTTGATGGAGTTAAAAAGTCAATAGAACACAAAAGAAATGATCATTCACTTAAACCATTAGTTGCACAAGCAACAGATGAAGAGAAGGCGGCAGGAGCACCTGACACTTGGGAGGTACCAGTGTCTTTTGACCAATCAAATTTTTTCGTACGCAAATAGCACAGTGGCCTCTTGACAAAATCCAGAAAGAAGTTACTGATCTTGAAAACTCAGCCAAAGAACTAAGACACAATATTCTTAAACTTGTTTGGTATATGCGTGGTGGAGTGACTCTATCTGAAGCATATGAAATGGGTCCTGAAGACCGAGACATGGTCAAAAAAATCGTAGAAGATAATATGGAAACTACTAAGAAGTCCGGATTGCCGTTCTTTTAATTATTAGTTTTGAAGTGAAGCGTACTTACCACCTGCTTCGCCTGGTGCTGGTGCTGGTGTTTTCTTAGCCGCTTTAGAAGTCATTGATTTTGTAACTTTTGGTTTAGCCGCTGGTGCTTTGTTATCTGATCCTGAAATATAATCTACAACAAGTTTTTCAACTTTAGCAGTTTTAATTGATTTTATTAATTCGTCTAATTTAGGATTACCAAGTTTTGCCGCTGTTGCCTTGTTAGCAACTTTTCCTGTAGATGTGCTAACCCACTGATTACCTTTCCACACATAGTCATCTTTTTCTAAACCTGCGTTAGTTCCTGTTGGTGGATTACCCTTCATGTTAAACGGTCCATCATTTGCTGGATCGCCTGAACTCTTACCTTGTAATGTTGATGCACTATTTCCGTCTGCTATACCGTCACCGTCTTTGTCTGCTTTAGGGTCTGGACTTGATTTTGCTTTATCGCCTTTACCACCTTTAACACCGCCCGAACTTGCTGTGCTACCAGTTTCGCCTTCTTTATCATCTGGATAATCTCCACCGGTTGCTTTTACTGGATCATCTGGAGTGCCTGTAGGATAACTTACTTTATCATCGCCTGGATCTTTTCCACCGGCGTTTGGATCTTTCTTAAGAGGTTGCCCTGTATCTTTAGCAACTGTACCAATCTGCTCATCGCTTAATCCTTGTGCTGAAAGTATATTAGTAATAGAACCAATGTCTGTAGGTTCACCTGCTTTTGTCCAAGCCTTGTTAAGTTTACGTGTTGTAACTTTCTGTCCTAATTCTTTACCTGCTTTTTTAGCCGCACCTGAAACTGCGCCTACAGCCTTGCCAATACCTTTGTTTGCTACTGCACCTGCTTTGTCTAAGCCAGCGCCTACTGCTTTACCTGTACCTTTAGCCGCCGCTTTACCTATGTTAGCCGCACCTGCCGCGGCTTTCTTAGCCATTTGTTTAATGTCTATTTCATTAAGAATGTAATCTTCTAAATCGTAAAAATATTGTTCTTCTAACTGTTCTGCACTTTTATAAACTTTTGATTCTTTCTTTGCATCTTTTTCTACATATTCTGATTTGGCTAATGCTCCACCAAGTGCAACTGCCGCCGCACCTTGCATAATTTTTTCAGCCATGTCTTGCTTAAATGTATCAATGCCTGTTTGTAACTCTGCTGTTTCGTTATATAGTTTAAACATTTCCATCATTTTGTCTTGTTGGTCTTCTGGTAGTGAATCAATGATTGCAAAGAATTCATCGTCCATTATTTCTGGACCTACAAACACGTTAGAGAATGAATAAACAATGTTTCCGTCTGCGTCTTGACCTTCAACTGAACCTGTAACTAATGACGTCCATGGTTTGTCTGAACCTGGAATTTTTACTTCAATAGTCTTTTTAAATACTGACCCTGCTGTATATTCGCCTTCGAGTCCGTCAACTACTTGTGGTGTACTACCTCCAAAATCTCTTATTGAAGAGTCAGCGGACATTCTTATGCCCATAAACTCTCTGGTTGAAACTGCTTTTTCCATTTGATAAACTGATTGAAGTTTTTCAACTTGTTCTGGACTTAAATCAAATTCATCACCAAGTTTAGCAATTCCTGTACTTGTTGGTTGTTCACTTGTGTCCATACCAAGTTCGTTCATTTCATCTTTGCTATACTGTGCTTTTATAGTTCCTTCAGCACCTACATCTCCGTCTGGATCAGCAGTACTTGTTGTGTCAACTGTGTCTTTGCCAGTACCACCTACGTCTTGCTCAGGACCTGAACCGTAGTCGCCTTCATCACCTAACTTATCTGGATCTGCTAAAGTAACGTTTGCGTCACCTGTAGTGTTTTGTTTTACAACAACGTCAATACCTTGGCCTTCAATGTTAAATTTAGTTTGAAGATTGTCAATTGCTTCTTTTACATTTTTACCATCTGGTTCAAGTTCGAATATTTTATCGTTTAGTGCGTCTAACTGTTTATCTAATACTGCCGATGCTTCAGCGTCTAACTTAGGCATCATCTGTATCATTGCTGTACGTGTTTGAATAAGTTCTTTAACTGCTTCAGAATCTAAGTCTTCAATACTGTCTGCACCCATGGCTGTTAGTTCTGTTATATCTATTTCGCCATTGGTAGTCATAAATGTTTGTGTAATCTCTGCTGGGAACATATCTTCTGCTGTTCCTGATATAGCATCGCCCAATGCACCTGCAATAGCACCAATTGCCGCGCCTTTAACACCTTTAGCAACTGCTGTTGATAGTTTATCGCCCTTAATAGTATTGTTTGCTAACTTTAAGAAGAAACCAATTGCGGCACCACTTAAAATACCACCACTTGCAAATGCAAGTACTGATGTCATTGCACCAATAATAAATGCACTCTTGGCTGGATTGTCTTTTGCAAATCCGCCCCACTTGTCAACCCCTGCAATAATTTTTTGACCGCCGGGCATATCTTTTACTTTGGTCTTTAATTGTGTTTTTAGTTTTTCAAACTGTGCATCAAAGTTTTTAACAGGTCCACTATTTGCCGCGGCATCCATTAACTTGTCAATTTCAGTTTTCATCTTACCTGAAACTTCAGCAGTTACTTTACCTGCTTTACCCAATGCTGTTAAATTCTCACCGCCTTCAATTGATACTTTTTCAGCCTGTGTAAATATTTTCTGTATTTCGTCAGGTTTAAGATCGGCTTCCATTAAGTTGCTGTACTGCTCAACTAATGGCCAAACATTCTTTTCCCATGAACCAACATAGATTTTTTGTTGCTCAGTTAACATTTCCCATGACTGAGATTCTGTTAATATTGCTTGTGATTTAAGATTGTATGCTGTTACTTCATTAAGTTTCATGTTATGCTGTTGCTCCTGCGCCTTTTGGTGCACCAGTGTTAACAACAGTGATATTGTTAACTATATATTTTTTCTCTTCGTCTGTGCATTGATTTATTTGATCCAAAATTTCTTTTGGAATTTCGCCACCTGCTCCGCCTTGACTTGCATCACCTGTTGTTGCACCTGTTGTTGCACCTGTTGTTGCACCTGTTGTTGCACCTGCTGTATTGCCAGCACCTTTACCTGCGCCTGCTTGTGCTTTTGCGGCTGTTTGATCTGCACCATCATCTTGTGGTGACGCTTTTTTAGAATCTTTTACTATTTGTAATAATGCGGCATCAAGCACTTTCTTATTAAATGGTCCACCGGGTGCTTTTGCTCCGCCGGCAGTCTTGATACCTTTTTTCTTAGCCAACGCTACAATTTCTGCTTTGCCTTTTTTATCATCAGGTTTGATCATAGTAGCCTTACCGTCGATACCTGCTAATACTTTTTGTCCTGATGCACTTGTAACAACATCGCCTGGTGCAACTGCACCTTTGCCGGCACCACTTGCGTCAGCGATTGCTTTATCGATAATTGGACCTTTGTCTTTAAATCCGTTCTGCATTAACCAATTCTTGAACTCTACAGGATCATTAGCCTTCATACTACCGCCGGTAGCACCCTGATGATTTTGCCATGCTGTACGTAAGTCGTTTGCTTCAGAACCTGTGTCAACGTTGCCTGCAACGCCTGCCGCGAAATCTCTCGCACCTACTTTTGCGGCTGTTTTAGCAAGAACCTTCTTGCCAAACTGTGCTAAGCCTGATACAGGCGCCTCGGAAACAGGTTTTTTAGTAGATTCAGCAACAATGTGTGTAACTTTCATGAATTAGTCCTTTGTTTTAACTATAACTATTTATTCCAATCAGATTCTTTTAAATAATCTTACGATGGCAGAGACAAAATTTGTAGTTGTTCCTAAAAATGCAGTCATATCCGCACTTTCGCAGAGTGAAGCATATCAAACGGTACAACAATTAAACGATGTAAAACCAGATGAAGAGTATATTGTACTCGAAGTACATCCGGAAAGACCAAGTGGATTAGGACGCGATCCTGATTTATACGATTAGAACTGTTTGAATACTGAAACATATTAAAATGTTATAAGTTGCTCTTTGAGCAACTATGTTTTCGCTAACGCTCAAACATTATATCTTTTAATTAATGATATAATAATTGCGAAGCAATTTAGCATCATGTAGATTGTTTCAGTCAGACGGAACCTGTTTAAGGGTTCCATCTAATCTTGAACATCATGTGAGCTCGTCACAGCCAAGACTTGGAAATAGGTAATTGTTTATACACAAAGTACAATGGGCTCTGACCTTTCCCAACCTACGTCGACATCGTTGTTTCCAACTACCTCTCGCTTCGTTCCTATTGCTAAAGAGTTTTTATGTACTGTGTTTGTGTTTTTCAATTGACAGCATTCAATCTATATCAACCAGTGAGCCCAATTTGTTTGTTGGCTTCCTACCTCTGGGTAGTCGATCAATATGTACGAGTGTCCTTATCACGGGACCTTTTACTCAGCAGTATATTATACTGGCCTGCTAACCTTATGTGCTGTATATAGCCTATAGTTTGTTTAGTGCTTCTCGGAGAATTTTTGAACCGCCAACTCTAACATTAATAATACCGTTGTAATATTCGTCGCTCTCTAACACACGGCGTTCAAATTGTTCTCTTGCCTCAAGGTAACTCATCAAGCCTCTACTGTTACAATAGTAAAGTATCTCTCTTGTGAATTTATCAGTGCCTAATGCTTGTACGTCTTCG